>Ga0310811_10002635_pt1 | contig 22461 bp, 17 predicted proteins | sample YCmetagenome_FD_207642 | JGI IMG/M metagenome (GOLD analysis project Ga0310811, IMG submission 207642) | Soil microbial communities from experimental microcosm in Duke University, North Carolina, United States - YC | ecosystem: Engineered > Artificial ecosystem > Soil microcosm > Unclassified ...
GTCCAAGGCAATGGTCGACCCATCCCCAAGCGTCAGTACTGCCTTGTTGCCACCCGGTACGATAGGAGCCGGAACCTGCACCGGTACAGACCCGACAACTCTACGATCGCGTCCGCTAAAAAACCAGAAAGCAGCGCCGGTCGCCAAACAAAAGATAAGGATCGCCGCCGCCTGCATCCTGCCGATGACAAACAACCTCCCTCGCCTGGGCTTCTGCGTCGCTGCTTGGATCGTCGCCCACATCCTGGCCCAATCGGCATTTCCCTCGACAGTCTCCCCATCGCTTTTTTGCCAGTCCTCCGCCATCAGCTCCTTCAGCACAGCCTGCCCCTCTAAGCTCCGCATCAGCCGGAATAGCTCCCGTACCTCCTCCGTCGAAGCCAGATTGTCCCTGTATTTTTCCAGTAGTTGATAGATCCTTTCTGTTCCCATGCGCGTAATAGTACCCCTATAGAGTCACGGGATCGAAAAAAGGATGAGCCGGTGTGAAGATTTATTTTATTTTTTCCCGGCAAGTAGGAAGGCAAGCAACCAAAAAATAGATAAGATATTATCCTTCATATAGTTCCGGATATATCTCAAAGTGTGCATCAAATGGCTCTTTACCGTATGCGGCGATACGCGCAGGACGGCCGCTATCTCATCATTGCTCTTCCCTTCCCTGCGGCTCAGCTGGTAGATCAGTCTTTTCCGGGGTGACAACCCCTCCAACGCCTTGTTGACAAACCGCTCTCCGTCATTTGCATACACGGTCTCTTCGGTCTCATTGCAGCTCCGGTTGGCAGCCCAGGTCGAAAGCCGCAGGATCCTCGCCGCATTAGCTTCCCGGCGCAGATAGCGGTTGATCTTGTTATAGATGATGGTATATAAATAGGTGTTGGCGTCCTTCACCGCGGCAAGATTTTTCCTCCCCGTCCAAACACTGATAAAAACGTCCTGGGTGATCTCCTCGGCGGCAAAACCGGACTTGGTCCATTTTAGCGCCAGGTTATATACCCTGGCCCGCCAGCTCACGAAGAAGGACTCATAGGCAACCTCGTCCCCCGCAGCAATGGCGTGAAAGAAAGTCTTGCAGTCCATATCAGCAGAGGGGATTCTCATAACGCACAATAAAGTTATAAAAATTATTAATACTTTTATTTTATGAACGGGTTAAGATTTCTTCCTGCCTCCCTCCTCATTTTAGCATCTTGTAGCAACCCTCCCGAAACCCATACCCTGTTCACCGAGGTCCCGACCACAACTTCGCATATTGATTTCCGTAATGAAATAAAAGAGAACGAAGATTACAACATCCTCACCTACGAATACCTCTACAACGGCGGCGGCGTTGCCGTCGGCGACGTCAATGGCGACGGCCTGCCCGACATCTACTTCACGGGCAACATGACACCCAATCGCCTTTACCTGAACAAAGGCGACTTCCAATTCGAGGACGTTACGGAAAAGGCAGGGGTAAAAGGCCGCCCCAAATGGAAGACAGGCGCCGTCATGGCCGATGTCAACGGTGACGGCCTGCTGGATATCTATGTTGGCTACTCCGGCCCGGGCACCGACGAAGACCGGCGAAACGAGCTCTACATCAACCAGGGATCGGTCAACGGCATACCCACCTTTAAGGAATCCGCAAAAGAATTCGGCCTCGATGCCCCGGGAACCTACACCACCACCGTTGCCTTCTTCGATATGGACAATGACGGTGATCTCGACATGTTCATGGTCAACCACGCCGACATGTTCTACAACCCCTTTTTCAACACGGAAAAGCTGCGGGCCACCCGTCATCCCAAATTCGGCAACCGCCTTTACCGCAATGACCATGGCCATTTCACCGACATCAGCGAGCAGGCCCATATCGACGGCAGCGGTCTCAACTTCGGCCTTAGCGTCGCCATCAGTGATCTCAACGGCGACGGCTGGCCCGATATCTATGTCACCAACGACTATGACGAACGCGATTTCATGTATCTCAACCAGCACAACGGAACCTTTAAAGAAGTGCTGACAAAAGCGACGGGACATATCTCCGAGTTCGCCATGGGCTCGGACATCGCCGACTACAACAACGACGGCCTCCCCGACATCGCCGTGCTCGATATGTTGCCCGAAGATAACCACCGCCAAAAACTGCTCCGCGGCCCTGACAACTACGACAAATATACCATGCGTGCCGACCATGGCTTCGGTCACCAGCAAATGCGCAACACGCTCCAGCTCAACAACGGGCTCAACGGCGACGGCATCCCCCTGTTCAGCGAGGTCGGCCAGCTGGCCGGGATGTCCAACACCGACTGGAGCTGGTCTCCCCTCTTTGCCGACTTCGACAACGACGGCTGGAAAGACCTGTTCATCTCCGACGGCATCTTCCGCGACATGACCAACCTCGACTTCGTAAAATACACCTCGGGCTATAGCGTGGGCCAGGCGGAAAAAGCCGGCGACAAGCTCGACATGTGGCGGCTGGTCCAGCAAATGCCTTCCACAAAGCTGTCCAACTATGTCTTCCGCAACAAAGGCGATCTCAGCTTCGACAACAAAACGGCCGAATGGGGATTCACCCGGAAAGCTATCAGCAATGGCGCCGCCTACGCCGATCTCGATAACGACGGCGACCTCGACCTCATCATCAACACGATCAATGACGCCCCCATCCTCTACCGCAACAACGCCTCCGAACAACACAAAGGCCACTCTCTGCGTATCCAATTAAAAGGCGAAAACCAGAACTCGCAGGGCATCGGCGCCAGGCTCATCCTCAAGGCCCCGCAAGGCCCCCAATACCAGGAACAATATGTCACCCGTGGCTTTCAATCCTCCGTCGATCCTATTATCCATTTTGGTTGCGGCCCGGATTCCGTAATTACCTCCCTCGACATCGTCTGGCCCTCCGGTAAAATATCAACCGTGCGTTCCTTCAAGACTGACACTCTCCTCGTCATCTCCGAAAAAGACGCCCAAGGATCCACTCCATCCACAAATGCCCCCACCCCACTCTTCACAGACATCACCCACAGCTCAGGCATCCAATACCTCCACCAGCCCTCCAGCTTTGTCGACTTCAAGATAGCCCCCCTCCTCCCCTACCAGGTCTCTCACCTGGGCCCCTGCCTCGCAAAAGGCGATGTCAACGGCGATGGTCTCGACGATCTCTTCATCGGCGGAACATCCGGCCAGGAAAGCCGCCTCTATCTCCAGACCCCCGACGGCAAATTCCTCCCGGCAACAGGCCAACCCTGGAACACGGATAAAGAGCACACCAACACCGCCGCCCTTTTCTTCGACGCCGATGGCGACGGCGATCAGGACCTCTATCTGGTAAGCGGTGGCGCCGACTATCCGCTCAACAGCCCGCAATACCAGGACAGGCTCTTCGAGAACGACGGCAAAGGAAATTTCCGGCTCGTAGCCGACGCCCTTCCCACCGAGACGATCAGCGGCGGCTGCGTACGCTCGGCTGACTACGACAAGGACGGCCTCCCCGATCTCTTTGTCGGCGGCAAGCTCCTCCCCGGCTTCTTCCCACGCAGTCCCGAAAGCCTGATCCTCAGGAACAGCAGCAAACCGGGACATATCCATTTCGAAAAAGACACCCGCCAGGATACCTTGCTCAACCATCCCGGCATGGTCGCCGACGCCTGTTGGACCGATCTGAACAAAGATGGCTGGCCGGAGCTCATCCTCGTAGGCCCCTTTATGCCCATCACCATCTTCGACAATGAGCACGGCCGGCTCACCAACCGGACCGCGGATTACGGCCTCGGCCACTCGCAAGGCTGGTGGACGACCATCCTTCCCATCGATATCGACCAGGACGGCGACACCGACCTGGTCATCGGTAACCTCGGCAACAACACCGGGTTCAAAGCCTCCGAAAAACAACCCTTACAAGTGTATTCCGGCGATTTCAGCGGTAACGGCACCTTCGACCCGCTGCTCACCTATTATATACAGGGAAAAAGCTTCCCCTACGCCTCCCGTGACGAACTCCTGCGGGAGCTGCCCGCCATGCAAAAGAAGTTCAGCCGCTATGCCGACTATGCCGACGCCCAGATAGAAGATATCCTCAGCCCCGCTCAGCTGGCTGCCGCCGGGACATGCCGCATCACACAGCTTTCGTCGGTCTACCTCCACAACGACGGCCGGCGCCATTGGACAAGCCATGCCCTGCCAAACTACGCGCAGATGAGCATGATCAATGGGATCGTACCGGCAGACATCGAGGGCAAACGCTGTCTCGTGCTGGCCGGCAACCTCTACCCCCTGCGGGCGCAGATGGGCCCGCTCGATGCAGGAATGGGAATGGTGCTGGCTATCGACAGCAATGGCGGGCTGAACCCTCTCCCCTATCGCCTCACCGGTCTGAACATCCCGGGCGATACCCGCTGTCTCGTTGGATTAAAAGGAAAGAAATACCAGTTCCTGGTTGCCGCCGGTTACGGCGATTCCGTGCAGGTGTTAAGAAGATAAGCTACAGTTTCACGAATTTATAGCCTGCAGCCGCTTTCCCATCGTTGATCCGGACAAAATAAACCCCGCTCGATAAATGGGAGACGTCCAGCCCGAAAGAGAGATCGGTCACCCTCGACGTCATCACCCGCTGTCCCGTCTGATCGTACACCTCGAGCATCGAACCGAGGTAATCGGCATTGCCGAGCTTCACCGACATCTGGCTGACGGCCGGGTTCGGGTAAAGGCTCAGCGTCGGCTGATGTCCGGCCACTGTCACGACCTCGCCCGGCTGGTCCGTGGAGAGCGCGGCCACCGAGGCGGCGTTGGAAGAAAGAAGGACATAACGGAAACCACCGGGCGCAAACAGGGTGCGCATCCGGTCCCGCTGCCCATACGTGAACATATGCATCCCGAGATCGTCGGTGAAATCCATATAGTCCATATACATATTGCCGTAAGGCGTATTGCCACAGGAAACAACGATCCCCGTCGGATCGCCATAGGTAGCCTGCGATTGCGGCGGCGTATCGGCGACCTGGTCGTCCCCGCAATCCGCATCGCCCCAGACATGGATCATGTTCAGCCAGTGCCCGATCTCATGTGTCGCAGTCCGGCCGAGATTGTACGGCGCGGTCGCCGTGCCCGTCGTGCCAAACGCCGTATAGCTCACCACGATCCCATCCGACTCCTTTGGCCCGCCGACAAGGCTGGAATAACCCAGCGTGCTGCCCTGCAGATTGCAGACCCAGATGTTCAGATACCGGTCGCGGTCCCACGCATTGTCCCCACCCGTAGCCGAAGACTTCATACCGTCTTCGATGGAAAAAGCCGTGATGTTCGTATGCTTACGGACGATACCCGTGGTAGGCCTGCTGCTTGTGTCCAGCCCGGCCAGCACGAACTGGAACCCGCAATTGGCCGCAAAAGAGCTATAGTAAGAGGGAATATTCGACGTATCGGGATTCAGCTTCTGGTAGTCGCGGTTAAGCTCGTCGATCTGCGAATGGATCTGCGCATCGCTGATATTCTGCTGGGAACTGTTGTAGATGACGTGAACGACGACGGGGATCGTCACCAATTGGGGATTGGGCGTGCTGCCCTTCGTAGGAGATGCTCCGGTGACTTCTTTTGAATCCATCTCCAGCTGACGCCGCGTGAATTGCTCATTGGACTGCACAGCAGCGCCCAGCGCAGGATGAAGGCTCAGCTGCCGATGACGATAGTCAAAAGACCCACAGCTTCGCTGGCTCAACCCGGGTAAAGTGATCAACAAGCACCCAAAAAGGGGTAAAAAGTACTTCATGATACGATTCTTTTGGAAATCGGCAGATCATAAGTATTGGCGGCTGATCATGAAGTATTGGAGTATAGGCGACAATTTGCACCCGGGATCACCGGTGCAGGCTTTGAAGAATAGATAGTGATATCAGCAACAGCTATTGGTTGAGCCGGCTTGAACGCTGGACGTCACAATGTCCAGGTATTGGATTAGCTTTCAGGAAGGATATTATATTGCATCGAATCGCCCGCGGCGACCCTACTGATGTAACAGAACCCATGTAGAAGAGAGAATAGTGGTGTGTGGTGCAGGGGGTCCTGTTCAAAAGACAATTCACTGTAAAGCAATACATTTTTTTTGAAAAATGCAAGTTTTTTAACCCTTATTTTTGCGACGTATGAACAAGCTGATCCTTTATTTCCTCGCCGGAACTCTTCTCGTAGCCTGTCACAACCCCACCGACAACGACGTCCCGGCAACCAATACGGGTAACGTTGCCGACAATACCCCTCCTACCCTGGACTTTACGGTCGTAAAAGCCTACCCCCACGACACCAGCGCTTATACGGAAGGGTTCCTCTTCCACGACGGAAAGCTGTATGAAAGCACCGGTACCGAACCGGACATGCCTGCCTCCCGGCGCTCGATGTTCGGCACGGTCGACCTGGCTACGGGCAGGATCACCCCAAAAGCCGAGCTCGACCGGAACAAATATTTCGGCGAAGGCATCGTCTTCCTCCACGGCAAGGTCTATCAGCTCACCTATAAGACAAAAGTCGGATTTATCTACGACGCGACCACCTTCAAAAAGCTCGGCGAATTCACCTTTCCCAGCGCCGAAGGCTGGGGCATGACCACCGATGGAACGGATCTCATCATGAGCGACGGCAGCAGCAACATCAGCTATCTCGACCCCAACACCTTCCGGCTCGTCAAGGTCCTCGGCGTAACGGACAACAACGGCCCCGTCAGCAACATCAATGAATTGGAACTGATAAAAGGTTACCTCTACGCCAACCAATGGCAGACAAACTATATCCTGAAGATCGATCCCGCCAGCGGGAAGGTGGTCGCCAGGCTGAACCTCGATGGCCTCGTCAACCAGGCCAGGAACCAACACCCCGACGCCGAGGTGCTCAACGGCATCGCCTATGACTCCACCTCCGGAAAGGTCTACGTCACCGGCAAGCTCTGGCCCAGTATCTATGAGATAAAATTCCCGCTGTAGGTCACACCCTATTTAGCCACCACGTAGATCAGGCTGGAGCACTTCGATTTATCGACAAAGGCCCGGAAATTCGAGGAAAATCCGTTAAGCACCCCCCGCAAGGTGTTTCCCCCACCCTTCGCCCGGTACTTCTCGCTCAGCATGCTGATATACACGGCATCGTACCACATGGGCTGACTATACTGCAGCTGCAGCTTGTGCTCATCCAGCAGGGTCTCTATTGCTTCCGGTGAGAAATGATAAAGATGTCGCGGCACATCGTAAGCCGCCCAGGCCGCGCCGTAAACCCGCGCATCGTAAGAGGTATAGTTGGGGACGGCGATAAATATGCGGCCGTTGCGCCGCACCAGGGTCTTCAGCTGCTCGACGTATGGATGCAGGTCGTGTACATGTTCCATCACATGCCACAAAGTGATCGCATCAAAACTTTCCGGCGGCAGCGCAAACAGCTGATCCATGTTCAACAGCTGTACCCGGTGATCGGTCCGCGCATGCTCTCTCGCCGTCTCATCGGGCTCCAGTCCCGTCACCTCCCAGCCCTCCTGCTGCATAAAGCTGACAAAAGCCCCCGTGCCAGCCCCGATATCCAGCAGCTTCCCCTGCTTCTTGCGGGTTGCCGACGCGATCAACCGGTACTTGTCCGATAGGGTCTGCTTGCGCACCAGGTGATACAGCCGGTTGACAAGGCCTTTATTCGTATTGCTGTGGGAGATATAGTCCTCGCTGCGGTAATACGGACCGATCGACGCCGCATCCGGCACATCCTGCGTAAACCGCAACGTACATTTCCGGCATTGCCAGATCGCAAAAGACTCGTGGGAAACAGTGTGGTCCATCGCCTGAAGCGCTGACTCGAGCTCAGTCGATTGGCAGACGGGGCATGTGGTATAGTGAATCAGGGGCATGTGAAAGAAGAAACTAAAATTTGGTTTGATTACCCGTCGATAATCCATGAGAATAGAAATACCAGCCGAGAAAGGCCAGACCGGCCAGGGCGATGATCAGCGCAATGACCCACCAGGCCACCCGCCGGCGCCGCTGTGCATCGTCATACAGCATTTCGGCCATCTCATCGCTGGTCCGTTCCCGGTCTCCCACCAGCAGCGTATGCTGGGCATTCTGGCGGTTGACCCGCATCGCCGGCGTAGGCTGGAGAAAGACAAAAGGAGAAGAGGCGGGCTCGAAAAGGACATTCCCGGAACCATCCTTCTTCAGTATCCCCACGCCGTCCCAGGTCACGGCATCCTCGTTCTTGATCCGGTTACGAAGCTCGAAAGAGAATTCGTTATACCATTTAATGGCCTCATAATCAAGAATGTTACGCTGGTTCGCGATATAGGAGAAGAATTCTTTGTCAGGGGCGTCGAAGTATTTGTCAAACCGGAAATGGTACACCGGCGGCAGCATCGTCCTGTCGGCCACGTCAACGGCGGCAGGCAGGGTCTCGAGGTAGATCGTCCCCAACCCCGGGATACTGATGCTTCGATGTTGAAATAAATAGGCGTTAAGGACATCAAACATGGCTGCGAATCTACTTATTTCTTATCTCCAAATGAAAAGATTATCCCCCCCAGCACATTAAATCCATATACCGGGTACTGGTGCCACCGTTCGTATTTATTATTGAAGAGATTGTTCATCTGGAACCACAGGTTCAGCATCCGCGTGATCCGAAACTCCACGCCGGCATTCATATCCGCCCCGTTATCCCCCTTGAACGCCACCCCATCGGTAGGCGAACGGTACTGCGCGGCCGTAAATGCATAAAAGTCCAGCTTCGCATAGAAATCCTTAAAGGCCTGCCACTTCAAATGCACATTCCCCTCCACCGGCAATAACCCCCAGGGCTTGACCTCCGTCTTCAGGTCCTTGTATTGATAGATATTCACCCCAGCCGTAACCGCAAAATCCTCGCCTTGCAGATAGCTCAGCTCCCCATGCAATTGCAGCGCCTTCATCGACGACTCATAGCGGATCAGGAAGTCCTTCCCGCCCCCCACACTGTCGTTGACAAACAACGGCATATTCTTATACGTGATAAATCCGATCTTGGCGGCATAGGTAAAATGATTGCTGATGGACCCTTTGAAGCCTCCATAGGCCTCCTGCATCCGCGTATTCCGCAGGCTGTCCGTCGGCTGCGCCAGCCAGGGATTGATCGACTCGAACCGCTGATACGATCCCTTGTCATAATAACCGATCCACCCCAGCTGGATGGTGAACCGCTGATCACTCGTCGAGATATCCGCCAGGAAATTCGGCAGCAGGTAGAAGTTCTTGTTGTCCCACGACGGCGTCACCGCCGCCTGTAAGAACAAATTCGAGGTCTTTACCAAAAAGGCCGGCTTGACATAGTAAATGTTGTTGTTCTGCGGGAAAGTAGTTGGATTGGGAGTCCCGGCCGGCACTGTCACACTGTAATGTGTCAGATCAGCCGTAAAGCCCAGGTCGAAGGCATACTCTTTCCCGATCATCTTCTCCAGCGGCAGGTTCAGCACCGTATTGGCCTCCGTCGCCTTCGGATCATGATTGTCGTAGAAATAATTGATCTTGATATTGGGATGATACAACAGCCCAAACTCCGTAGGCACCGTATTACGCAGGCTAAGTCCGCCGAACCACGTCTGGAAACCCTGTTTCACCTGGTCAGGGGTAAACTTAAGCGAATCGGGCCGGAAACCGTATAAATGATACACATCATTCTTGAATCCCACGTTCCCGCTCCACTCTAGGTTGTTCGCCGTCTTCACCGTCCCCATCAGCTTGACATCCGTAAGGCTGTTCTTCTGGTAAGGCAAACTTCCCTTCGAGCTCAGCTGGTTGGCAAAAAGATTAAAAAAGGTGGTTTTCCCATCCCCAAAGCTAAAACCCGTCCGGATATAGGGAATATGGACATTACCCACCCCGATCTTGATAAAATTGTAATTCACCCAGGGATTCATCGTATCCCTTTGCAAAGCCACCGGCTTTAGTTCCGCCGGCTGATAGCTAAGAAAAAGATAGGAAGGCGGGATCGTGTAGTTCAACCGCGGCCGGCTGGTATCCACCGCCGGTGGCGCGGCATTGAAATTGATTTTCACCGCTTCCCGCAGCACAGGCTTGAAAGAGGAGGTGATATCGATCGTCCTGCGCTTGGTCGTATCCTGCGCGTGCAGCGAAACACTGGCGAAAACCACGCCGGCGATCACAAGCAAAAAAGGTTTCTTATCCATGAAAGCGTACATTCAGATTTGATTAATTACTCCCGCTATCCACCTTACTTCCTTTCTTCTCCTCCTCCGTCACCTGGGCCAGCTTCTGCTGCGCCTGTAACCGCAGCTCCTCTATCTTGGCGTTCTCGATAATACTTTGATACGTCGCCTTTGCATTGAAGTAATCCTTCTCCGCAAAGTAGATATCCCCCAGCAGCAGGTACGCCCTCGTCACCCACTCCTCGTAGGACCCTGACTTATTGACCACCTCAAAGGCGGCCTTCTCCGCATCCTTCAGCTGACCGGCGCTGAACAGACAGGCCGCGATCTGGTACCGGGCTTCGGCGCTATAAGCCGATTTCGTCAGACCCGCGGCGATCCGGAAATACTGCAGCGCCTGCTCACACTGGTTGTTCACCTGGAAGGATTTGGCGATCGCCATATTGGCCAGCACCTTGTCATCCGTGCTCACCCCCCGTTGGCCAAGCAGGTCCTTGGCATTGGTCACCGCATCCGGCCACTTTTGCAGCTGGTACTGGCTGCGCAGCAATCCCCGCATGGCCTCCATCTTGTTTACCTCTGAGGACGCAAAGTCCTTCAGCCTGCTGAAATATTTCTCGGCATTCGCATAGTCCTTCAGGTTGAAAAAATAGAGGGTCGCAGCCTGCAACAGCGACTTCTCGCCGAATTTATTGGGCGCCCGGTCCCCAACCACCGCATAGCCGACCACCGCCTTCGCATAGTCCTTCTGTGAGAAATAGATCTCGCTCTTATAGTAATTGGCCTCCAACGAATATTTTCCCGCGGGGAATTTGGCCAGGTAGGCCTCAAAACGTTGGACCGCAGCCGGGAAATTGCCGTTGTTGAACTGCACCTCCGCTTCCTGGTAAGCCAGCTGGTCCTCCTGGCTCGCGCTGACCTCGACCCCCATCCCCTTGGCAAAGTTCACATACTCCCCACTCCGGCCCTCCTCCACATAGATCGTCTTTGCATTGTCAAGCCCGTCCTGGGCCTCGGGGGAATTAGGATACTGACGCAGCAGCGAATCATATTGCTTCAATGCCTCGCCGTTATTGTTCAGGTTGTACCAGGCGATCCCTGATTGCAGATAGGCCTTCGGTTTCAACGCGTCGGCGCCGGGCGTCCGCAGCACATTCTTCAGATAGGGCAGCGCTTCCCGGTATTGCTCCCCGGCAAGATAGGTGCCCGCCACCTCCATATTGACATCCGCCGCAAGACCCGAGGTCGGATATCGCTTGGCAAAGCTGTTCAACAGATCGATCTTCTGCCTCCCGTTGCTGACACCCGCGATCATCGCCTTCTGAAGGGTGGCATAGTCGCCGGCCGGCCAGCTGAGGTCCAGCACTTTGTTATACATCGCCAACGCCGTCTTATAATCCCGGTTCATATAATAACAGTCCGCATCCCGCAGATACGCATCCTGCTCCAACGGGGAGGAGCTCAGGCTGGGCGTCCTCACCACTTTTTCGAAAAATCCCTGCGCCTGGCGATAGTTCTCCTTTTTCAAAAAACAATACCCCAGGTTATAGTTGGCGTCCGTCGGATTCACCTCGCCATTGACGACCGGGGTCTTCAGATACTCGATATAATACCGGATGGCATCGTCGACCCGGCTCAGCCGGTAGGCGATCTCTCCCTTCCAGAAATTGACATAGGGCAGCACGCTCGAATTATTGGGTGACTTCAGCGCCTTGTCCAGCAGCTCGTTTGCATTCAGCAACATCCCGTCATTCACCAGCTCCGTCGCCCGGCCATATAAGATCCGCGGGATCAGCCGCTTCGCATTCTCCGAAGGATGATCAAGACTGTCCAGCAACGTCAGCGCATCCCGGTAATTATTTGTACCCGCCAATACGGTCACCAGCATATCCCTACCCTCCGCGGCATATTCCGACTTAGGATACTGTTGCAGGAATCCCTGTAGCTCGGTCAACGCGACGTCCTGGAAACCCAGCTCGTACGACAGCTTGGCGTAGTTGAACTTCGAGATCTCCTTCTGCTTGGGATTGCTGCTGTTCATGCTGCAGAACAAAAAAGCATTCCGCGCATTGGCCTTCTGACCGGTCCGCAGATAGGCATCTCCCAGCAGGTACATCGCATTCTGTGACATGGAATCGGCGGCCCCGCCCAATTGCTTGAACCCGCTGATCGCCTTGTTCCAGTCCTTTGTCTGGTAATAACAATAGGACAGCTCGTACAGGTCCTCACGGCTCACCTTCTTGGAAGAGCTGACATATTGCTCGAGGAAAGGCAGCGCCTTGGCAAAATCCTGCTTCTCGTAATAACCATGCCCCACCAACTGCCGCAGCTCCGCATCATAATATTGATTGCCCTTCTTCAGATGCGCCTCCGCGTACTCGATAGCCTTGTCCTTCTGGCCTTGTACAAGGTAGATGTTGGCGACATAATAGGGGACTACCTTCTCATAGGTGGGCGTATTCTCCACTATCTTGAAGGCCTCCAATGCATCGTTGTATTTCCGCTGATAAAAGCAAATAAACCCATAATAATAATTGGCATCGAGATAATTGGGGTCCTTTGGCATTTGCCGGATGGCATTGAACAGCGGCAGGGCATTGTCGAACTGCTTGGTGGTAAAATAACAATACCCTTCATGAAATTTCAGGTCCGCGATCTCCCGGTTGCTGAGATTTTCGATATCGGCATGCTCATACAGCTTCACCGCGTTGACGTAATCCTTCTGCCGGAAATAGTATTCGGCAAGGTGGAAGCTGATCATCGCCACCCGGGGTGCGTTGTTCTCCAGCTCGATATAGTCCTCCGCCGCGGCAACCGCGATCTTATCGTTCTGCTCCAGCGCACAAACCAGGTAGTAGTATTTAACATCTTGATACTCCACCGAATTGTTGCTCTTATCGGTCTCCCGCAGGGTATACCGCAGATCCCGGAAGATCGGATAGGCAAGACTATAGAACTCATGCTCGAAGAACTCCTTCCCCTGCCTGAACTCGGCCTGCGGGTCGTCATAATAGCGCGTCTGCTGGGCAAAACAACAACACGTCAGCAGAATGGCGAATAGCGATAATGCAGTATACTTCACTGGAAATAAAGTTTGAATTGTGCCCGAAACCAAAGCGTACCAACAGGCCTAACGCGCTAAGTTTCTAATTATTTTGCCTTTTACCAAACATCGTTCCAAACACGTGTGGATAACTGCAAGGATTAACATTTCCTTATAACTCTTTGCACCACAGCATCCAAACCCCTATCTTCGAAAGACCAAATTCAATCACAAATGAAAAAGTTCTTCTCCACCGCCTACTCGGAATCCGCCTTCAACGTCGCAACGCTGGCGATCCGCGCAGTCTTTGGCATTATCCTCTGTTACTTCTATGGCCTCGAAAAAATAAAGAACTTCAGCCACATGCAATATGTCTTCCCCGATCCCTTCCATATCGGTCATCGCATTTCCCTGGCCCTCGTCGTCTTCGCCGAGCTGCTCTGCAGCCTCCTCGTAGCCCTGGGCTTCCTTACCCGCTTCGCCGCTCTGGTCCTGGTCATCGAATTTGCAGTCGCCGAATTCCTGGTGCACAAAGGACATGTAGCAACCATGAACGGCGCCCTGCACGAACAGGCCTGGCTCTATCTCGTCGCCTTCTTCTCCATCCTCTGCGTTGGCCCCGGCCGCATCAGCATCGACAGTGCGATGGGCAAATAACTCTACAGATCATGTACACAAGCGAAACACAGGTAAGGGTCCGCTATGCCGAGACCGACCAGATGAACATCGTCTACCATGGCAACTACGCCCAATACTTCGAGGTCGGCCGCGTCGAAGCCATCCGCCAGCTGGGCTTCAGCTACAAAGACCTTGAAGGGACTGGAATAATCATGCCCGTCATCGAATGGACCGCGAAATTCCTCCGCCCCGCCCACTATGACGACCTCCTCACCGTCCGTACCACCCTCAAAGACTGGCCGGTCGACCACCGCATCGAATTCCATCAGGAAGTCTACAACCCACGCGGGAAGCTGCTCACCACCGGCCTCGTCCGGCTCTATTTCCTCATCGCCAAAACCATGGAAAAGACAAATATGCCGCCCGAAATGGCCGACCGCCTAAGACCATGGTTCCCTCCGGAGACGGAGCAATAAGGCCCCTACGGGCTGAAAGCCCATTGCCCGAAGGGCAGACCTTAGCAGTTTCGCGCCGGAGGCTACTTTCCAACTAAGCCGAAGGCGCGAAACCCCTAACTTTACCAAATGAATAAGGTTGTTGCCAGCATCATTACCATCGGGGATGAACTATTGATTGGACAGGTGATCGACACCAACAGCGCCTGGATGGCGCAGGAACTCAACAAACACGGCATCTGGGTCGCCCACCGCGTAGCGGTCGGCGACGCCTGGGACGATATCTGGCAAGCCCTCGACGAAGAATCCCGCCGCTCCTCCATCATCCTGATCACCGGCGGCCTCGGACCCACCGCCGACGACATCACAAAGCCTCTATTAAACAAGTATTTCGGCGGAAAAATGATCGTCGACGAAAAAGCCCTCGATAATGTAAAATGGATCTTTGAACGGGTCCTCAAACGTCCCATGATCGACCGCAACCTCAGGCAGGCCGAAGTGCCGGACTCCTGCACCGTCATCCAGAACCGGCGCGGCACAGCCCCCGGCATGTGGTTCGAAAGGGAAGGCCGCATCTTCGTCTCGATGCCGGGCGTTCCCCACGAAATGAAAGGGATGATGACCGATGATATCCTCCCCACCCTCCGCGAACGCTTCCAGCTGCCCTATATCGCCCATCGTACCCTGCTCACGGCCGGCATCGGCGAATCCTTCCTGGCCGAACATATCAAGACATTCGAAGAATCCCTCCCCACGTCCATAAAGCTGGCCTACCTGCCCAACTACGGCATGGTCCGCCTCCGGCTGACGATCCGCGGGGAGGACCCGAAGGATACTGCCGCCGCCGAAACCCTCATCCAGCAGCAGTTCGACACCCTCAGGGGACTGGTGACCGAATGGATGGTCACCGATGAGGATATCTCCATCCAGGAGGCCATCGGCCGCCTCCTGAAAGCCCATGGCAAGACCCTCGGCACCGCCGAAAGCTGCACCGGCGGCTACATCGCCCATCTCATCACGTCCATCCCGGGCAGCAGCCACTATTATAAAGGCAGCGTCGTCAGCTATGCCAACGAAGTAAAAATGCATTGCGTCGGCGTAAGCCCCGACACCCTGGCCGCCCACGGCGCCGTTAGCGAGGAGACCGTCCGGGAAATGGTCCGCGGGGCCCTTGCCGGCCTCGACACGGACTACGCGATCGCCACTTCGGGTATCATGGGCCCGGACGGCGGCACTCCCGACAAACCCGTCGGCACGGTCTGGATCGCCGTTGGAAACCGTCAAAATATTCTCGCCCAGAAATTTTCATTCCGCTTCGACCGGCTCCGGAATATTGAATTAACGGCAACAAATGCCCTCAATCAGTTGCGAAAATTCATACTGTCGTCCGCCCAATAGACCCGCTCATCCCGCACCCATCTTGAGAATCGAAAAATAACTACCTTTGTCCATCTTAAATTCAGCAACTTATGTCTCTTGTTGACCTGGTAATGCCAAAAATGGGTGAAAGCATCATGGAAGCCACGATCCTGAAATGGCACAAACAACCCGGCGATGCCGTAAAGCAGGATGAGACCCTTTTGGAAATAGCCACCGACAAAGTGGACTCCGAAGTGCCCTCTATCACGGAAGGCGTCGTGGAAGAACTCTTATACCAGGTCAACGACGTAGTGCCCATCGGCTCCGTCATCGCCCGCATCCGGACCAATAACGGAACAGCCGCCGCAACACCGGTACAGCCTGCCGCGACAACCTATGACCAAGCAACCACAACAACGCACGCGCCCGCACAGGCAACCCTCCTCAATACCGCCGCCCCGCAGGCCCGCCCCGCGGCCATCAACACGGGCGGACCAAGATTCTACTCCCCCCTCGTGCTCAACATCGCCGCAGGCGAAGGCATCCCGCTCAGCGAGCTGGAATCCATCCCCGGCTCCGGCAACGAAGGCCGGGTCACCAAAAAGGATATCCTTCAATATATCGCCGACCGGAAAGCCGGCCATATCACCGGCCACGCCGCCGCAAACCCGGCCGCAGGCTACACGCAATCCGCAGCCCAGGCCCTTGCTCGCACGGAAACCCCTGTACGCACCGAATCGGTCGCCACCCAATCGCCCATGGTCATCCAAAGCGGGAATGTCGAGATCATCGAGATGGATCGGATGCGCCGCCTCATCGCCGACCATATGGTCCGCAGCGTCCACACCAGCCCGCACGTGACCAGCATCTCCGAAGCCGACGTCACCCACCTCGTACACTGGCGCGACAAGGTCAAAAAGGAATTCGAGACAAGAGAGAATACAAAGCTCACCTTCACCCCGCTGTTCATCGAAGCCGTTATCCGGTGTATCAAGAAATACCCGCTGATCAATAGCTCCCTCGACGGCGATAAGATCATCATCAAAAAGGATATCAACATCGGCATGGCCACCGCCCTGCCCTCCGGTAACCTGATCGTCCCCGTCATCCGCAACGCCGATCAGCTCAACCTCACCGGGCTGGCACGCCAGGTGAACACCCTCGCGGACAACGCCCGCCAGAACAAGCTGCGGCCTGAAGACACCCAGGGCGGCACCTTCACCCTGACCAACGTCGGTACCTTCGGTAGCCTCCTCGGCACGCCGATCATCAACCAACCACAGGTAGCCATCCTTGCCGTCGGCGCGATCAAAAAGCGGCCCGTGGTCCTCGAGACCGATGGCGGCGACGCGATCGTCATCCGGCACATGATGTACCTCTCGCTCTCCTATGACCACCGCATCATCGACGGTAGCCTCGGCGCTACCTTCTGCTCGGCCGTAGCCCGCGAGCTGGAGAACTTCCAGGTCGATCGGGAGCTGTGATGGGCCTTCGGCCACCGGCGCCCCTTGCAAGTCTCAAAGGAATTTCGTAAATTCAGCTAATGCATGAATAAAACGACTCTCCATGAAGACGCTATCCGAAACCTGGTTCGCCGATGGTTATATCGATTTTGAGCTGAAGAAATACACCCTACTCGCCTATCTGCAGGAAATACACCGCTATTTCAATGAAAATAAGCTGTACCCGCAACTGGCCGACATCATCTTTCATTACAACAACCTCGCCGCCTTCCGCGAGAACAAAAAATACCTGCAAGAGCAATTCCCCAAAAAGCTGACCGGCATCCAGATCGAAAAATTACAGATCCTCTATGAACAGATGATCGAGGACGATGAGCTGATGAAAGAGCTCGAGGAGATCATCAATTATGCGACCCAGGAGATCCGCCAGACCATCAGCAACGGCACCGAGATCTATGAGTTCGTCGAGGACAAGCTGGTCATCTATCCCGTCGGCCTCGTCCCCCTCGACAGCCTCGAAGGCTATTTCTTCCTCAGCACCGGCACCGCCGCCGACACCCGGGTGTATCAATACCGGCTCAGCTTCTTCGAGAAACATGACGAGAAATACCGCAGCATCCGCACCGAATACATCGACACCTGGTCCCGAAGCATCGCCAACACCTACGAGAATATCAAGGCCGAGTTGCTCCGCCTCAAGACCGGGCTGCCCAACCCCGCCGTATACTCCATCGAAACAGAATTGAAATTTCCCGTGGACGAGACCCTCCTGCCCATCGCCAAACGAAGCCTTGTTCGTTATATCAGCGGCCGCGCCGCCTGACGGGCCACAGTTAAATAATGACAAGTATCAATTAAATGACCATTAGACAAATCCTTTTATTAATCCCTATTACCGTTATAGCATTTTCGCCGTCTTCATGTAACAATTGGCATAACCCAAAAGCGCTGAGCGACCTATACAATAAAGCGAATTACGACACCGCGATTGTTCACCATTTACCATTGTATGATAGCTTGAAAGACATCTTAATTCACAATATCGACACGATCTTTAAATTCAGAGATGCTCGGACACCTGTTTTCCACGGAAGCGGACCAGATAGCGGCCAGACAACCTACGAGCACCAGAATTTTTACATGTTTTTCTTCAAATGGGATTCGAGTGCTGAAAGTTCTGAAAATTACATTAGTTTAGAAACACTGCCCTTCTTTGTCTACCCCGCTATTAAACATAGTTTTGAAGCTCTGGGAAAAAACCGGATCCGTGGTATCATGATTTGGACTGACAGCGCCATTGAAATACCTTTACCGGAAAGCTTTTTTGATGAAAATACGCGAGCATTCGTCCGGCATATACTCCGTTGGAAAAGGACAATAGATATTTCCGATGACCCATTGACCAAAGATACCATCATTGCTCCCGGGTGGACCTATGAGATCTCAGTCCTGGAACACGAGGAGAAGTAAAGGAGGCCTGTTCTCTTTCCATGGAAGACAGTTTAAGGGACATCTCAGGCCACCGCTCGCTGCCGCGATCGGCGGCGCCAAAGGCGCAATGTTTGCAAAACAATAGAAAGCAGAATTAAAGTAAAGCCGATATAAAACCCGCCACCCAAATACCTATCCTCCCGGAACAACAAGAACGCCAGCAAGATCCCATACACCGGCTCCAGGTTATAGCTCAGATTCACCGTGAACGCAGATATCTTCTGCAACGCACTCATCGAAAGGTTAAAGGCCAGCACCGTACAAGCCCAGCTGAGTACCAGCAACCATATCCAGTCGGAAAGACCCGGCACCAATGTAGGCGAAGGAAAAAGATACAGATACAAAGGCATCAGCGCCGTCAGCACAAGAAACCCGCCGCTTAGCTCATACAGCGTCACATTCTCCGCCGGCACCCGCTGCAGCACCCGCTTGTTCAACACCGGGAACAGGCTGCCCAGTAACGCCGACAACAGCCCGATAAGGATACCCGTCTTATAATGCGGATCTACCTGGAAGATCAGCAGGATACCCACGATCACCAGCAATCCAAGCAACAGCTCTACCCGGTCGACGCGATGCTTCATAATGAGGGGCTCGATCAACGCCGTGAAAAACCCGATCGCCGAGAAACACAACAACGCCACCGATACATTGGAATATTTGATGCTCGCATAAAAGCTCACCCAGTGCAACGCCGCGATCCCCCCGATCCCGAATATCCGCCAAAGATCACGCCGCCCGATCCCCACCGATTGCTTACGCACAAGCGCCAACAACCAAAGTGACGGCACCGTCAAAAACAACCGGTACCAAACCAATAAACCTGCATTGAGGGAAATAAGCCTGCCGAGTACTCCGGTAAGCCCTGCGAGAAGAACAGCGATGTGAAGCTGGATAAAAGCTTTTTTCATTTTGCCGGGACGGAATTCGCCCCAACGGCCATCACGTCTTTTTTTACGCGGTTGCGATAATTCTTGAATAAGGAATGCCAGCGCAGGTTAAGCACCCCAAGAATACCCTCCTTCACGATCCCCTTATTCATCTTGCTGACACCAAACTTCCGGTCTTCGAAGATGATCGGCACCTCCTTTATCTTGAACCCCAGTTTCCACGCCGCAAACTTCATCTCGATCTGGAACGCATACCCCACGAACTTGATCTGGTCGAGGTTGATCGTCTCCAGCACTTCTTTCCGGTAGCAGACAAAACCGGCCGTTGGGTCCTGGACAGGCATCCAGGTGATCAGCCGGGTATAGATCGACCCGCCCCGCGATAGCAGGATCCGGTCCTTGGGCCAATTGATATTACCGCCCCCTTTTACATAACGCGAACCCACGGCCACATCCGCACCCTGGTACTTACAGGCGTCATAAAGCCGGATCAGGTCCTTGGGGTTATGCGAGAAATCGGCGTCCATCTCGAAAATGAACGCGTAATTGTTCCGTACCGCCCATTTGAATCCGAAGATATAGGCCGTACCCAACCCCAGCTTTCCTTGCCGCTCTTCCAGGTACAGCTGACCGGGATATTTTCCCTTCAGCTGCCGCACGATCCCGGCAGTCCCGTCCGGCGAGCTGTCGTCTATCACCAGTACATGAAAGCCTTGCCCCAGCTGAAAGATGGCTTCCAGGATAGCGGCGATATTCTCCCGTTCGTTGTAGGTAGGTATGATGACGATCTTTTCCAACTCTTTGATTATGCGTTTGATGGCAAAGTTACAATTTTTCAGCAGCGGGGGGCGCCCACTAACCCTTTTTTAACATTGTCCTGTTGAAGATTTCCGTTAGCTTCTGCTTGGTGTGAAGCGGGAAATCCCCCTTCATCATCCAGTCATAGTATTGCGGCTCTGCCTTCAGGATATCGGCTACTGATCTGCCCTTATACTTGCCGAAGTTAAAGACTTCCACCCCGTTCTCCAACACGAATCGCCGCGCGAAATCCACCAGCGGCTCTTCACCTACGCATTTCAGGATAGACTCGATATTCGTTCCCAATTGGGGATATTTTACCACCTGCGCGACCAGCACCTCCCAGGTAGCCGAAGCATCTGCCTCCGCACCATGGGCGCCCTCCAGCTCCTTTTGACAATAGAACCGGTAGGCCGCGCTCAGGGTCCGCTGTTCCATCATGTGAAAGATCTTTTGTACATCCAGCAGTTTCCTTCCCTTGCTGTCGAACTCCATCCCGATGCGCAGGAACTCCTCGACCAGCATGGGGATATCAAATCGGTTGGAATTATAACCCGCCAGGTCGCAATGATCGAGGAATTGCTTTAGCTCGTTCGCCACCTGCCGGAATGTAGGCGCATCCTTCACCATCTCGTTCGTGATCCCATGGATATCGATCGATGTGCTTGAAATAGGCATTTCCGGGTTCAGCAGCTTCCTCTTTATGATCTTCTTCCCATCGGGCATGATCTTCACAATGGCAATTTCCACTATCCGGTCAGTCCCGAGATTGACCCCCGTCGTCTCAAGGTCCAGGATCGCTAAGGGGCGTGTAAGTTGTAACATTCTATCTATAATATTAAAAAATCTCTTATGTCAAGCCCGTCAAAGTTACCAGAGCTCATCAATAGCAAATTAACATTTTTGTAAGATTGTTGCGCCAGCCAGTTCCGCAATTCTTCCTTTTCCGTCAGCACCGCAAGACCCGGCTTCCCAAACCCTGCCGCCACCTTTTCCTTCGGTAATAGGGGTAATCGCTTCAGTTCGAGGGCATGGCGCGAATAAAACACCGCCGCATGGTCTGCCAGGTCCAGCGCCCCGCTATATTCCGATAGGAACTGCTCGTTCAGGCTGCTGTAAGTATGCAGTTCCAGCACCGCGATCAATTCCCGATCCGGGAACTGCGTTCTCACCGCCTGTATCGTCGCCTTTACCTTGGATGGAGCATGGGCAAAGTCCCTGTAAACTGTCAACCCCCCCTTCTTCTCGATCAGCTCCAACCGTTTGGCAGCACCCGCGAAAGCTGACATCCCTCGCAAAAAGCCCGGGGCATCGAGCCCCAGCTCCCTGGCAACCAGGAAAGCCGCATGCAAATTCAAAAGGTTATGCTCGCCAAAGACCTTTAAGGGTCCGGATCGACCTTCCAGCGTAGCAAGCGTTATGCCGTTTTCTATGCGGTATTCCGGAATTCCGTAGCCCACCTTCCGAATCGTGGTAGGATGTTCCTCTACCAGTTTCTTCAACACGGCATCCGTCTCATTATAGATGAGGACCCCACCCGGCTCGATCATGCCGATAAAAATGCGAAACTGCTCCAGGTAATTGTCAAAGGTCGGGAAGACATTGATATGGTCCCAGGCGATCCCCGTAAGCACCGCGATATGGGGATGAAGAAAATGGAATTTTGGTCGCTTTTCCAATGCGCTGGCCGGATACTCATCCCCTTCGCAGACGATCAGCGGCGCATGGGTGATATTCACCGACTGGGCGAAACCCTCCAGTCTCGCTCCCACCAGGTAGTCGAAGGCTTTTCCGGCCGCGGCAAGCGCATTCATGATCATCGCGGTCGTCGTCGTCTTCCCATGACTGCCCCCTACTACGACCCGCGTCTTGTCCCGGCTCTCCTGGTAGATATACTCCGGGAAGGAATAGATCGGCAGGGACAATTCCATTGCCCGCTGCAGCTCGGGATTGTCCCCCTTGGCGTGCATCCCCAGGATCACCGCGTCCAGCCCAGCCTTGACCCGCCCCGGCTCCCAGCCCATCGAGACCGGCAACAACCCCTCTTTTTGCAGATTTGTCAGCGCCGGCTCAAAGATCTCGTCGTCGCTTCCCGTCACTTCATATCCTTTGCGGCTCAAGGCAATAGCCAGCTGATGCATCACGCTTCCACCGATCGCGATAAAATGAACTTTCATAATTGATCCCTTAGGGCTTG
>Ga0310811_10002636_pt1 | contig 22457 bp, 10 predicted proteins | sample YCmetagenome_FD_207642 | JGI IMG/M metagenome (GOLD analysis project Ga0310811, IMG submission 207642) | Soil microbial communities from experimental microcosm in Duke University, North Carolina, United States - YC | ecosystem: Engineered > Artificial ecosystem > Soil microcosm > Unclassified ...
TTGGTTTTTTGACTGGCGAGCGGCGAAGGTCTGTCGCATATTCATCGCGCTGCGCCGGCGTGGCGGAATTGGCAGACGCGCTAGACTCAAAATCTGGTTCCCATTGGGAGTGTGGGTTCGACCCCCTCCGCCGGTAAATTTTTAAATCAGTCCCCGCGGCAGGGAACTTTTTTTGGTCGGATTGCCTCTGATTGGCTGTTCGAGTGCAAATCTTCGGTTGACTGGCGTCCCCAATTTGGGGTAACTCCGCTTCATCCTTTCCCCCCACGGATCAAACGTCCGTTCCAAAGGATACAATGTCCTTCCCCCCAATGGACCCCAAAATCTGTCCCCTTGATCGGTTCAAGACGTGGTCTTCCCGCCTTGATTTCACAAATCGCAAAACTCCGCATCTCGCTGGAGATTTCCGGAGGTCATTCCAAAGCCGCGCCCGACTTGGTGCGGCTTTCCTGTTACTGACCGGGATGACCAGTCCGTGTTTTGCGGGCGGATGGTATGTCGGCAACACGGCGGCGGGCGATTCGATCACCTACCAGCACGTCTGGCTCGCCAGTGGTACCTATCGTTTTACCGCCCGGGCGGCCGCGACAGCGAGCGGGGCTCAGATGCACCTGGAGGTGGACAATGTGGCGGTGAGTTCGCACATGCCGGTTCCGAATACCGGTCGCGCGGATCAATTCACGAATGTCGCCCTCGGCTCGAAGGCGATCTCGGTCGGCTATCACGACATCAAGGTCTATTTCGAGACTGCGAATGTCTCCCTCGACTGGTTCATGTTGCGGAAGGACACCGACACCTCGGCCTCGGTGAAGGCGTCGGATGTCACCATGCTGCGCCCGCCGACGAGCGGCATGCTCCTCGCTCCGGTGACGGCGTTCGGGCATCAATTCGAGGGGCCGACCACGCCATCGGCGCTCACCGGACAGCCGACGAACGACGTGAACGGCGGGCTCTATACCGACGCCCAGATGCAGGCTTGGTACAGCGTGCCGATGTATCGCGATTTCGACCGCCGGACGGACCGTTATTGGGACGTGATGGTCGAGCAGCTCGTCGCGTCGCGCGCCCAGGTGCCCCTGTTCCATTGCCGAGGGACGGTCGATTTCACGGACGATCTGCAGGATCGGGAGTATCAGGTGGCCGGCGGGGCATTCGAGGGCCGGTGGCTGAAAAAATTCTCGGAAGCCGTGGCGCGGAATCCCCAGGCGGCGACTTCGTTGAAGATCGGCATGTTTTGGGAAAACGGTGGCATCGCCACGGATTTCAACGCGCGCTATGGCTATTTCCCGGCGTGGGGAGATCCGGCCTTTGCCGACTACGTCATGCGCTATTGGCTGGAGCCGTGGTTCGACAGCGTCCCGCCGGATCTGCTGTACCAGCCCTTCCCGAATCGGCCGATCATCAGCGTCTTTTCGGGCCGCCCGACCAGCGTCAAGAGCGATGGCAGGATGTCGGTTTTTCTGAGCGAGGTGCGCAGCCGGCTGCTCGACAAATACGGCTATGATCCGCTCTTCATCCTGCCGGTCGGCGGTGATGTGGATGCCGCCACCCAGGCGTTGGGATGGGGGCAGGCCCCATGGGTCACCTGGAATGGCCCGCTCTGCGTGCTGAATACTTTCAGCGTCAACGGCACGAAATGGGCCACCGCCTCGAGCGGCAGCCGGCATCGTCTCGATAATGTATGGCTCAACGATTGGAACCCGGCGACCAACACCGGCACCCCCGGTGGTGATAGCGCGGGCGCGGATGCCCATCAGCCCCGCCTCGATGGCAGCGGGAATTCCCAGTTCTGGCCGGCCCTGTCGACGGCGCAGGCTGCGGGTGCGATCCTGGTGCAGGAGGAGGGCTTCACAAACATCGCGGAAGGCAACTCGATCTTCCGCAGCTTTCATCCCGAGTGGGCATATCCGAACCAGCATCTCGACGTCATGCGCGAGTATGCCGATCCCACGACCGAGTCCCTCGTCTTCGAGGCCGAGGCCTGCGATTCCTACAACAAGATCACGCCCAGCGGAAACAAAGGCGGCACCTATCGGAAGCAGTGGTACAGCACGGGAGATCTCGATGTTTACCGGCCTCTGACCAATCTCCAGCCCTGGGTTGCGAAGACCTCCGGTCCTGGCACGCTCACCCAGATCGAGGCGGGCTTTTACGATGTCTGGGCGCTCGACAGCTCCGGCTTTGCCTGGGCGCAGCGGCTGGGCGGGAACCCGGATAGATGGCTGAAAGTCTCGCCCACGCAGCAGTTCTCCTGGGTCTCGATCGGCAAGAAATTCGCCTGGGGCGTGAGTCCGACCGGCACCGTCTATTCGGCGAGCCGTGGATACCCCGCCGCCTGCAATACCGTGAACGGCTGGACGCTGCGCTCGGGCACGAACATGGCGCAGCTCGACGTTGGCGAGACCGAGGTCTGGGGCGTGAATACGAGCGGGCAGGTCTTCCGGCGTCCGGTCGATCCGGCCACGGGTGACTGGGTGCAGGTGACCGGCATCACGCTCGATAAGGTCTGGGTCGGGGATGCGTTCGTCTGGGGCATCCAGGGCAGCACGATCTCCTTCGCGCGGACAGAGGGCACGCCCTCGTGGGCGACCGTGGCGAATCCGAACAGCATCACGCAGCTCAGCCTCGGTGCGGATGAGGTCTGGGGGGTGAATGCGGCGGGAAATATCTTCCGACGCAGTGCCTCCGGAGTTGGTGGGTGGGATGCGGTCGACGGCACGATGACGAAGATCAGCGTCGGTGAATATGCCGTGTGGGGCTTGAATGGCACCACCCCCTCCCGCCGCAAAATGGAAGGCTTCCTGACGGATGGCACCGCGACCGCGGCGGCCCCGATCGGCTTGCGCGCCCTTGCTGGAGACGGACGCATCGATTTGTCGTGGATATCGGTCAGCGGCGCGACGGGTTACGCGGTCAAGCGCTCCACGGTGAGCGGCGGCCCATACACGACGATCTACACCACCCCGAATCCGGTTTTTGCGGATCTCGGAGTCGTAAACGGCACCACCTATTATTATGTGATCTCGGCGCTGAATGCGAATGGCGCGGGTGCGAACTCCTCCGAGATCAGCTCCGCAGCCAAGGCCGCTCCCGCGGCTCCGAGTGGCCTGTCGGCGGCTTCGGCTTCTCTCACCCAGGTTGATCTGACCTGGACGGACAACGCCACGAACGAAGCTGGTTTCAAGGTCGAGCGGAAGACCGGGGCAAGTGGCACTTGGGCGGAGGTTCGCCGTCTTTTCGGCGCGAACCAGACGAGCTACAGCGACACGACGGTTGCGTCCGGCACGAAATATTATTACCGCGTGCGCGCCTACGCGGGCGGGGCCGACTCCGGCTACAGCAATGAGGCGAATGCGACGACCACCGGCGGCTCGACGATCTACGTGAACTTCCAGCCCGCCTCCGCGCCGGCCGTGCCCGGCTATCTCGTCGATGGCGGACTGGTGTATGCGAACCGTGGCAACGGCTATTCGTACGGCTGGAACGTCGATAACTCCGGACAGTCCCGTGATCGCAACCTCAACAGTGACCAGCGACTGGATACGATGGTGCCCATGCCGCTGAGCGGTGTCTGGGAGTTTGCGGTGCCCAATGGCAGCTATCAGGTAAAGGTGTCGGTCGGCGACGTCTCCGGGACCTACGTGCAGACCCTCAATGTCGAAGGGGTCAATTATTGGAATGGCGTGAGTGTTGGTCCGGCCTGCGCCAATCTGACGAACACCGTGACTGTGAGCGACGGCAAGCTGACGCTCAATAATGGTGCCGGGGCGGCAAATGCCACGCGGCTCGACTATGTCGAGATCACGCCTCTCTCGGTCCTGCCGGCTCCGACAGGCCTTTCTGCAACCGCGGGCAATGCCTCGGCGACACTGTCATGGACTCCGGTGCAGTTTGCGGCCAGCTACAACGTGAAGCGCGCGACGACGAGCGGAGGACCTTACTCGACGACCGTTGCCACCGTCCTGACCAACCCGGCCTTCACGGACACCGGCCTGACGAATGGCACGACCTATTACTACGTCGTGACGGCGGTGAATGCGAACGGCGAGAGTGTGAACTCCGCGCCAGCCTCGGTGGCTCCGGCAAATACCAACATCGTGACGTACGAAGCGGAGAACGCCCTTCTGGTCGGGCCGAATGTGGCCAACAGTCCGACCGGCTTCACCGGGACCGGCTTTGCCGACTACATCAATTCCTCGACCGATTACATCGAGTGGACGGTGAACGTTGGCTCGGCCGGTACGGCGACGTTGACCTTCCGCTACGCGGCGTCGGGCAACCGCCCGCTGGAGTTGAAGGTCAACGGCACGGTGGTCAACAGCAGCCTCGCCATGCCTTCGACCGGCGGCACCAATATCTGGGGCACGGTCAGCGTGAGCGGAGTCTCGGTGAATGCGGGTGCGAACACGATTCGACTTACCGCCACCGGATCGAGCGGCAATAACGTCGATTCGTTGATCCTGACCCTGAACGGGGCGCAGAGTCCGGGGACTCCGACCGGTCTTGCGGCTGATGCGGGCAATACGCAGGCGACCCTCTCGTGGGCGGCCTCGCCGGGAGCGACCGGCTACAGCGTGAAGCGTGCGACAGTGAGTGGTGGACCCTACACCGAGGTGGGGACGCCGTCCGGAACCACCTTCACGAATACCGGCCTCACCGCCGGAACCACCTATTATTACGTGGTTGCGGCTGCGGTCAGCGGAAGCTGGAGCGGAAATTCCACGGAAGTGGCCGTGACTCCTCGATCCGCCACGACCTCGGCACCGAGTGGTGTCAGCGCGACTCCGGGCAATGCACAGGTTGCCTTGACATGGACCGCAACCAGCGGCGCCGTGGCCTACAGCATCAAGCGATCCACGACCAGTGGCAGCGGCTATGTGACCATCGGGACTGCGACGAGCGCGGGCTTTACGGATACCGGTGTGCTGAATGGGCAGACCTACTACTACGTGGTTTCGGCCGTGAACACCGGCGGCGAGAGCGCGAACTCCACACAGGTGAGCGCGTTGCCGGTCGGGCCCCCGCCGGTTCCTGCAGGGGTCGCAGCCACGCCGGGCAATGCCTCCGTGCTGACGGGCTGGACCGCATCCTTCGGTGCGACCAGTTACAAGGTGAAGCGTGCCACGGTGAGCGGCGGACCTTACACCCAGGTGGGAACGCCTGCGACGAACAGTTTCAACAACACCGGCCTGACGAATGCCACGACCTACTATTACGTCGTGTCCGCGGTCGGTCCGAATGGCGAGAGCGCAAACTCCGCGCAGGTCGCGGCGACTCCACAGGCTGCTCCGGCAGCGCCGACGAACCTGCTGGGCACCTCCGCCAGCGGATCCTCGGCCATCAGTTGGACCGCGTCGACGCTGGCGACGAGCTACAACGTGAAGCGATCCACGACCAGTGGAAGCGGCTACACAACCGTCGGCAGCGGCGTGACAGGGACGAGCTTCACCGACACCGGCCTCACCGATGGGACGGTCTATTATTACGTAGTCACCGGTGTAGGTGTCGGTGGCGAAAGCGTGAATTCAACTCAGCTCTGCGTGATGCCAGGCACCGTGCCAAGCCCGTGGACGGTCACGAATATCGATGTCGCCACCGGCGGCGGCGTGAATTTCGTGAGCCCGACGTACACCGTGCAGGCGACCGGCCGCGAGGTCGGCGGAGCCGGCGCGGCGGACCAGCTGCTCTTCGTGAATCAGGCGGCGAGCGGCGATTGCTCGATCGAAGCAAAGATCGTGAGCGGTGAGAACACGAACGAATGGGCCAAGTGGGGGGTGATGATTCGTGAGAATCTCACCGGCGGTTCCATCAATGCCGCCGTCCTGGTTACGCCGCTCCACGGCGTAATCTTCCAGAACCGGGCGACAAGTGCGGCGGCGACGAATACCACTTCGACGACCACGGGCTTGACCGTGCCGTATTGGGTGAAAGTGACCCGCGTCGGCAACACCTTCACCGGTTACCGATCGGCGGATGGCATCACCTGGACGCAGATGGGCGCCGCGCAGACGGTGACCATGGCGACGAACGTGTACATCGGCTTCTTCGGATCCAGCCACATCACCAACGGCTGGGGCCAGTCCACCTTCACCAACGTCACGGCCACACCTTAACTCCCCCCGACTATGAACCTCCTCCAGAAGATCCTCCTCATCGGCACGGCTTCGGCCGCCTGTGCAGGCTTTGTCCGAGCCGATTCGACGTCAGTCGTCGATGTCGATACGGCGCAATTGAAAACCGTGGCCGACGCCGTTCCTCTCGGGAATGTCACCATCGTGCTCGAGTCCCTGACCAGGGATGTCCAGACACCGGCGGGCCATGCGTTGTGGCGCGAGGTGATTCGTCGGTGGGCCGCGGCCCGTCCCGTGGCGGCCGCGCTCTGGGCGCAGAGCCTCCCGGCTGGAAAGCTTCAGGCCGAGGCCAGGCTCATTGCGGCCATTGCGTGGGCGAATGCCGATGGCACGGCTGCCGTGAAATGGGTTTCCAGGTGGCCGGCCGATGACGTACGCACGAATGCCCTCGTCACGGTCGGATATGAGGTGGCGCGTGCGAGGCCGTTGGACGCGCTGGCGCTCGCCGCCAAGCTGCCGGCCAGTCCGGCGACCACGGACTTGATGGTCCGCGCGGTCAGCCAATGGGCTGCCTCGGATCCCCAGGCCGCGGCGGCGTGGGCAAAGCAAAACGGCGATGCGGCGTTGCGAGGCCGTCTCGTGCTCGAGGTCGTCAACTCCTGGTCCGAATCGGATCCTGCGGCGGCGGCCGCCCTTGCCCTGTCTGCGCTGCCCTCGGGCCGGAGGCAGGACGATGCCGTGGTGGCGATTGTTCAGCGCTGGGTTCAACGGGACCCCGTATCTGCAGCGGAGTGGGTGGCTTCCTTTCCCGCCGGCAGTCTGCGCGACACCGCGGTCTCGGATCTCGTCGCTCTCTGGACCGGAAAAGACGCGGCGCGTGCCGGCGAATGGTTGAAGAAGTTGCCGGCGGGAAAACTGAAGGACGCCGCCCGTGCGGCCTTCATCGAACGGGCCAAAACCGCATCGCCGCAACTCGCCGCGCAGATGTCTTCGCTGTAACCGCCGCTGCCGGCAGTCGTCATTTTTGTCGCTCCCTACGTTTCAAACCTCCCCCCTATGAAATTATTCCCCCACGCAGTCTCCAGGTGCCTTTCCGTCGCCATTGGCATCATTGGTCTCGGTCTTGGCGCCATGACCCCGGCTTCCGCGAAGCCTTTTGTTCATCAATTGTTCTCTTCCAACATGGTCCTCCAGCGTGATGCGCAGGATCCTGTCTGGGGTTGGACGACTCCGGGAGCCTCCGTGACCGTGACCATCAACGGCCAGGCGACTACGGCGACGGCCGCAGCCGATGGCCGTTGGCAGGTGCTGGTCGGGCCGTTCGCGGCGGGCGGCCCGTACACACTCTCCGTCACGGGCCCCCAAAGTGCGTCGTTCACGAATGTGATGATGGGTGACGTCTTTCTCTGTTCCGGTCAGTCGAACATGGAGTTCACGGTGAGCGGGGTTTTCAACGCCTCCGCGGAGATCGCCGACTCGGCGAACTATCCGAACATCCGTTGTTTCACGGTTCCAAAAATCTCGGCTCTCACGCCGCAGGACAATCTATCCAGCGGCACCTGGAAGGTTGCGAATACCTCGAACACGGGCGGATTCACCGCCACCGGCTATTTCATGGCCCGGGAGCTCTACAAGAAATTGGGCATTCCGCTGGGCATCGTTTCGTCGGCCTGGGGTGGAACGCAAATTCAGTCGTGGGTGAAGATGGCGACCGCGGCGAGCATCGCCGATTTCACGCAGACGATCTTCGATCAATCGGTGATTCCGCCAAACGCGGATACGATCTCCGGTCATTACAACGGCTTGATTTCTCCGCTCGCACCATTCCGGTTCAAGGCTGCGGTCTGGTACCAGGGGGAATTCAATGCCGGTCGCGGGCAGCAGTACAGCCGGCTTCTCCCGGGATTGATGAGCGATTGGCGTGCGCTCTTTGCGCAGCCGAACCTGCAATTCATCGTGGTGCAGCTTCCGAACAACGATGCCGCGCAGACGCAGCCGGTCGAGACCGGCGGCTGGGCGGAAATTCGTGAGGCGCAGGTCAAGGCGGTGGTGGCGGACAGCGGCCGCAGTCGCATCGTCAACACGATCGATATCGGTGGCGGCATCCTGCATCCGCTCAACAAACAGGACGTCGGTTTGCGGGCTTCATGGGCGGCGCTCAATCTCATCTACGGCCAGAACGTCGTGAACCAGGGGCCGATCCTCACCAGTGCGACCATATCGGGCAGCTCGATCATCTGTTCCTTTAGCAATGTCGGTGCGGGCTTGATGGTCGGCTCAAAGGATTATTCGACTCCGCTCAGCCCGACGCAGCAGCTCAGCGGGACGGCCGTGGATGGTTTCTCCATCGCGGGAGCGGATCACGTCTTCCATTTCGCGGATGCCACGATCACCAGTGCGAGCACCGTGTCGGTCTCGAGTTCGACCGTTCCCTCTCCGCTCTACGTTCGTTACGGCTGGGCGAACAATCCTCACTGCAATCTCTACAACAAGATCACGGACGCGGGCGGCGCCGTCATCAACGGTCTGCCTGCCGGTTCTTTCCGGAATGATCCGGTCTATAGATTGAGTGTGAACGCCGCCGGCGGTGGCCGCGATTCCTACACGATCCCGGTTGCGGGATCGGTGACGGCGAGCGTGCCGTCGGGACATGCCTTTCACCACTGGGGTGGCGATACGGCGGCGCTCGCGTCGACCACGGCCAGCCCCACGACGGCGACCTTGTCGAATCTCTACACGTCGATCCGTGCCTATTTCCAGATCACCGGCGCGCCGGTGGTGACCGTGACCGCCCAGGGCGGACAGAACGTGATTCAGTGGAGTTCCCTGGGGGCCATCGATCACTACGATGTGATGCGAGCGACCGCAGCGGCCGGACCCTACACGACGATCGCTTCCAATCTCGGAGTCTTGACCGCCACGGACCAGGGCATCCTCGATGGGACGATCTATTACTACAAGGTGGCCGGGCACAATGAGGTGGGCCAGGGGCCGGGATCGACGGCCGTCTCCGTGGTGGGAATCGGAGCCTCCGCCAGCAGCCAGAATCCTCCGAACGAAACGGCCGAAAAGTTGTTCGACTGGAATACCGCAACGAAGTGGTTTGCCCCGAGCGTCTCCGCGGCCTGGGTTCGTTTCAACTATGGTCCCGGCGCGGCTCAGACCGTTGTCGGTTACGTTCTGACGAGTGCGAATGACACGCCGACGAGGGATCCGAAGAACTGGCAGTTCCAGGGCTCGAACGACGGCAGCAGTTGGACGACACTCGACACACGGACGGGTGAGACCTTCTCCGCGCGTTTCCAGGCGAAGGGATACACCTTCAGCAACGCCACGGCCTATCAATACTACCGGCTGAATGTGACGCTCAACAGCGGCGCGACGGCGGTCGGCGTACAGATGTCCGAGCTCTCCCTTGCGACCGGCCCCGTGGCCGGCCAGCCGCTCAGTCGCACGGGCTGGAACTACGACGCCCTGGTGACCCAGTCGGGAAGCCTGCTCACGAATGTGGCCGACGGAAGCCTCAGTACCCGATGGACGCCGGGCACCAGCCAGACGCCGGGACAATGGTTCCAGGTGGATTTCGGTTCCGCGAAAGTCTTCCACCAGTTGGTGCTGGATGCTGGAACTTCCACGAACGACTACCCACGTGGCTATCAGGTGACCGTCTCTAACGACGGAGTCAACTGGAGCAGTCCTGTGGCCTCGGGAGTCGGAACGTCCACGGTCACGACCATCACCTTCGCTGCGCAGGCCGCGCGCTATGTTCGCGTCACCCAGACCGGGAGCAACAGCGGTTACTGGAGTATCTCCGAACTCAACGTCTACTGACCGGCATTGTTGAGGCCAATTGCTCCGACCTGATTTTCGACGTGCGACCGAGCGCCGCCAGGAGCCCGGTCGCATGCGAATACCCAAGGCGCTCCGCGTAAAAGTGAGCGCCAATCTACACCCCCCGAAAACCTCAAGAAAAACCTATGAAATCGTGCCCCCCGGCCCGGCGTCTCCCCCTGCTCACATCCCTCCTTCTCCTGCTCTGTTTTTGGGCCGGAGAGGTGCATGCGAAACCGTTCGTCCACCAGTTGTTCACCTCGAACATGGTCCTCCAGCGTGATCCCACGAATACCGACCCCGTGTGGGGATGGGTGCCCGCGGGAACCACGGTGACCGTGGTGGTGAAGGACCAAACCGGTGCCACCTTCCAGACGAAGACCGCCACTCCCGATGCCAACGGACGATGGCAGGTCAATGTCGGACCTTTTTCCGCAGTGCCGGGAAACGCGGCCTACAGCATGGTCATTTCCGCGCCAGGGCAGACGACCCAGACCCTGACCAATGTGATGATCGGCGATGTCTGGCTCTGCATGGGCCAGTCGAACATGGCCTACACCTTGAGCACTCTGCCGGTCTCGCTCATCAATCGGGACGCGGAGATCGCGGATTCGATCAATTACCCCAACGTGCGTGTCGTCACGACGAACAGTACTCTCTCGCTGGCGCCGCTCGACAACGTCGCGAATAGCACCTGGAAAATTGCGAACCCGTCCAACACGGGCAATTTCTCCGCCACGGCCTATTTCACGTGCCGGGAGATTTTCAAACAGCAGAACGTACCAATCGGGGCGGTGGTTTCCGCCTGGAGTGGGACGGAGATCAAGGCCTGGACCGATCCGACCTTTGCGGCGACGCAGGCCGACTTCAAACAGCAGATCTACGACTCCACCGGCGTAGGGTACGTTCCGGTATCGACTACCGTCTCGGCCATCTACAACGGCATGGTCTCGTCGCTGGCTCCTTTCCGGTTCAAAGGCGTGGTCTGGTACCAGGGCGAATCGAATACCTATGGCTCTGCAACCCCGAGCGGAGGCGAGCAATACAGCCGCCTGTTGCCCGCGTTTCGCAGTAATCTCCGGACGATCTTTGGCAATCCGGGTCTTCCCTTCATCGTCATCCAATTGGCGCCGACGAACGCCCCGAACGCCAACGTCGTGGACAACGACAACGCAGGCTATCCGGCCCTGCGTGAGGCGCAGTTGAAGACCGTGACCGGCGATGCCAACAGCCGCATCGTGACGACGACCGACCTTGGCGACGCCGACGGAGACATCCATCCCGACAACAAGCAGGACGTGGGGCATCGCGCCGCGCTGGCGGCGGCCAATGTCGCCTACGGCCAGAGCGTGGTGAATCAGGGGCCGATTCTCACCAGTGCGGTCGTCTCGGGCAGCACCATCGTCTGCACCTTCAGTAATACGGGCGCAGGCCTGATGGTCGGCACCAAGCCGGTGCATAGCCTGACTCCTGTCTCCCAAGTCGTGGGGGGCACGCTCACCGGGTTCGCGATCTCTGCGACCAAAGGCGGTCCCTTCGTCGCTGCCACGGCGACGATTTCCAGTCCGACTACGGTTACCGTTTCGGCTGCCGGGATCTCGGCGCCGGTGGCCGTTCGTTACGGCTGGAAAAATTATCCGGTCTGCAACCTCTACAACAAGATCGTCGATGGTGGCGGGAATGTGGTGGACGGCATGCCGGCCAGCCCATTCCGCAACGATCCGACTTATCGTCTGACCGCGAATGCCGGCACCATCACGCCCGGAGACGCCAGCTTTCCATTTACGTCTCTGTCCTATGTTCTCAATTCGACCGCGGCCGTCACCGCCTCGACGTTTCCCGGCCTGACCTTTACGAATTGGAGCGGCGATACGTCGTTCCTGGCCAGCAGTCTCGCGAGTTCCACCACGGGGACGTTTGGGCAGACCTTTGCCTCCTTTCTGGCGAACTACGACGTCACGGCCGCCCCGGCGAATTTCGTGGCGACTCCGTTGAATGGCCAGGTACGGCTGACGTGGAGCCCCATCAATGGCGCGCACTACAATCTCCTGCGTGCAATCACCAGCGGCGGCCCGTACACGCCGATCGCCGCCGCGACGAATCTCTACAACACGCTCTCCTATGTGGACGGGTCGCTGACCAACGGCTCGACTTACTACTACAAGATCTTCGCGACCAATCTCACGAGCACCGGCCCTGAGTCCGTCGAGACCAGCGCGAAGCCGCTGGCGACGATCGCTCCGCTGCAGTTGCCTGGCTCGGAGATCAGTTTGCAGCAGCCTCCCTCGACCAATGTGACCGCCTTCCTTCCGACGGTGGACTACAACGTGACCGAGGCCGACGTGACCGCGAGCGGCCGGCAGTTGCCGATTTATACGCCGTTCGATTCCTCGACCGACCGCTGGTGGGACAATCTCGTCGGCGAGCTGCTCCAGGCGCGCATGCCGTATGCCCTGTTGCCCACCCAGGGTTATTCCAGTGCGACCGTGGGGAATAACAATGACCCGCGCCAGCTCGACAAGCTGACCGCCGCCCTCTCTCGTGCCGGAGCAAGTGGAGGCCTGATCCGTTTCGGCTGCCTGCTCGACTTTGCCTCGGGCCAGGACATCTACAATACGTTGCACAGCGTCGCGGCGGGCACGCCGATGAATCTGGCGACGACGACCACCACCGATTGGGACGACGTCTTCTGGACGAGAATGGTGAAGCCCTGGTTCGACCGTATCGGCTCGACGCTCTGGTATATCCCGGGCAGCGGTCGCCCGCTGATCCATGTCAGCGCTCTCTCGGCCGCCGATTTCTCGAACGCGGCCGGTCACGCCTATCAGGTATTGAACGAAATCGACGCCCAGATGTTTGCCGCCTACGGCGTGCATCCGTGGTTCATCCTCGATAGCACGTGGCAGGCCGTTGATCCGACGGCGGTCAGCCTGTCCTCGGTCTGGCTCTGCACTCCCGGCACCTTCACGCCGAATTCCGCGTCGAACTACATGACGGCCAAGGGGAATGTTGGCGGCACGATCATGCCTGGCTATGTCGATCCGACGAACAGCGCGAACTTCATCGCGCGCAGCGTCAATACCACCGGCGGAGCCGGCGCCCTCGGCGACACGTTGAAAAACGCGCTGGCCGCCGGCATCACGGCCAATGCAAAGGTCGCCGTGATCGAGGCGTGGAACGACGCGGTCGACTCCGCGGGTCTCTACCGCAGCACGGATGCAAACTGGGCCACCGCAAATCAGTACCTGGATCTCGTCCGGGCAACGGCTGATCTGCGCACCGCCACGCTTCGACTCGAAGCAGAGGCCTTTGACGAACCCCACTCCGGCACGGCGACGGCGGGCGTGTATCGCCGCGAGGGCAACCTCCACATCCGCGCCCTGTCGCCGGGCGGCTGGGCGGTGACCGCGACCACGGCGAACCAGGCGGTACAATTCAAGAACATCCAGTTCTCACCGGGCAACTATCGGTTCTCGATCCGATATTCGTCCACCGCTCCGCACAAGGTGCGGTTGCAATTCGACTCGGGCTACCTGCCGGATGTCGCGTTGCCGTCGACCGGCGGCATGGATACCTGGAGCACGATCAACATCGGCCTTGCGACCAACGTGACGCAGGCCATGCATTCGCTCACGCTCTACTTCGTGGACGGCGGCGTCGATCTCGACTGGATCTTCGTTCACAAGGCAGATCCGCTCGTCAGCTTTCAGTCCTCGTCGAACAGCATGTTCGTCTGTGCGGAAGCGGCCGGGAACAGCGTGCTGAACGTCAATCGCACCGCCGCCGGCAGTTACGAGCACTTCAGCGTCAATTCCACGACCGGGACGGTAAACAGTGGCGACACCGTGAGTCTCCAGACTTCGAATGGTTATTACTGGAGCGCCAGCGGCTCGACCCTGCTGCCAAATAAACGCGCGGCCGGAACAAACGAGAAGTTTGTCATCACCAAAGTGAGCGGCAGCGGCCCGCTCGTAAACGGAGACGCAGTCACGATCAAGACCTGGCAGAACCGATACGCGACCACGACCTCCGGCAATGCGCTGGATGCGTCCGGAACGACGATTGGCCCGGCCCAGACCTTCATCGTCAATCTCTCCGCTCAATAGCTCGCGCAAAGGGCCGCCTCTTCCGAGGCGGCCCTTCCCAATTTCCCCCCCATGAAAAAGACACCACCCATCCTTCAAAAATCCGCCGCCGGAATGGCGGCTTCCTTCCTTCTTGCTTCGGTCACACACGCGGCCGTGCCGGCGGCGGATGTCACCCTGCAGACCGTGCAGAGCGCCAATCTGCCAACGATCACCACGATCTCGGCTTACAGCCAGACCGAGGCGAACGCCCTGCTGCCGAACAAGCAGATGCCGCTCTTCTCGCCCTACGACAATCGCAACGACGCGTGGTGGGACAACCTCGTCTCGGAGCAGCTTCAGGCCCGCCTGCCCGTGATCATGCTCACCTCCTGCGGCGCGCCGGGGACCACCGTTTTCAACCCCACCGACACGACCGGTCCCGGTGATATGAATCCTCTGCGCCTGCAGAGCTATCTCCGCGCGCTGAACCGTGCCGGCGCGGCCGGACAATTGAAGTTCGGTCTGTTTGCCGAGGCGGATGCCGAGAGCATCTATCGGAACTACTACGGCCTGCCTGCCGGCACGCCTTATGATTTCGCGAGTGCGGATGCCTGGGACAAGGTCTGGTGGCAGCGCATCGTCAAGCCGTGGTGCGACACCATTCCGCAAAGCCAGTGGTATCTGATCAATGGCAAACTGCCGATCGAATGCTGGGGGCTGGGCATCGCCAGCACGTACGTCAACCAGCAGGGCAACGTGAGCAGGATGTGCGCGTACGTGGATGCCCAGCTCTACGCCACCTACGGCGTGCACGCCTGTTTCATCATGGGTGACGTCAACTACGACACCACCCTGGCCACCGAGCCGACGGTGGTCGGCAACAACATGTGGTTCGGCACGCCCTCACCTTCCTTCACCATGACGAATTACAAGGGGGCGATCTGGGGTGGCATGGCGGCGGGCTACATCCGCGCGAGCTGGTTCGATTCCTCGAGCCCCGATTATCATCAACCGGCGAAGATTCTCCGCCGGAACAAGGTGGATGGCTCGGGTGCCAATGGCGATACCCTCAAGGCCGGCCTCGATGCCGCCGTCGCGCAAAATGCGAAGCTCAGCATCATCGAGGGGTGGGTCAACGTCTCCGAATGGAACGGCCTCTATCGCTCGAACGCCTCCGAGTGGGACTATCCCAATCTCTACATTAACATCCTTCGCTCCTATACCGACCTGCGCACCGTCACGCTGCGGCTGGAGGCCGAGGCCTGCGACGATTATCTCGATACCACCACCGGCAACTCCGGTGGAGTCTTCCTGCGGTCGGGAGAAAATCTGGACGTGCGTGCGCTGACGGGTTCGCCAGCCATCTCGGCGAGCGCGGTGAATGGCAGTTATGCGGCGGCCAATGCCTTCGACGGCAACATCTCCACCAAATGGGTCACGCCCGGGGCCGTCCCCGGATGGGTGCAATACGACTACGGCTCCGGGAATACCGAAGTCGTGACGGGCTATTACCTGACCAATAGCGAATATGCTCTCGCCCAGGCGATCGCCGATTCCCCGAAGAGCTGGCAGCTCCAGGGATCGAACAATGGAACCTCCTGGACGAATCTCGATACCCAGACCGGCATCACCTACGGCGCGCGGAACGAGACCAAGTTCTTCCCGATCGGCAACACGACGTCCTATCGCTATTACCGGCTGAACGTCACCGAGGTCGGTGGCGGCGGAACAAATCCGATCGCCATTGCGGAATTGCGCCTCATGGGCACGAATTCCAAGGGCGGCGGATGGGCGGTGACCAACACCGCGGCGACCGAGTACGTCGAGTTCCTCGGTGTCTACTGCAGCCCGGGCAATTACAAGTTCCCGGTCCGCTATTCGGCCACGGCGGCCGGGAAGCGTCTGCGTCTCTATGTCGATGGCACGGCTCTGACCGATGTGACCCTGCCTGCGACGGCCAGCGCGGACACCTTCGATACCATCAGCCTCGGCACGAAGACTCTGACTCAGGGCATCCACAACTTCAAAGTCCTCTTCGTGGATGGTGGGGTGGACCTCGACTGGCTCTTCGTGAAAAAATATGACTCGTACATCAGTTTTCACGCGAGCACCGGGTACATCTCGGCTGAGCTTGGAGGGAACAGCACCGTGACCGCCGGCAAAACCGCCATCGGCAATTGGGAAAAGTTCAGCGCGAACGATGTCAACGGCGGCACCCTGGATGCCAATGACGTGGTGAGCCTCCAGGTCAACGATGGCCTGTTTCTCACCTCCGAGCTCGGCGGGGGTGGTGCGCTTTCCGCGAATCGCCGAACCAAGGGAACCTGGGAGAATTTCACCATCGTGAAAACCTCGGGCACCGGTCCGATCGTCAATGGCGACACCGTGGCTCTGAAAAGTTCGAACGGGACGAACTATGTCACCGCCGTGAATGCCTCCACGGTCGACGTCAGTGGAACTTCGATCGGCGCGGCGCAGACGTTTACCGTGACCCTCGGCGCTCAGTAGGCCGTCGTCGACTCAAGGTGCATTGACGAATGGATGGGGCCACCGCAAGGTGGCCTCATCTTCATGAGCGTGCGCTTCGCCAATGCCCGTCTGCTGTTGCCGAATGGGACGATTTCCTCCGGCGGCCTGCGGGTGGAAGAGGGGAAAATCACCGGCATCGGAGACCGGCTGGCTACCGTTGCCGACGAGTTGTCGATCGACTGCGCCGGTCACTTCCTTTCGCCGGGTTTCATCGACCTGCATGTCCACGGCGCCCTCGGCCGCGACACCATGGAGGCCACGCCCGATGCTTTCGAGGCAATCTGCCGCTATCATTCCTCCGGGGGCACGACGACGGCCGCACTGACCACCATTTGTGCCTCCTGGCTGGATATCGGCCTCGTTCTCGATACCGCCCGCGCCTGGCGCGGAGAGTCCGGCCGGACCGGTGCGCGATTGGCCGGCATCCATGTCGAAGGGCCGTATTTCTCGCGCCAGAAACCCGGCGCGCACCATCCCGGCCTGATCCGCGATCCGAAGCCGGACGATCTCGACCACTGGACGCGCTATACCGATGTGATCACGCAGATCACCCTGGCCCCGGAGTTGCCGGGTATGCGCGAACTGATCCCCGCGCTCGTGGAGGCGGGCATCCGGGTCAGCGGTGGCCATAGCGACGCCTGGGACGAAGATGCGCAGATCGCCTTCGCTGCCGGCCTGAGGCAGGTCACCCACACTTTCAATTGCATGTCCTCCGCACGGCGCCGGGGCCCCTACCGGGTTGCCGGACTGCTCGAGGCCGCGCTCGCGCATCCCGAGGTCGTCTGCGAGGTGATCGCGGACGGGAAACACGTTTCTCCGACCTTGTTGCGGATGCTCTGGAATGCCAAAGGCGCATCACGCGTCGCTTTGATTACCGATGCCACCGCCGGCGCGGGATTGGCGCGTGGCGAGGAATTCTCCCTCGGTGATATCCGCTGCCGGGTGGACGATGGAGTCGCCCTTACCTCCGATGGGAGCGCGCTGGCGGGAAGCACCTGTCGTATGATCGACGGCCTGCGCACCCTCGTACGCGATGCCTGCGTGCCCCTCGCGGAGGCGATTCTTTCCGCGACGCTCACGCCCGCTGCCGCGCTGCGCCGCGAGGATCTTGGACGCCTGGAAATCGGAGCCACGGCCGACCTCGTCCTTTTCGATGAGGAGTTCCGGGTCAGGCAAACCTGGGTCGGCGGGAGAAAGATTTTCGAAATATGACCACCACCAGGAAACGCGGGATCGGCTGGTTCACTTGCACGGCCATCGTGGTCGCGAACATGGTCGGCACGGGCGTCTTCACGAGCCTTGGCTATCAAGTGGGCGACCTGCCTTCTGGTTTCGTACTGCTCACGCTCTGGGCGCTCGGGGCCATTTTCGCGCTGTGCGGGGCGCTCTGCTATGCGGAGCTGTCCGCCGCCCTGCCCAGGTCCGGCGGAGAATATAATTTTCTGAGCCGCATCTACGGACGGCCGATGGGATTCATGGGCGGCTTCGTCTCGGCGACCGTGGGGTTTGCGGCGCCGGTCACCCTGGCGTCGATGGCCTTCGGGGAATATTTCGCCGCCGTCTTTCCCGGAGCGTCACCGAGGATTGCCGCGACGGCGGTCGTGCTCTTTGTCACGATGGCTCACCTCGTTACCCTCGAAACGAGCCGGGGTTTTCAGGTCGTTTTCACCTCGCTGAAACTGCTGCTGATCCTGGTCATTATTTTTGCCGGCGCTTTTGCCGCCCCGGTGGCCTCGATCTCGTTCCTGCCGCGGCATGGGGATGCAGGGTTGCTCTTTTCCGCACCGTTTGCCGTGGCCTTGATGTATGTGATGTATTCCTACTCCGGGTGGAATGCCGCGACCTACGTCACGGGAGAGGTGCGCCGCCCCGGCCGCGACGTGCCATGGGGGCTTATCGCGGGCACGCTTTTCGTGGGTGTCCTCTACGTGGCGTTGAACTTCGTGTTTTTGCGCACTGTTCCTATGCCCGCCATGGTGGGCAAGATCGACGTAGGCCATCTCTCCGCCGTCGCGATTTTCGGCAAGGAAGGCGGTCGGATTTTGTCCGGTTTCATTTGTGCGGGCCTGATCTCGACCATCAGCGCGATGACCTGGGCTGGCCCTCGGGTCATGCAGACTATCGGCGAGGATTTCGACTCGCTGCGCTTTTTTTCCCGCACCACGCGCGCCGGTATTCCCGCCCGGGCCGTGCTGGTTCAGGGGGTCTTCGTTCTCGTGCTGCTGTGGAACGCGAGTTTTCAGCATATCCTTGTCTCGGCCCAGTTTGCCCTCGTCATCTGTGGCCTGCTGACCGTGGCGGGCCTCATCGTGCTGCGGATCCGCGAGCCGGAGCTGCCCCGGCCGTTCCGATGCTGGGGGTATCCGGTGACCCCTCTGCTTTTTGCCGCGATCGCGGGCTTTACGCTCGTTTACACCGCGAGCATCCAGCCCGTCTCCGCGCGGGACGGCGTGCTCACCGTCCTGCTGGGATTTGCTGTTTTCTATGGCGGGCGATGGATGCGTGGCAAAATTCGCCGCGCGTAGTATGGTCCACGGCATGAGATGGCTCTGTCTGCTGCTCGCCACCGGCGCATCCGCGCTGGCGCAACTCCCGCCTCCGCCCGCGGCCTCGTCCGTGAACGACCAGGCCCGATTTCTCTCCGGTCTTCGCGTTTCGCCTGGCTCGGTGCTGGAGCCGCTCCAGCGCACGCCGGAGTATCTCGACCACACCCGCGCTTACGCGACGACGTGGCGGAAGTTCGACGATCGCTATTTCAGCAAGATGCGCGAGTTCGCCGCGCAGCAGATCACGCAGCGCATCGGGGGCGCCCAGGCGCTGTACTATACGTTCTCCGGGCCGGATTTTATCAACGCCTATGCCTTTTTCCCCGATGTGCCCGTGTACATCATGGTCGGGCTGGAGCCGATCGGTTCGATCGTGCCACCGGAGCAGCTCGATGTGCCGCGCATCAAGGCCGGGCTCGATAACCTGCGCAAGGCGACCTCTGTCACCCTGCAGTTCAGCTTCTTCATCACGAAGGACATGAAGGTCGATTTCGAGCAGACCGACTTCAAGGGCGTGCTCCCGATCCTGGAGTCCTTCATCACTCTCGGCGGAGGACAGATTCTCGCGGTCGAGTCGTTCACTCCCGGCGGAGGCATCCCCGGCGTGCTCATCCGTTTTCGCAAGCATCCCACGGCGGCGGAGCAAAGCGTCTATTATTTCCAGACCGATCTTTCGAACGACGGGGTGAAGTCCCACCCGGCGCTGTTCCAATGGATGTCGCATTTCCAGCCTGCTGTTTCTTACCTCAAGGCGGCTTCCTACCTCATGCACGAGCCGTATTTCTCCCGGGTGCGTGACTTCCTGCTCACCAGGAGCTCGGTCATCGTGCAGGACGACTCCGGCATCCCGCTCCGCGCTTTTATGGCGAGCGGACCGTGGCAGTTGAATTTCTTCGGCGCTTATACGGGCGTCCTCGACCTCTTCAAAAAATACCCCCAGCCCGACCTTATCGCCGCCTACCAGCAATCCGGTGCGGCACCGCTGCCTTTCGGCACCGGTTACAAATGGAAGAAGGGGGAATCGAATCTCATGATCGCCGTCCGGCAGGCCGCGGCACCCCGGGCCCAACCCGCCGCGGCGCCGGTGCAAGCTCAGGTCCCGGCAGGCGTGCCGCAACCCTCCAGCCCTCCGCCGCCGGCCCCGGGATTCTGAGCCTGGCGGCCGGCCGGCGCCTAGAGGATGCCGCTTTTCTGGAGCCAGGCTTTCAGGTGATCCGGCCAGACCTTGATCTCCTCGGTGCTATGCAGGCCGTAGCCGTGGCCGCCCGTAGCCACGAGGAAGTATTCATGTGGTACGCCCGCCTTGGTTAGCGCGGCGTCATAGGCTTTGCTTCCGCGGATGTAGGCGTGGTCGTCCTCGGTGTGAGCGATGAAGGTCGGAGGAGTTTTCGCGTTGACTGGGATCTCGGGCGTCACGCTTGTGCCATCTTTTGCGTCGAGATAGGCCGGATAGATGAGAACGGTAAAATCGGGACGGCAGCTGGCCGAGTCCGCCGCATCGATTTTTGGATAGGCCGCGGTGTCGGAGTTATTGCTCAGGCGGGCTGAGAGATGGCCACCGGCGGAGAATCCCATCACCCCGATGTGCTTCGGGTCGATGTGCCATTCCGACGCGTGACTCCGGACAAGGCGCATGGCGCGCTGCACGTCCTGAAAAGCACCCTCGCGATTTTTGGGGACACGATATTTGAGGACGATGCCGGTGACGCCGAGGGTATTCAGCCACTGTGCGATCTCCGTGCCTTCCTTGTCATAGGCCAGGTGCTCGTAGCCGCCTCCGGGACAGATCAAGATTGCGGGCGAAAGCCTGGTCGTATTTGGAGCGGGGAAGACAGCAATCTCGGGATGCGTGACGGCGGAGCGGGCGGGCTGTTCGGTCTTCGGGTCGACCGGAGCCGTGGCGCCGGTCCCGGGCATCCTGCCATCCGGCCACACGGAAAGCGTGAGGGCGGGGGTGGCCGGCGCGGCGTTGGTGAACCAGGGGGCAAGCATCGCGAAGGCGGCGACCAGACAAAGGGGGCGTTTCATGATGCGCAATTTTAGCGTGTCCGATGCGCAATCAGGGAGGATTTTGTCTCGCGGACAAATAAAAAGGCCGCCCGTGATGGGCGGCCTCTTTTTTTCGGGAAGGAAATCGTGGCGGCTTACACCGTCTTCGAGAACTCCTCGATGCGGTCGAGGCCCTTCTTGATGACGTCGAGGCTCGTGGCGTAGCTGAGGCGGATCGTGCGATCATCGCCAAAGGCGATGCCGGGCACGACGGCGACGTTGGCCTTGCTGAGCAGGCGGTCTGCGAAGTTCGTCGAGTTCAGGCCGAGGGCGCTGATGTTCGCGAGCACGTAGAAGGCGCCGAGCGGCTTCACGGCGCTGATGCCCGTGATGGAGCTGAGGCGGCCGTACATGTATTCGCGGCGGAGGTTGAATTCCTCGCGCATGTCGACGATGCACTGCTGGTCGCCCTTGAGCGCGGCGAGGCCGCCCTTCTGTGCGAAGGAGCAGGGGTTCGACGTGCTGTGGCTCTGCATGCTGTCGATCGCCCTGGCGATGGCCTCGGGCGCGCCGAGGTAGCCGAGGCGCCATCCGGTCATCGAGTAGGCCTTGCTGAAGCCGTTCACGGTGATCGTGAGGTCGTAGGCTTCAGGAGTAAGCGAGGCGATGCTGACATGCTCGGTTCCATCATAGACGAGCTTCTCGTAGATCTCGTCGGAAAGGATGTAGATCTCCTCCTCGGCGGCGACTTCGCTGATCGCGCGGAGCTCCTCGCGGGTGTAGACGGAGCCGGTCGGGTTGCCGGGCGTGTTCAGGATGATCATCTTGGTCTTCGGCGTCATCGCTTCCTCGAACTGCGCGGCCGTGATCTTCCAGTCGTTTTCCTGCGTCGTGGGAACGAAAACGGGCACCGCTCCCGCGAGGGTGACCATCTCGGGATAGCTGAGCCAGTAAGGCGCAGGGATGATGACCTCGTCGCCGGGCTCGCAGACAGCCATGATCGCGTTGTAGCAGGACTGCTTCGCCCCGTTGCTGACGATGACCTGGCTGGGCTTGTAGTTGAGGCCGTTGTCCTTCGCGAACTTTTCGGAGATCGCCTCGCGCAGCTCGGGCGCGCCGGAGCTCGGGGTGTATTTCGTGAACCCAGTCTCGAGGGCGGCCTGTGCGGCGGCCTTGATGTGCTCAGGCGTGTCGAAGTCGGGCTCACCGGCGCCGAAGCCGCAGACATCAATGCCTTCGGCCTTCATGGCCTTCGCCTTGCTGTCAATGGCGAGGGTGAGGGAAGGAGTGAGAGTTTCTACTCGAGAGGAGAGTTGCATGGTGATCGGGCTTTTAAGTGGGTGTGTAGGCTACTGATGGTTGAAGTGGGTTTCAACCAGCGGTTTGAGATTGTTTTCGTCGATGCGGATGATGCCCATCTCGCG
>Ga0310811_10002637_pt1 | contig 22453 bp, 19 predicted proteins | sample YCmetagenome_FD_207642 | JGI IMG/M metagenome (GOLD analysis project Ga0310811, IMG submission 207642) | Soil microbial communities from experimental microcosm in Duke University, North Carolina, United States - YC | ecosystem: Engineered > Artificial ecosystem > Soil microcosm > Unclassified ...
ACTTCCTGGGTATTGGAAGGATTGATGCTTTCCAGCGCGCCGGGGGCGGAAATCTGCTTGCCGCCGATGAAATGGGTCAGGGTCTCGGTCATCGCTTTTTCTCCGGGGAAAGGGCCAGCCAAACGGCTTCAGGATGGTGGCTATTTAAGGGTTTGGACGGCCTAATCCAACCCTGATCCAACCTTGGCCGCGCATCTCAGAACTGTCATGCGGGTATGGGTCGCGGGGCGGGAAAGCCCCTGCCTCAGCCGTTCAAAAGCCCACGCTGAACAAGGTTTTTCATCAGGTCGGAAATGCCGAGGAGCGGCCGGCGACCCGGAGCGGCGAAGCCGCGAGAGGGCCGTCCGGCGCGACCAATAAAAATCAGGCGTCCAAAAGGCCTCGCCGGACAAGGTTTCGCATCAGGTCGGAAATACCGAAGCTCCAGGGCGGCGCGGCCTTGGAGGTGGTCACCCGGTTCTCCAGCACACCCAGCTTGGGGGTGGAGATGCACACCACATCACCTTCCTTGTGGGTGAAGCCCGAGCCCCTGACGTCCCGGTCCTGGGTCGGGGCGAACAGGGTGCCCAGAAACAGCACAAAACCGTCGGGATACTGATGCTCGCTGATGGTCTGTTTCACCAGCTCCAGGGGATCGCGGCTGATCTCGCTCATGCTGGATTTGCCCTCCAGCCGGTAATTGTCGATGCCCACGATCTCCAGCTCGACCACCGCCTTGCGGACGTCATCAATTGTGAATTTGTCGTCGAACATGCGGATGAAGGGGCCCAGCGCCGAGGCGGCGTTATTGTCCTTGGCCTTGCCCAGCAGCAGGGCGCTGCGCCCTTCATAATCGCGCAGGTTTACGTCATTGCCCAGCGTGGCGCCCACCGCCTTGCCGGCGCGGTCCACCACCAGGGCGATTTCCGGCTCGGGATTGTTCCAGGTGGACTGGGTGCGGATGCCGACATAGTCGCCCCAGCCGACCGACGACATGGGCGGCGCCTTGGTGAAGACTTCCGCATCCGGCCCGATCGCCACTTCCAGATATTGCGACCAGACGCCGTCGGCAATCAGCGCTTCCTTCAGCTTCTGCGCCTCGGCCGAGCCGGGCACCACCTTGCGGATATCGGTGCCGATGCGCGCCGCCAGCTGCTCGCGGATTTCCTTCGCCTTGCCGGGCATGCCCTTGGCCCGCTCCTCGATCACCCGTTCGATGGCGGAGACGGCAAAGGTCACGCCGCAAGCCTTGACGCATTGCAGGTCCACAGGCGCCAGCAGCCTGGTTTTGGATTCGCCACCGGCCCAGGCGCTGCGCAGGCCGAGGTCATTGATGTCGCCCAGATCCTTGCCCGCCGGCACTCCGTTCCATTTTTCCAGCAGCACCGAAACGGTGGGCGCGGTTTTGGAAACGTCAAAGACGCGCCCTTCCTTCACCACGATGGGCGTGGGGCCTTCGCCCATATCGATACGGCCGACCAGCACGGCATCGCGCCAATCGTCGGGCAAGGGAAACATGCTCTTGGTCATTACGCGTTCTTTACAGCTCGATCTTCAGGACGTTGCGGATGTAGTTGGCGGTGATGCGCGCGCTTTCCTTTGGCGGCCGCCAGGGTGACGTGTCCAACTCGACATTGAGATGGCCGCGCCAATTGATGGATTTGAGATAGGACACGATTGCGGGAAAGTCCACGCCGCCCTCGCCCATCGGATAGAAATAGGGATCGTTCATCATGTCGCGCTGGGGCGTGGGCACCTTCTTGGTTCCGCCCCGATCCTCGCGCTTGGTATCCTTGAAGTGATACTCGATGACGCGGTGGCCCAGTTTCTTGGCCAGCGCCACCGGATCCATGCCGGCCATGGTGATATGGCCGGTATCCAACACCAGCCCGACATTCTCGGGCTTGGTGTTTTCCATGATGTACATGGTCTCATGCTCATTCTGGATCTGGCTGCCCAGATGGGCATGGACGCCAAACTTCATGCCCAATTCCTCGCGAATCCGCTTGCCCAGAAGGTCAAGCGTGATGGCGATTTCCTTCAGGTCGGCATCGGGCGTGCCGTTCGGCTGCTTGCGCGGCCCGGTATTGGTTTTCTGGTGATCGCAACCGAAGCGGCGCGAGAAACGCGTCATGTTGAAATGATTGTCCACCACGGCCTGGCGCTGCGCCGAGTCCTGGAACGCCACGCTGCCGCCCGCCGCCCCCCCGGTGATGGCGGTGAACTGCGCCCCGATCTCGTACATCCGGTGCTGCAGGGCTTCCCAGCGATCCGGGTAATAGACTTCACGCTTGACCTTCGCGCCCTTGGGATACTTCCAGCTATAGCCATCCGGCCAGGCCTTCATCGCCTGGGTGTCGCGCGGCGCAGGCTCATAGCCGTCCGGCGTGGCGCAAAAGGAGGCGCCGAAAATCTCGAAATAGCGGAAGCCCACCTCGCGGCCCTCGGAGATGCCGACAAAGGGACTGCCCTCCCAGCCGCCGCGGGTGTTGGTGGTGTAACCGACACGGAATTGCTGCTGCTGGGCGAGCGGGACCTGCACCTCCATTTTCGGCGCGCCGTTATAGGCGGGGCCGGTTGGCTGCGCTGCCAATGGCCGCGCCGCGAGCAGGCCGCCGGCTGCGGCGGACAGGCCAAAAAACCGTCTGCGATCCATTAGCATTTCCCCCAATTTTATCCGCGCGGGCAGCCGCCGCGGCGGCGCACTCTAAACAACGGACTGCCTCGTCACCATCGCGGCATTTTTGCCCAACTATTGCAGTGCAACATCAGGCATTTGCGGCTTATAACCGGCCACCTACCGGAGGACTTACGGCATGATCAATCCAGGGCGCTTTGCGGGCCGCACCGCCATCATCACCGGCGGCGCCTCGGGCCTTGGACTGGAGACGGCCAAGCGCATCACCGCCGAAGGCGGCAAGGTCAGCCTATGGGACGTCAATGCCGAAGCCCTGGCCGCGGCCAAGAAAGAGACCGGCGCCGTCCATACGGCTGCAGTGGATGTCAGTGACGCCAAAGCCGTGGAGGCTGCGGTCGCCGAAAGCGCGAAGGCGCTGGGCAAGGTGGACATTCTGGTCAACAGCGCCGGCATCACCGGCGCCACCCAGCCGGTGATCGGCTATCCCATAGACAGCTGGCTGAAGGTGATGGACGTCAATGTCAACGGCCTGTTCTATTGCTGCCGCTTTGTCGCGGCCCTGATGGTGGACGCCGGCTATGGCCGCATCGTCAACATCTCCTCGGTGGCGGGCAAGGAAGGCAATCCCAATGCCAGTTCCTATTCCACCGCCAAGGCCGCAGTGCTGGGCTTCACCAAGTCACTGGGCAAGGAGCTGGCCACCAAGGGCGTGATCGTCAACGCCGTAACACCCGCGACCTTCGAAAGCCCTATTCTCGATGGCGTGCCGCAGAGCCATATCGACTATATGCGCTCGCGCATTCCCATGGGCCGCCTGGGTACGGCGCAGGAAGTTGCCGCCGCCGTCTGCTGGCTGGCCAGCGAGGATTGCAGCTTCACCACCGCCAGCACGCTCGATACGTCGGGCGGCCGCACGACCTACTAACGTCAGCGGCGCTCGGGCGCCCAGGCCGCGTCAACCGGCTTTCGCGGGTCCGCGGTGATGTGCAGCACTGCGCAGTGATGATAGGTGAACTGGCCGGGATTGTTCACCGGATGCGCTTCCATGAACTGGATCACCTGCAGGGTGCAACTCTTGCAGTTGATGTTTGGGATGGTGACATCGGTTTCGAATGGATCGGCGGTCTTGGCGCTGTGCTGGAACAGCCCGTCGGCCAGCACCGGCGGCACCACCGGATTCATCACCTCACCCGACACCGACATCACCGCGCCCTTGTCGTTGGTCATGGTCTGGGCCTTGGGATCGAGCGGCAGCTCGGTCGGGGAATTGACGGCCAGCGCGATGCGGTAATGGCCTGGATGATAGACCGTTTCCTGCACCTTGACGTGCAGCAGGGAGCCACCCTTCACATCCGTGACGGCATAAGTCGGCTTGCCGAAGTCGGTATTGGTGCCACCACAAGGCCCGGCCTTCTGCGGATCACCGAGCTGGTTTTCCTCGATCCACGAAGCCGGAGCCAGCAGCCGGAAATGCGCGTCTGCCGCCGCGGGAAGAACCGCCATGCCAAGCGCCAACGCAAAGATATGCCGTTTCATGCCGCCACCCTGGTTTTTCGCGAAACGGCCTATTGCTAGGCAGAACCAGGCGGGAGGTCAAACCCGACAAGGGAATGGCTAGCGGCTCACCGAGGTGGCGATGGAGCCGGGCCGGGATTCAAACGGCATCGTAGCCGCCTTGTCCTGGGTCAGGCTTTTTCCGTCGAAGCGATAGACCAGGATGTCCCGCTCGGTGGCGCATTGCTGCAGGATCAGCTTGCCATCCTGGCTCCAGGTTGCGCCCTGCGCCCAATGGCAGCTGTCGGCCTGCGCGACCGGGGTCAGCGTGCCGTCCCCGACCGCAAGCACCTTGATATATCCCAGTACGCTGCCGTAGTTGGGATCGGACTTCACGTTCGCGGTGCCGTTGGCCAGCACCACTGCGATGTGCTTGCCATCAGGCGACAGGGAGACGTGCTCCGGCGTCTTTCCTACCGCCAGGGACAGCGTCAGACGATGCGCTTTCAGGTCCACCATGGTCACGGTGCCGGTACGGTCTTCGCCGGTGAGCGCACCGCCGACATTGGTGTTGATCAGCCAGTTTCCGTCTCGTGTCACCGCCGCGCCATAAGGCGACTTGCCGGTCGCCACATCCTGGCCAGTGGTGGTGACCTTTGTCCCGTCCACCGCAAGCTCCATGACCTTATTGACGCCCTGCACCACGGCATAGGCATGACGGCCATCGGCCGCGAACACAACATCGGTAGGTTGTGCTCCCTTGCCCAGATCGACACGGCCGACATGAGTCAGCATCTTGCCGGCGAGACGGAAGACATGGATGGCGCCATCCATCTTGGCGGCCACCAGCACGAGATTCTCGGCCTTGTTCATCGCAACGCCGCTGGCGCCAGGACCCGCGGCAACAGTCTGGAGAAAACGCGGCTTCGACGGCGTGCTGAGGTCGATTACCGACACCTTGTCGTCGTCGGCGGGATGCATGGGATCGTCCGCGTTGAATTTCTGCGCGGCCGTCACGATGGCGAAGCTTTCATCATGCGCCACCACCACCGCCTCGGGCGGACCGATCATGGAGGCGGGCCCGTTAACGGTGCCGATCACCTTCGGTGGATAGACGGCCAGATCGATGACGCTGACGCTGTCGGGCGTCACGCCGATGTCTTCACCCTTCTGGAGCTGCTTGCCGTCATTGCCGGAGATGGCCAGGCGCGCCTGGGCGCCGGGGCCCAGAGCCAGTGAGCTCAAGAGAGCGACCAAAAGGATGCTGTTGCGTCCCGCCATTTCCGGTCCCCGGCTTTATCGTTAGGAACCAGTTTGTCGCCGCATCGGCCAAGCCGCAAGCCACCGTGAGTCAGCCTTCAACCATTTGAATTATTTAGAAATTGGAGCGGGCGCGACGAATCGAATGCCCGACCCTTCAGCGTCTCTCGCCGGTAATGATCGCTTCGCCCTTGTCCGTCAGGACCCACAGATCATTGTCGAGCTGCGCCAGGCCTTTTAACCAGAGCCTGGTGTGCATTGAGCCAGGGATTGGCCGATGGTTTTGAATGTCGAACAGCGCCCTGATTTCCCTTGAGCTGAGCTCCTCGGGACGAGGCTGATCGTAAAGTTTTTGTCCGATGGGAGGTTTGGACGCCGAGGCCAGCATCTTCTGCTTGATCGTTTCCCCCGCGGTCGAGACGCCCATCATCACTTTGGTGCAGAAGCCTTGGGCCGAATGGACGGCAGGCTTTTCATCACGGGTTTCTGCCCATGTGTAGGAGAACTGACCCGTCTCAGCTATCCACAGCCGGTTCGGCAAAGGGGTATTGACCGCTCGGAATATGATATTGCTGGGAAGGACCTTTGAGATCTTCTCCCGCGTCTCGCAACTATTTTGGCAGAACAAATTGTGCTCCAGATCAACGTGGAGTGTCATTGTAAAAGGCGCTGGACCTGTCTGCGCGCCATCCAACAGAGAGCTGTTCCCCTCGCACTTGAGATCGTAGTTTGTTTGGGTGGCTGACGCGGCCGTTGCCGATAGCAGAAAAAAGCTCGCTATTCCGATCGGGATTACTCTCATGGCCCGCATCTCCATGGCCAATTTACGTTAGCGATGAACCACCAATTTGGAAAGTGGTGCCGGTGAGCAATTGGCGTCTGGAGTGGTGTTGGCGACCGGTCGAGCGGCTGCGCGCGCGTGATGCAACATTTGTGTTGCCGCACTGCATGCGCACAGATGGTCCATGATGGCTTCGCGCGGCTGAGGATACGCTGCGAGCAAACTTTCGAAGCTCGGCTCTCCTCCGGCGGGTTCCGTCATAGTCAGATGCGCGAGCCAAGACGTGCGCGTGAAAATGTAATGTCAGACGCTCAGCGCCATCATGCGAGCGAACGCGCCTTTATGGCTGAGGCCGGGAATGACGGTGTAAGTGGGCTCGACGGGCCTCAGAACAGTTTTTCTATTCAACTGCTTACCCCATGCCTACCGGCACGAACGGACGTATGGCTAGCTTCGGGCCAGTCCTGTCTAACATATTGATTCTTCGGAGAAAACTTGGAGCGGGCGAGGCGAATCGAACGCCCGACCCTAACCTTGGCAAGGTTATGCTCTACCCCTGAGCTACGCCCGCACTCCAAGAGGGCGGGTTATGGCCTTTTCCCCGATCCGATTCAAGCAGCAATTCCATCGGTTTCGGTTGCGCCGGGGGCCGCGATTTTCCAACAATCCGTCCCACAAAGGGGTGAACGTGGCGCAGACGGGGAGGAACTCGACCGAAGGCTATGGCCTAATCGCGCCCGCCTTGGGGGTGATGGCGCTGGGCCTAGCGGCGCCGCTGGCGCTGTTGCTGCTGACCAGTCTTAAATCCCAGAGCGGCCTCGGCTTCGCGCAAGGCTGGACGCTTGCCCAGTATGCCGCGGTGCTCGGGCGGGCGAGCTATCGCATCCTGTTCCTGCGTTCGCTGCTGATCTCCGGCGCCGTCACCATCCTCACCGTCGCCCTTGCCTATCCCGTTGCCTATTTCGTCGCGTTCCATGCCCGGCGCAAATTCGTCTGGCTGGTGGCGCTGACCATTCCCTTCTGGACTTCCTATCTGCTGCGGGTCTTTGCCTGGAAGATCATCCTGGGCTTCAACGGGCTGATCAATTCCGGCCTGATGCGGCTGCACCTGATCCATGAGCCGCTGAGCTTCCTGCTCTACAATCCTTTCGCCGTGGTGGTGACCCTGGCGCATGCCTGGGCGGCTTTCGCCATCCTTCCCATCTATGTCAGCCTGGAGAAAATTGACCGCTCGCTGCTGGAAGCCGCGTCGGATCTCGGCGATGGCGCCCTGCGGCGTTTCCTGCGCATCACCCTGCCGCTTTCCATGCCCGGCGTGATTGGCGCCGCCATCCTGATTTTCGTTCCCACCACCGGAGACTATGTCACGCCCGAACTGGTGGGCGGCCCCAAGGGCGCGATGATCGCCAACCTGATCGAAGTGCAATTCGTCGGCGCCGGCAACTGGCCGCTGGGCGCCGCGCTGTCTCTGATGGGCATGGCGATGGTGGCGGTGATTGCCGGGCTATTCGTGGCCGCCGCCCGCGCAGGAGCCAAGGAAATCAGATGAGTGCGGCACGATGAAAAGCCTTCGCCTCTACGCCCTCGCCTATCTGGCCTTTCTATACGCCCCGGTGCTGGTGTTGCCGGTTTTCTCGTTCAACAATTCCGAATTCATCGCTTTCCCCCTCTCGGGCTTTACCATCCGCTGGTATCAGGGGCTGGCCGCCGATACCGCCATGCAGCACGCGCTGGGCAATAGCCTGAAGGTGGGGCTCGCCACGGCGCTGCTTTCCACCATGCTGGGTCTTGCGGCGGCGCGGGCGGTAACGCGCTATCGGCTGAAAGGAGCCGGCGTGGCACTGGGCTTCATCTCCCTGCCCCTGTTCATTCCCGACATCGTGCTGGCCCTGTCGCTGATGCTGCTCTTGGGTGCGGGCGGCCTGCCGCTGTCGCTGGCAGCGGTGGTGCTGGGACATCTGCTGATTTGCGTGCCTTTCGCCTTGACGGTGCTGATCGCCCGCTTTGAGGGGTTTGACAGAAATCTGGAAGAAGCCAGCGCCGATCTGGGCGAAGATCCCTGGATGACCTTCTGGCGTGTGACCTTTCCCCTGATGCTGCCCGGCATCGTGGCCAGCCTGCTTCTGACCTTCATCACCTCGTTCGATGAATTCCTGCTGGCCTTCTTCCTCTCCGGTACCGAGGCCACCTTGCCGGTCTACATCTGGGGCCAGCTGCGCTTCCCGGAGCGCCTGCCCATGGTGCTGGCCCTGGGCGCACTGATCCTGACTGCTTCGGTCGTCCTGGTGATCCTGGCGGAGCATGTCCGCAACCTGGGCGCCCAAAAAACCACGGTGGGTGCATGAGCTTTCTTTCCATTCGCGCCGTGAGCAAAAGTTTCGGTGGCCCGCCGGTGGTGGATGCCGTCAGCCTGGAGGTGGAGCGCGGGGAGTTTTTTGCGCTGCTGGGTCCGTCTGGTTGCGGCAAGACCACCTTGCTGCGGATGATCGCCGGCTTCGAGACGCCCGACAGCGGCGCCATTGTCATCGATGGTGAGACCATGACACAGGTGCCGCCGCATCTGCGGCCCACCAACATGGTGTTCCAGTCCTACGCGATTTTTCCGCACCTCAATGTCTTCGACAATATTGCCTATGGGTTGCGCAAGCTGAAGCTCCCGAAGGCAGCGCTGCGCACCAAGGTCGAGACCATGCTGGCCACGGTGCGGCTGGAAGGACTGGAAGACCGCGCCGCCGACCAGCTTTCCGGCGGCCAGCGCCAGCGGGTGGCGCTGGCGCGCGCCCTGGTGCGTGAGCCCAAGCTGTTGCTGCTGGATGAACCGCTGGGCGCGCTGGACAAACGGCTGCGCGAGGCCATGCAGGTGGAGCTGCGCGCCATCCAGCGCAAAGTGGGCATCACCTTTCTGCTGGTGACCCACGATCAGGAGGAAGCATTGTCGCTGTCCGACCGCGTGGCGGTGATGGGTCATGGCAGGATTCTGCAGGTGGCGCCGCCCCGCATCCTGTATGAGCGCCCCAATTGCCGTGAGGTCGCGGACTTTATCGGCGAGATCAATTTCTTCCACGCCACGGTGCGCGCAATCACGGAAACGGCCGTCACTGTGAACGCGGGTATCCTTGGCGCCCTCAGTCTGCCGCGCGCCAACCTGACCGAGGGCATCAAGGAGGGCGACCATATCCTGCTCGCCATCCGGCCTGAGCATGTCGGTTTCGCCGAGGCTGGTGTCGCCGGCGAAATCAGCGCGGCGACCTTCTTGGGGGAACGCAATCATTTCCAGGTCCGGCTCACCGACCGCCGCGAACCGGTCGCGGTCAGCGCGGTCGCAGCGCCGGCCGGACAGGCGGTACACCTGTCTTTCCCGCCGCAGTTCCTTATCGGGTTGCCGTTGGACTCCTAATCACCATGGCCGGCCTTGAGCCGGCCATCCAGGGCAAGCGGATGAACCTGCGATTTTGACCCTGGACGGGCGGGTCAAGCCCGCCCATGGAGAGAATTAGGGCTGCATCACCCGATTAAAAATCTCACGCGTCGCGGTCTGCGTCTCGGCCAGCCGATGCTGGGTTTCCGCAAAACTGCCCGCCTCCGCCGCCCGCGTTAGCAGGGTCTTGAGCCCCGGTGTCGCCTGTTCGATCTCCGGCGTCTCGTCCAGGGCGATGCGCAGCACCTGGGTCAGGGCATGCTGCAGCCGGGCCGAGGCGATCAGCACATCGGCATCCCGCGGCGCCAGGGCTCCGGCGCCTTTCAACATGATCAGCGCGCCGATGGTGTTGGTATCCAGCACCGCCGGACGCTTTGGCGCATGCACCAGCTGGAGGGTCTGGGCGATGAATTCGATATCCACCAGCCCGCCCGGCGCATATTTCAGATCCCAGACATTGCGTCCCGGGAAAGTCTCCGCCATGCGTGCGCGCATCTCGCGGGCATCGGCGATGATGGAAGCGGGATCGCGCGCCTGGGTCAGGCGCCGCCGGATTTCCGCTTCCACCCGCGCCTGCAAAGCGGGCGCTCCCGCGATCAGCCGGCCGCGGGTCAGCGCCATATGCTCCCAGGTCCAGCTTTCGCTGGCGTGATATTCGGCGAAGCTCTTCAGCGACACGGCCACGGGACCCTTGTTGCCGGTAGGGCGGAGCCGCATGTCCACTTCATAAAGAGTGCCCGCCGCCGTGGCTGTCGTCAGGGCCGCGATCAGCCGCTGCGCCAGCCGTGCAAAGTACAAGGTCGGCGACCGGGGCTTGGGCCCATCCGATGCTTCGACACCTTCGGGCACGTCATAGACAAAAACCAGATCGAGGTCGGAGCTGGCCGTCATCTCCCGGCTGCCCAGTTTGCCCATGGCCACCACGCAAAAGGCGCCGCCGGGCACGCGTCCGGCACTGGTCGCCAGTTCGCTTTCCACCCTGGGCAAGAGTCCCGTGATCACGCTCTCGGCAATCTCCGCCAGGGCCGGTCCTGCCGCTTCAGCGGTGGCGGTGCCCTCCACGATCTGCACGCCCACGCGGAAGATGGCTTCGCGGGCAAAGCGGCGTGCGCCGTCCAGCACCTCCTCATAGCTGCCGCGCGCGGTGCGGGCGAAACCCGCATCCAGTTCGGTGCGGCTGGGCAGACGGCTGAGGAATTCGGTGTCCAACAGCGCGTCCAGAATGGCGGGATTGCGAGCGAGATAACCAGTCAGCCGCGGGGTCGAGCCCACGATCTTGGCCAAGAGGTCCAGGAATTGCGGCTGCGCCAGGAACAGGGAGAAAAGCTGTACGCCCGACGGCAGGCTGGAAAGAAAACGGTCGAACTGGGCAAAGGCGATGTCGGGATCGGCGGCGCCGGCCAGCGCCTTCAGGATCGCGGGCACCAGCTTGGTCAGAAGCTCCCGCGCCCGCTGGCTGCGCATGGCGCGGATGCGGCCATGATGCCAACCACGAATCGCGGCCGAGACATGCGCCGCCTCCTTGAAGCCCATGGCCGACAGGGTATCGAGCGTCTCCGGATCTTCCTCTACGCCCGTGAAGACCAGATTGCCCTGGGCGCTGGTCAGCTCAGATGCGCTTTCGAACAGCCGGGCGTAGTGGCGCTGCACATTCTCCAGCACGGCACGCAGCCCGGCGGCGAAGTCTTCGACCCTGTCATAACCCATGAAGCGGGCCACATGCTCCAGCCCCAGCGCGCTGGTCGGCAAGGTGTGGGTCTGCTGGTCCTCGATCATCTGCAGCCGGTGCTCCAGCTGGCGCAGATAGCGATAGTCGCGCTTGAGCTCCTCGCCCACCCGCTTTTCCACCCGGCCATCGGCGACCAGCGCATCCAGCGCCTCCTGGGTGGCGGGTTTGCGCAAATCCGGATGGCGCCCGCCCAGAATCAGCTGCTGGGTCTGGGCGAAGAATTCGATCTCGCGAATGCCGCCGCGGCCAAGCTTGATGTTGTGACCGGCGACCGCGATCTCGCCATGGCCGGCATGGGCATGGATCTGGCGCTTGATGGACTGGATATCCTCGATGGCGGCGAAATCCAGATAGCGCCGCCAGATGAAGGGCGTGAGATCGGACAGAAAGCGCGCGCCCGTCTCGGGATCGCCGGCGCAGGCGCGCGCCTTGATCATGGCGGCGCGCTCCCAGTTCTGGCCCATGGCTTCGTAGTAATCCAGGGCCGCATCGGTGGAGATGGCGATCTGGGTGGCGCCCGCATCGGGCCTCAGCCGCAGATCGACACGAAAGACGTAGCCATCGGTGGTCGTCTCGGCCAGTAGCTTGACCAGGCCGCGCGCGATATCCACGGCCGCCGCGCGCATGTCGCCACGCTTGGCGAAGGGAAATTTTGCGCCGTCGTAAAAGACTACCAGATCGATGTCGCTGGAGTAGTTCAGCTCAAAGGCGCCATACTTGCCCATCGCCAGGACGGTGAGCCCGCAGGCTTCCTCGCGCACTTCGGGGCCGCCGCGCAGCACTTCCTGCTTCAGCAGCCAGCGCAGGGCCGAACCGACACAGGCATCGGCAAAGCGCGTCAGCTCGGCCGTCACCCGGTTTACGTCCCACAGGCCGGCAATGTCAGCCATGGCGATGACCATCGCGGCGCGCCGCTTGGCGGTGCGCAGCTCTTTCATCGCCTGGGCTTCACTTTCCGCCCGCTCCGCGGCATGGGCGAGCAGGATCGCGGCATTCAGGACCGTCTCCGGGCCGGCCACGAAATATTCCCCCAGCGCGCCGGTCTCGAGCTGCGCCAGCCGTCCCAGAAAGGGACTGTTGCCGAACACCGCGTCCAGCAACGGCTCGTCACTGGTGAAGCCAGATTCGGCCAGCACCCCTTTTACACGGGCGGTGCGGGCGGGATCGAAAGCTTTTGGGGGGATGTGAAGCGCGGACATGCGCTCAGTTTAACCGGCCAATTTGATTTGTCGCCGGGCCTCATGGGCCCACAGCCGCGTCACTCGGCGGCGTTTTTCAGCGTTGTTGGCAGCGGGCGAATGGCCGTTTGGGGGAAGCGCAGCGTGGCCTCGAGACCGGTCGGCATATTGTCGTCCAGCAACAGCTCGGCATTGTGGAAATGCGCCACCGCCGCAACCAGCGACAAGCCCAGCCCGGTGCCCGGAGAATTGCGGCTGGCTTCCAGCCGCACAAAACGTTCGACCACGCGCGGGCGGTCGGTCTGGGGAATGCCGGGGCCACTATCGGCCACCGAAAGCTCCACGCCCCTGTCGGTGACCGCGGCGCGCACCCGCACCGTGCCGCCGGCGGGCGTATATTTGATGGCATTGTCCACCAGATTGGCCAGCGCCTGGGCGATCAGGCTGCGATTGCCCTCGATGGCGACGGGCGACGAAGGCATCAGCACCAGCGACACTTTCTTCTCCTCGGCCAGGGGCTCGTAAAGCTCCGCCACATCGGCGGCGACGCCGCCCAGTTCAAGCGGCGCCATGGCGGCACGCGTGGTGCCGGCATCGGTTTCCGCGATCAGCAGCAAAGCATTGAAGGTGCCGATCAGTTGGTCGGTTTCGGCGATGGCGCGCTCGATCTCTCCGGCCTGGGTGCCCTCCGCCTGCAACCGCGCCAGGGATTCCTCCAGCCGGTTGCGCAGCCGGTTGAGGGGCGTGCGCAGGTCATGCGCCACCGAGTCGGTGACCTCGCGCAGGCCTTTCATCAGCCGTTCGATACGGTCCAGCATGCGGTTGAGATTTTCCGACAGCACATCGAACTCATCGCCCGAGCCGGCCAGGGGAACGCGGCGGGAAAGATCGCCGGCGATGATCTCGCCGCTGGTGCGGTTGATGGTGTCCAGACGCCGGAGCATGTTGCTGCTCATCAGCGCGCCGCCCACCGTGCCCAGCAGCAGGATCAGCAGCACTGTCCAGGGCAAGGTGGTGGTGAACATCCGCTCGGTCAGATAGCGGTCATGGACATCCTGCGCGACCAGCAATTCGAATTCCCCAGGCACGGGCAAAATCCGGCCTCGGGCGCGGCGGGTTTCCATGTGGCCGTTCACGGAGCGCTCAAAATCGAACTCCACCATGTCGCCTGGCTGATCAGATATCTGCGGCCAGGGATCCAGATTGCCGGCCACATAATGATGCAGGTGGTCGACCAGAAGATAAAGCGCCTGGCCCTGATGCAAGGTGCGGGAACGCACTGTCTCCACCAGGCCAGGCAGGCCGAAATGATGATACTCCTCGGTCAGGCCGGTAATATCGGCCTCGATAATCTGGTCGGTCTGCGCGTCCAGGGTGCGGCGCGTGTTCCAGTAGGTAAAGCCCAGAAGCGCCGTCACCGAAAAGGCGAACAGCAGCACATAGACAAGAACAATCCGAAATGCCTGGGTTCTTAGAACGCCCGGCTTAGTGCGCACGGATCATGTAGCCGGCGCCGCGCACCGTATGCAGCAGCGGTGCTTCGAAGCCCTTGTCGATCTTGGCGCGCAGCCGGCTGATATGCACGTCAATCACATTGGTCTGGGGATCGAAGTGATATTCCCACACGCTTTCCAGCAGCATGGTGCGCGTCACCACCTGGCCGGCATGGCGCATCAGATATTCCAGCAGGCGGAATTCGCGCGGCTGAAGTTCGATATCGGTGCCGTTGCGCTTGGCGGCGCGGGTGAGAAGATCGAGCTCCAGATCGCCCACATCCAGCCGGGTACGGATGCCGGCCGGCGCGCGCCGGCGCATCAGGGCGTCAATCCGCGCCAGAAGCTCGACAAAGGCATAGGGCTTGGTGAGATAGTCATCGCCGCCCGCCTTCAATCCCTTCACCCGGTCGTCCACTTCCGACAGGGCTGACAGGAACAGAACAGGCGTGGCATTGCCGTGCTCGCGCATTTCGGCCACCAGCCTTAAGCCATCCAGCCGCGGCAGCATCCGGTCCACGACCGCCACGTCATAGGCCCGCGACAGAGCCAGGTTCAGGCCTGTATCTCCGTCGGCGGCCTCATCCACCACATGGCCGGATTCCTTCAGCCCTTGCACCAGATAGCGTTGGGCTTCCAGGTCGTCTTCAACAACAAGTATCCGCATAGACTCTCCCGATCATGCGCTGAGAAATGAGAAGGGCGCGCGAGAGACCGTTCCCGCGCGCCCTGAACATCATGCCTTGTCGATATCGATGGCGATGAAGCCCGTGCCACCCTGGCTGTGGGCCACCAGCAACAGCACGCTGCTGCGGCCGCCCTTCTTGGCGTCGGCCACGCCGGCCTGGAAATCGGCCGGGGTGTGGACGGCCTTGTTGCCGATCCGGAGCACCACGTCACCGGGCTGAAGGCCCTTGTCGGCGGCATCGCTGTCCGGATCGACCTTGGTGATCACAGCGCCATTGATGACCTTCTCGCCGATATTGAAGTTGCGCTTGGCTTCCGGCGTCAGCGACGACAGGCCAAGGCCGGCAACGGTGGCGCTGGAGGGCGCCATGCCCTCCTTGTCCGGAACATTGGCAGCCATTTGCTGCTGGTCGGGCCGGACCGCGATGGTCGCCTTAAGCTGGAGCGGCTTGCCCTGGCGCGAGACGGAGAAGGTCGCAACCTGGCCTGTCGGCACGCCGGCCACCCGGCGGGTCAGGTCATAGGAGTCGTCCACCGCCTGGCCATCGATGGCGGTGATGATATCACCCTGCTCGAAGCCGGCCTTGGAGGCAGGACCGCCAGGCACGATTTCGGCCACCATCGCGCCCTTGTTGTCCTTGAGGCCCAGCGTGGTGGCGATATCCGGCGTCACGCTCTGGATGTTCACGCCCAGATAGCCGCGGGTGACATGGCCATGCGTCTTGAGCTGGTTCACCACGTCATGGATCAGGCCGGCGGGAATGGCAAAGCCGATGCCGATGCTGCCGCCCGAGGGCGAGAAGATCATCGAGTTCATGCCAATCACCTGGCCGCGAAGGTCAAAGGTCGGACCACCGGAGTTGCCGCGGTTGATGGGCGCATCGATCTGGATGAAGTTCGTATATTGCTGGCTGGACTCGATGTTGCGGCCGAGCGAGGAAACGATGCCGGCAGTCACCGAGTTGGAGAGGCCGTAGGGATTGCCCACCGCCACGACCCAGTCGCCCACGCGCAGCTTCTTGTCGTCGCCGAATTCCACCGTCGGCAGCGCCTTGTCGCTGGCGATCTTGAGCAGGGCGATGTCGGTGGCGGCATCGGTGCCGATCAGCTTGGCGGTGAAGCTGCGGCCGTCCGGCAGCTTGACGGTGATCTTCTTGCTGGCGTCCACCACGTGATTGTTGGTGACGACAAAGCCGGCCTTGTCGATGATGAAGCCGGAGCCGGCACTGACAGCGCGGTGCGGCTGGGGCTTCTGGCCGTTGTTGAACTGGTTGAAGAAGTCGCGGAACGGCGCCGGGATATTCTCGGCATCGCCCTCACCTTCGGTGGTGGTGGTTTCACTGGTGATGGTCACCACGGCGGGGCTCACCCGCTCCACCAGATCGGCGAAGCTGAAGGGGGCGCTGTTTTCCAGCATGCGGGGCGCACGCGACTCGCGGTCGGCGGCGGCGATCAGGACCGGCTCGCCGGCGGTCTGGACATGGCGCACCGGCGGCAGCAGGGCGAAAGCGCCCAGACCCACCACGACTACGGCGGCGGCGGTGCCCATCGCAGCCAGGCGGCGCTGGCGCAGGCTGGGGCGGAAATTGCTCAAACGGGAAAGAAGGCCGGCATCCGGCTTGTTTTGGTCTTGCATGGGATCTCCTTGGGGCGGTCGCGTTCGATCCAGCCAGGGTTGATATAAAACCCCTAACATGGATAAACAATGGCTCGTTCATTACATTCAAGTAATGAAACTAAGTTCCTGCCTTGGCCGCCTTCTTGACGGTGGCCCAGGCCACTCCCCCGGCAATCACCAAAACGCCAAAAGGCGCGAGCCATAACAGCCAGGTAGCCGGTTCCAGGGGCGGTTTCATCAGGATCGAGGCGCCATACCGCTCAACAAAGAAATCCTGGATCTGCCTGTCAGTCCTGCCTTCGGCGACCTGCTCGTGCACCAGCCGGCGCACGTCCACCGCAAAGCTCGACCCCGATTCGTCAATGCTCTCGCCCTGGCAGATCAGGCAGCGCAACTGGCGCTGCAGATGACGGGCGCGCGCCTCCATGCCTGGGTCGGAGAAGGTTTCCGGAACCGCTGTAGCGGCGGCGGAAGCCGCATTGGAAAAGCCTGCCGGGGCCATCATCAGCAGCAACGCGATGACGGTTTTAAATCCGCCGCGCTTCATTCCGCGGCCACGGCCACGGCGGGGGCAGCCGGCTTGTTCTCCGGTTCGGAGAGGCGCAGCCGTCCCCACAGGGACAAGGCGCCGCCCAGCGCCATTATCAGCCCGCCCAGCCAGATCAGCGGCGCCAAAGGCGAGACATAGGCGCGGACGGTAAAGCGGCCGCCGTCGCGATCATCGCCCAGCGCCAGATACAGATCGCGCAAGCCCGTGGTGTGAATGGCGGTATCGGTCACGTCCTGCCCCTGGGCCAGATAAAGGCGATGCTCGGGCAGCATGGTGGCGGTGGCCTTGCCGCCATCCATGATCGCGAAATGACCACGATCGGCGATGTAGTTGGGACCCTTCACCCGGGTCACGCCATCGAAGCGCAGGGTGTAAGGACCGACCGTCATGGTCTGGCCGGGCGCCACCACCGTCAGCGCTTCACTGCGCCAGACCGTGGTGCCGGTGACGCCCAAAAGGGTGATGCCCAGGCCTGCATGCGCCAACGCGGCGGCAAAGGCGCTGGCGCGCGCGCCGCGGCGCTTGCGGATGTCGAGAATGGAGGCCCCGATCAGCCACCCCGCCACCGCAAAGGCTCCGGCGGCAGCAAGACTGCGCGGGCTGGCGATGGCCAGCACCACCACACCTGCGACTGCGGCCAGCCCCAGCGCCGGATAGAGCGAGCGCCAGACCGCTTTCAGATCGCCGCGCCGCCAATTCAGTTGCGGCCCGAACGGCACCAGCAACAGGAGCGCAAAGAAGATCGGCGCGAAGGTCAGCACATAATAGGGCGGACCCACCGAGATCTTGGTGCCGTTGATGGCATCCAGCACCATCGGATAAAGGGTGCCGACAAAGACGCAGGCGCAGGCGGCGACGAGAAAGACATTGTTAAGCAGCAGCGTCGTCTCGCGGCTTGACGGCTCAAAGGCCGCGCCGCCCTGAAGCGTGGGCGCACGCCAGGCGAACAGCGCCAGCGCCCCGCCGATCGCCAGCGCGATCAGCACCATGATGAAGAAGCCGCGGGTCGGATCGGTAGCAAAAGCGTGCACCGAAGAGGTGAGGCCCGAGCGCACCAGGAAAGTGCCGATCAGGGAGAGGGAAAAGCCCGCAATGGCCAGAAGCAGGCTCCAGGTGCGGAAGGCGCCGCTTTTTTCGGTGGCGAGCGCGGAGTGCAAGAGCGCCGTGGCGATCAGCCAGGGCATCAGCGAGGCATTCTCCACCGGGTCCCAGCCCCAGAAGCCGCCCCAACCCAGCTCGTAATAGGCCCACCAGCTCCCCAGCGCGATGCCGCAGGTCAGCGCCATCCAGGCCACCAGCATGAAGGGCCGCGCCGCGCGGGCCCAGCCTCCTTCGCCAACCAGCAGCGCCGCGGCCGCATAGGAAAAGGACGCGGAAAGCCCGACATAGCCCGCATAGAGCATGGGCGGATGCATGGCCAGGCCCGGATCCTGCAGCAACGGATTGAGTCCGGCCCCTTCAAACGGCGCCGGATCAAGGCGCAGGAACGGATTGGAGGTGAAAAGAATGAAGAGGAGGAAGGCGGCCGCCAGAAGCCCCTGCACGCCCAGCGCCGCGCTGGTCAGGCGCGGCCCGCCGCGCTGCAGGCCCGCCACAAGCGCCGCATAGATGGACAGCACCAGTACCCAGAGCAGCATGGAGCCTTCGTGATTCCCCCATACGCCGCTGATCTTGTAGACCAGCGGTTTCAGCGTGTTGCTGTTGCTGGCGACATCCAGAATCGAAAAATCCGAGACGACAAAGGCATAGGTCAGCGTGCCGAAGGCCAGCGCCACAAAAACAAACAGACCGAAGGCGGAGCTGACCGCCACGCTGCGCGCCACGGCGCGCTCTTCGGTTATGCCGAACAGCCCGGCCACCGCCATCACCAGTGACAGCGCCAGGGCGAAGCAGAGCGCCAGTTGGCCAAGTTCTCCGATCATTGCGATCCCTCCTGCCAGCGGCCGCTTTTCTTCAGGGCCTGCACCACTTCCGGCGGCATGTATTTCTCATCATGCTTGGCCAGAACCTCGGTCGCCACGAAGGTGCCGCTGGCGTCCATGGAGCCGGTCGCGATCACACCCTGGCCCTCGCGGAACAGGGCCGGCAGCACACCGTTGAAATCCGCAGGCACGGTGCTTCTGCCGTCGGTGACGCGGAACCGCACCTCGGCGCCCGCGCCGTGATGGAGGCTGCCTTTTTCCACCAGCCCCCCGATACGGAAAGCCACGCCGGGATGGACCATATTGCCGGCCACGTCGGTGGGGCTGCGGAAATACATGGTGTTCTCGCCCAGGCCGTAAACGATCACGCCCGCCACGATGGCGCCCACCGTGACAAGGGCGGCGGCAAAAGCCAGGCGGCGTTTCTTGCGGGCGTTCATCGCTAGTGTCCAGATTCCGAAATTCGCACGACGCCGATATCACGCTCTGAGCGAATTTCGGAATCGAAGGACACTAGCATCTTATTGATTGCTAATGTCGTTTGGTTTCGAAGTTCGCATCGAGACCGATATCGATAATAAGGCGAACTTCGAAACCACGACATTAGTGGTGACCACCAGGATGGAGAATTTGATCGGCGATGCCGGTGTCATAAGCGATACCCGCGGGCGTCAGGGCGATCTGATGTGGCCATTCCGCCTTGATCAGGCCCTTGCGGGCAAGGGCATTCCAGACATTCTCGTTTTCCAGACCGGTGGCGTCGCGGGAGCTCACCACCGCGTCGCCCAGATGAAAGTGATCGCCATGGGCATGCGGGAAAGCCGTGATGGCGACATCGCCATCGGGCGTGGGGCTGGAAGCATCGGGAATTTGGGCGATGGCCTGCAGCAGGGTCAACGTCTTGAGCTGCAGCGGATTGAGCTTGGCGGGATTGGCTTTGGGCGACATCGGTCCGGGACAAAGAAAAACGGCCGGGACCATACAGGCCCGGCCGTTCTCTAGCAAAGAGCGCTGAACGACGCGTCAGCGGTGATGGCCGCCACCGCCGTGGAAACCGCCACCGTGGAAGCCGCCGCCGTGGAACCCGCGTCCACCCCAACCACCGCCCCAGCCATGGCCGAAGCCAAAGCCGAAGGAGATGCTCGGGCCGTAGTAATAGGGGTAATAGGGATAGGCCCCATAACCGTAATAAGGGTATGGCGGCGGATAGGCGTAAGCAGGCGGCGGATAGCCATAACCCGGAGGGGGTGCGTCATAAGCCGCTTGGCGGCCATCCTCGTGCATGCAGGCGTAATAGGCATCAGAATAGGCGGCCTGCACATCGCTCGCCGCATGGCGGGCATTGTCGGCGCCGATGGCGGTACCGGCGATCAGACCGGCACCTGCGCCGGCCGCGGCGCCCAAACCGGCATTGCCGGCGGCTGCGCCCAGGACTGCGCCGAGTGCGGCGCCGCCAAGGGTGCCGCCCACGGTGCCGCGGGTCTGCTCATCCCGCGCGGCGTCGTGCGGCGTGGTGTAGCCGGTGCGCGCGGCGGCATCACGGCGGCAGAAGATGTCGCGATCGGCCTCGGCCTGCTGAAGCTGCTGCTGGCTGGGCTGGGCGCCGGCTTGCGGCGGCGGACCCGCATAGCCGCGAGGCGGAGCGGCATCTTCGTCGTCATAGTCCGGCGCGTTGCGTGCGCTATTGGACAGATTGGCCGGCGGCGCGCTGGCCGGTTGCGCCAAAGCGGTTCCGCCCAGCAGGGCGACCGACAAGGCGGCAATGAGCGGTGTGCGGAACATTTGGAACGTCTCCAGAGTTTTGCCCCTCAGGCAAATTCCCACATAGGAGACGCTCCGGCGTGTTCAATGTCAAAGCAAACATATTCGTAAATTTGCGCCGCACGACCTGGCTGTTCATCCACCGTTCATGCGGCTTCTGAAACGCTGGAGGCTGCCGGATAGGGTCAAGCGTAGCAGACGCAGCACCCGCGACGGCGTCACCACCAATCAATAACTGCGGGCACAGCTAATGCGGAGGTCTAAGCAGCAGCAGACGCAGCACGCCCGCGCCGGCGCAGCAATTCCGCCTCTTCCTCGCTGAAAAGAAGCGTGGTGAGTTCGGTGCACAAGTGGAACTGGTCGATCGCCACGCTGTTCCGCGGATCGGCTTTCAGCGCCCTGACCACGTCCTCATTGTAGCGCCGGAGAATGCCGCAGAGCTCGTCATTCGCATCCTTCTGCTTGGCGGCAAAGGAGGCAGCCGCGGCGAAGTGACGGCTGCCCGCGACCAGCTTTGCATAACGCAGCGCCATGTCCCGCTTGTCGGCGGCGACAGGCTTGCTGAAGTCGGCGCCCGACGCCTTGTGCATCGGCAGGCCTGCGGAAAATTCGCGCGCCGACCGGTCCATGAAGGTTTCCATCACCTTGCCGATCTGCACGCGTTCTGCCAGCAGGCGCTTGCCCCATTCGCCTTCGCGCTTAAGCTCGATCTCCTTGACGATATGGCTGGAGAGATCGGCGAAGGTCCCGGCCTGTTCCAGAAGCTTCTCCGCCTCGAAGTGGGGATGGCGGGTCTGCTTGATGGCCGTTTTCAGTTCTTCCATGCGCGTGAAAAGAACTTCGCCGACAAGCCCCATGTCGGTCTTGGAAATCAGCGTCTCGTCGGTATGGCGCGCCAGCATCAGGGGCAGGCGCAGCGCCTCCCAGGGTTTGACCAGGCGGCTCATCACGATCAGCGGCAGATAGGGCGCGCCGTCGGGATGGCTCTTGATCAACTGGTCATAGATTTCGCGAACCTGCCACACCAGCCGCTCGTTGAAGCTCGGCACCGGCGGCGGCAGCATGGCTTCCACTTTTTCGACCGCTTCGCCGATCGAAAGCAGCAGCGCCATCTCGGCGGCGTCGGCCACAGCAAAAGCATCTCCCAGAGTCTTCTGCGCCGCCTGGCGTCCCGTTTCCGTGGCAAGCGCCTGGTTCAGCGCTTTTGCCACCACCGGCCAGAATTGCGCGGCGCAGCTGATGGCGGCATCCAGGCGATGGTTCAGCACATGCGCCTTGGTTTCCTTGACATATTGCGCGGTTTCGCTCGGCAGCAGGCTTTGCGAGATCCAGTTCCAGACCGGCACCAAGGTGCCGCGGGCGATCACGCCCTTCTGTTTGATCGTGCGCGGATGGCAGGTCAGCAGATCCTGGAACGGGCGGCAGAACAGCCGGAGCGGCGTGGGCGCGCGCTCATAGTGATCGCGGCGCAGAACCGGGCGCAGGCCATCGAGAATATCCTGATGCGGGAGGATGTGACCGTCCATCAGACGGTCCACCTCGACGGCCATGGCCAGACGCGCCGCCGCCGCTCCCGGCAAGTTGCCGAGAAATGCTTTGAGCAACCCGGTTTTGTCTCCCGACAACATCGGCCCGCGCAACCTCCCCGCTGCGTGTGCCTACATTAGGAGCGCTATCGTTAACGGCCTGTTTCTTTTGTTTTTTTATTGGATCGCCGGCAGCTCCAGCCGGGCCAATAGCCCCCCCAGCGGGCTGGCCTCCAAGGCCAAAAATCCCCCGTAAAGCTTGGAAATATCCCGGACGATGGCCAAGCCTAGACCCGAGCCGGGTACGCTTTCGTCCAATCTTTCTCCCCGCGCCCCGACCTGGGCCCGCTGCTCGGCCGACAGGCCCGGGCCGTCGTCCTCCACCGTCAGGACCAGCCGGCCCGGCGTCTGGCTTGCCG
>Ga0310811_10002638_pt1 | contig 22444 bp, 20 predicted proteins | sample YCmetagenome_FD_207642 | JGI IMG/M metagenome (GOLD analysis project Ga0310811, IMG submission 207642) | Soil microbial communities from experimental microcosm in Duke University, North Carolina, United States - YC | ecosystem: Engineered > Artificial ecosystem > Soil microcosm > Unclassified ...
TCGACCGGCCAACCACATCGCCACGGCGCTCTTGCCGGCGGCCGTGGGGCCGCAGATCACGCGGACGTCAGCGTCGACCGAAACGGCGGTCAAGCTCGTCCCAGGTCAGCTGCACGATTGTCGACCGGCCATGGACATCGTGCGCGGGGAGTGTCGTGTCGCGCAGCGCGACGAACAGCGCGCGCATTTCCGACGGCGAGAGCGCGTCGCCCGCTTTGATCGCCGCCTTGCAAGCGACCGTGGCGGCGAGGCGTTCATGCCGTTGATGCGCGCCCGCGTCACGGTCGCCGGCAATCGAGGCCAGCGTTTCGCGCAGACAGCGTTCCGGATCGAAGCGCGGATGCGGCATCGGTACGGCACGCACGATCAGCGTGTGTCCACCGAACCCCTCGATCTCGAAGCCGAGTTGGTCGAGCACTTCGCGATCCCGCTCGTACGCCTCGGCCTCGGCGGGCCCGAGATGGAGCGTCATCGGAAAGAGCAGGCGCTGCCCCGGGCTGTCGCCGCGCTCGAGGACGTTCATGAATCGCTCGAACAACACGCGCTCGTGGGCCGAGTGCTGATCGATCAGGACGATCCCGTGGTCGTGCTCGAACGCGATGTAGGTGTTGCGCAGCTGAAAGAGCGGCGGGACCGGCTCGTCCTCGCGCTCGGCGTGCGTTGGCTCGATTTCCGTGAGCGTCGCCGCCTCGACACCGCTCGACTCGAACAAACCTTCGTTGGGTTGCTGCGGCGCGTAGGTGAGGGTCTCGACGTCGACGACGACTGGTGAGGGTGGCGCGCTCGTCGTCCACTGCGCGCGTCCGAGGAAACCGCCTGCCTCGAAGGTGCCGAGCGCCCGGCGCACCGCGTTTTCGACGACGCGTTCGACCTGCCATCGGTCGGTGAATCGTACTTCGGCCTTTGCCGGATGAACGTTGACATCCACCATGTCCGCGCCGACGACGACGTCGAGGAAGAGCGTCGGACGCACGCCGGCGGGAATCGTCGAGCGATACGCCGCTTCAGCCGCGCGCACGATGCCATGGTCCCGAACGGCGCGACCGTTCACCGAAAGAAAGACACGGCGCGTGGCGGTGCCGACATCAGCCGGCCGCTCGACGAGTCCGGCGACGTGGATCAGTCCTGATACGTCGTTCACCGGAAGCAGCCGCGCGGCGAACTCGCCCCCGTACACCGCGGCGAGTCGGTCGCGCAGCGTCGCGCTGCGTGGAAGCACGAGCACCGTCTTGCCGTCGTGCCCGAGGGTGACGCGCACATCGCGCCGGGTCAACGCCATCGTACCGACGACGTCGAGCACTGCGCGCCACTCCGAGCGCGCGCCGCGCAAGAATTTCAAGCGCGCCGGCGCGTTGAAAAACAACCGCGAGACTTTCACCGTCGTGCCGCGACGTCGCGCCGTCGACGTCACTTCCGTGACCGCGCCGCCGCTCGCGCGGACGAGCGTGCCGGCTCCGTCTTCCGGCGACGTCTCGAGCTCCAGCTGCGACACCGACGAGATGGCCGCTAGCGCCTCGCCGCGGAAGCCAAAGCTCCGCACACCGACGAGATCGCGCGCCGATCGAATCTTCGATGTGGCGTGCCGCTCCAACGCGAGCACGGCGTCGTCCGCCCCCATCCCGTGCCCGTCATCGCTCACACGAATTGACTGACGCCCACCTTCCTCGATCGCCAGATCGATCGCCGTCGCGCCCGCATCGAGCGCGTTTTCGATCAACTCCTTCACGACCGACGCCGGCCGCTCGACGACCTCGCCGGCGGCGATCTGGTCGGCGACGTCGCTTGGCAGTATCGCGATTTTTGGCGCGGCGGCGGTCATGCCGCAAAAGTACAGGGAGCACGCGCGCTTCGCTCGCGCCGAGCCATGCCGCGCCGCCCCGTCAGGAGCGCGCGTGCTTCCTACTCGACCGAACCGTCCAACCCAATGACGGCCGACCCCTCCACCCAACCCTCTCTCCCGTCATCCAACCGTGCCCGCACCCATGCGCCCTGCTGTCCCGTCACGCGGACCACTTCGCCGATCAGCGCGGTCGGGCCGCGTTCACCGCCGAGTTGCGGGTCGACACTGAGTGATTCGGTGCGGCGCATGACGGCGACGCGCCGGCCGGACGCGCGGTCGCTGAGGACGAAACCGGCGATCAGAAGAAGGATCGACGCGGCGGAGGCAATGGTGAGGGGGAAGGAGCGCCACGCCAACTGACGCGCTCCACGAGCGGCAGCCAGGAGCCAAGCAACGAGCCAGAGCCCAGCGCCCAGGTTGAAGACCCAAGCGGCTGGAAGCGGCGGAACCCATCCCGCGCTGTCCCAGGCAAGCGAGTGCACCAGCTCTACGCGATCGCGAAGGTCGGGCGCGAGCGGCTCCATGCGAAGCGCGCGCTGCCACGCCGCGACGCTGCGCGCGGTGTCGGACACGGCCCACGACGCCGTTCCGAGATTGGCCCATGCGTCCGGAGCGCGCGGCTCGGCGTTGACCGACGCCATGAACGACTCGCGCGCGGAAACGAAGTTGTGCTGGCCGTACGCGGTGACGCCGTCGTCGAAGAAACGGCGCGCGTCGGCGACGCCCTTGGCGTCGGCGATCGCTACGCCGCCGGCGATACTGGAGAGCGCCACCAGGGCGATGATGCTCATCATCCGGCCGAAGCCGTAGTCCCGTGGCAGCGCTTCGTCGTCGACCGTCTTGCACAACTTCGCGGCGCGGCGCGACGCGTCTTCGGGAAACGCGCCGGCCGATGAGAACGCGGCCTCATCCAGCTCGCGCAAAAAACGCTCGGCGTCCTGCGCCGTGGCCGTCGATACGCCGCGGCGTCGAAGCGCGCGAGTGAGGCTTCCGGGACGAGTGAAGACGTCGGGTGAAAGGCCGAGGCGGTCAGCGAGCGCGCGTGTGTACGCGCGCCGTACCTCCGACGCGCTGCGCGAACGTCCCGCGTCGCGAAGCAACGCCATCACCGGGACCGGCCGGGTACCGCGCTCCGACGAGGGACCTCGCGCCCCCTTGCGGCGGCGCTCCTTGAGAGTCAGCGCCGGAATCGGCGTGAGCGCCAGCAGCGCCCAGAACACGGGATGCTCGTGGAGCGGCACGCCGGAAGGACCACGATAGCGTGGTCGCAGCGGGAGCAGTGTCTCCGTGCGCGACGTGTCACCCGACGCCAAAGTTCCCGGACCGACGCGAACATGCGTCGGGTTCGTCAACGCGGTCTCGTACCGGCGAGAGTCAGGATTGAAGTAGCCGTACTTGATCGGCGGCAGGTCGAGCTCACCGGCAATACGCGGCGTCAACACCCAGTCGAATTCCTTCGAACCGGCGATGCGACGCGCGTTCGTGTCGACCTGCACGCGCTCGTCGCCCTTCACGAGCGTCGCCCAGGACACGCCGACCGATGGTCGCGGGAAGAGCTTGACGTTGCCTGTGCCCGACACGCGCACAGTGAGGAGCATCGGATCGCCGACGCGCGACACGCTCGTGTCGAGCTTGGCCGCCACGCGCAGGCTCCCCACCGCGCCACCGTAGTCCGCGGGCCGCCCGGCCACCGGCGGCTCCATCGCGACGACAACGGTGCTGTCCGTTTGGAGCTCGTGCGTCTCTTCTCGGCTGAAGAAGCTCGCCGAGAGCGGCAGTGAATAGACGAGCTGCGCCGGCGGGATCGCGAAGCGACCCGGCATCAGTGGAAAGAGCGCTCGCTGATAGACGAGCGCGTCGAAGCAATGTTCGCCGACCTGACGCCGCGGGGGTACGCCGCGCGTCGGAAGATCGTACGCGAGCATCGACTGCATGTCGGGCGGAAAGAACGTCGGGTTGCGTCGCAAGCGATCGCGCACGGTCGAGTTCAGAAAAACCGCGACTTCGTAATTTGCCTGCTGCCCGACGTACACCGTCTCCGGTTTGCTGAGCGCGTGGAAGCTGACCTCGAGACTCGTGTCGACGCGCGCGCGCGCAATGACGGCGGGCAACGGCGGCCGGCCGGTCGCCGGCGTGATCGCGATCTGCACCGGGCGCGAACGCGAGACGGCGTTGCCGAGCCGCGCCTCGAACGACGGGATCGTGTAGACGCCGACGTGATCGTTGGTCAGGACGTAACTGTACTCGACGGTCGTCGTGTTCTGTTCGCGCGAATAGCGAACGTGGGGCGACACCGTCGATCGCAGAATGTCGAATCCACCGAACGACGGGGGAATGACCTGCGGGCTGGCGTTCCCCGGCGCGCTCGCCGCGACGCTGATCTCGACGACGTCGCAAGCCGACGCCGCGTCGGGCGCGTGCACGGCAATCGCCAGCTGCGCGAAAAGCGCGAGCGCCTGGATCACCAGTCCTTTCCTCCGGGCGGCGGCTCGATGCGATTCTGCTTCTGCTTCTTGGCTTGTACGTCGCGCTCGTCTCGCGCCGCACTGCCGAGCAGCTGTTCCGCCTGTTGTTGGCCGAGGCCGCCCTGCGGTTGCGGCGACTGTCCCTTGGGCTTGTCGGATCCACCGCCTCCGCCTCCGCCGCCACCACCCCCGCCGCCTCCGCCGCCCTGCTGCTTCTTTCGAAGCGCGAGCTCGTAGTTCCATTTGGCGTCGACGTCGTTCGGACGCATCAGGATCGCCTTCTTGTACACGGCGAGCGTCGAGTCGAGCTCGCCGTTGTCTTGCCCGTCGGGCGCGGCGAGACCGGGCTTGAGATGCGACAGGCCGAGATTGAACAACGACCGGAAGCGGGTCTCCTCGTTCTTGCTTTCACCGGCGCGACCCAACACCTCGGCCGCCAACGAATTCGAATCACCGGCGACGAGCGCCGTACCGAGGTTGTAGAGCGTTTCTTCCGACTTGTCGCCCGCGGCTATCGCGTCGCGATAGAGCGACGCCGACCGCATGTACTGGCCGGCGTGAAACGCTTCCGCGGCATGCTGGCTTCGAGTGAAGCGCGCGCAACCGTTCAAGAAGAGCGCGAACACGAGCCCGGCGGCAGCGGCCGTCTCTGCGGCGGCAGGTCGGGCCGTCCGTCGACCGCGGCGCTCGGCCAAGAGCGTGTCCAGCAGCAGGAGGAAGAATGCCGGAAAGAGGAACCACTGAAAGCGCGGCGTCTTGGATTCACCGCCGAGGCTCGCGCGCGCTTGCGTGCGCAACGTGGCGAGCGCGGACTTGATCCGCGCCGCCTTGTCGGTCTCGCCGGCCTCGATGAAAGTGCCGGTCGCCGCGTCCGCGGCTGCCTTGAGTATCTCGGGGTGATACTGGGTCACAACCGTCGTTCCATTCTCGTCCTTTTTCACCGTCGTCGAACCGTCCGGGTTCTTGATCGGAATCGTCGCTCCGGCGGTGGTGCCAAAGCCCACCGTCACCACACTGATTCCCTGCGATCCAGCTCGTTTCGCCTCGGTGACAATGTCCTCGGTCGGCTCGAAGGCCTCACCATCGCTCATGACGACCAGCGCGCGATCCGCGCCACCGTTGGACACGCCGAGAAGATCCACGCCCTGCCGGATGGTGCGGGCCAATGAGCTGCCCGCCTGCCCCACCACCGAAGGATCCAGGTTGTCGAGGAAAAGGTCCAGGGCACCTTCGTCGATCGTGAGCGGAGAGAGCACATAGCTCCGGCCGGCAAAGGCGAGAACGCCCATGCGGTCGCCGGGCGACAGCGCGCGAAGGCGTCGCACCTCTTGCTTCATGCGTTCCAGCCGGCTCGGCTTGTCGTCCTGCGCCATCATCGACAGCGACGCATCGAGCGCCAACACCATGTCGATACCCCGCGAGCGCACGACGCTCCGCTCGTCGCCCCAACGCGGGCCGGACACCGCGACGCCGACGAGCGCGCTGGCGACGCCCAATCGCGCCATCCGCCAGCCCGGACTGGCCAGCGTATTCGGCGGAATCAGCCGTGTCACCACGTCGATGTTCCCGAGGCGTTGCAGACGCGCGCGGCGTTGACGGTAGGCGTGTCGCAGCACCAGAATCGCCAGCAGCGGCAGCAGCACGGCCAACGGCAGCAACCAGAGATGATCGAAGGTCACGTCGGTCATCGTCATGGCAGCGGCCCCCGTCGCGCCGCGAGCAGCAGCTCGGCGACCAATGCGAGCGCGGCCAAATACAGCGGCCAGGGAAAGAGCTCCGTGTATCGAACGTACGACCGCGTGCGCACAGGTTCGCGCTCGAGCTGGTTGATCTCTTGGTAGATGCGCTGGAGCGCCGCCGCGTCGCGCGCGCGGTAGTAGCGCCCGCCGGTGGTCTTCGCGATGTCGATGAGCAGCGGCTCGTCGATGCGCACGAGCCTGTTCTCGTAGCGAAGGCCGAACAGGCCGCGACCGACCGGCACCGGCGCCATGCCTTCGGTGCCGACACCGATCGTGTAGATCTTGATCCCGAACACGGCGGCCGCCTTCGCCGCCGTGCGCGGGTCGATGGAACCGCGATTGTTCTCACCGTCCGTCAGCAAGATCATCACGCGCGATCGACCCGGCGCATCGCGCAAGCGATTTGCCGCCGTGGCGATCGCCGTCCCGATCGCGGTTCCGTCCTCGAGCTGCCCCGCCGCGAGGTTGTCGACGGCGCCGGTGACGACCGGATAATCCGTCGTGAGCGGAACCTGCGTCAGCGCTTCGGCCGCGAACGCGACGACGCCGATGCGGTCGCTCGACCGCGCGGTGATGAAACGCTTGACGACGTCCTTGGCGACCTCGAGACGATTCTGCGGCTGGAAATCCTGCGCGAGCATCGAGCTCGAGAGGTCGATCGCGAGGACGATGTTGATGCCCTCACTGGTCACGTCCTCCGCATGCGCGCCCGAGCGCGGCCGCGACAGCGCGACGATCATCGACGCGAGCAGCAGGTTGCGAAAAATGAATAGGAAGAGCGTCGTCTTGCGGCCGGCGCGCGGTCCGATGGCGAGCACCGACACGCGCGAGAACACGATCGCCGGCGCCTTGCGGCGGCGCCGAATGATCCACCAGACCGGGAGCACGACGAGAAACGCCAACACCCACGGCGTCGCGAACTGGATCGACCCGATGGAGATCATGCGGCCGCCGCCTGCTGGGGAGCGGCCGGCGCCGGTTGCGACGCACGGTGCTCGATGCCGACGATCGCGCGCGCCTCACGTCCCAGCTCGCGCGCGCGCTCTCCACTCACGGGTCGACGCGCGAACTTGATGAGATCAGCATCGGTCAACACGCGCGTCATCCGCTCTTGCGGGATATGGGGCAGGTGCCCGACGGCCCGCTCCAACTCGGTGCTCGTCAAAGAAAGCGACGCTTCCGCGTAACGCGCCGAGAGATAGTCGCGCAGCACTTCGATCATCAGCGCGACATAGCGCCCGCGCTCCCCGGCGTCGACGAGCCCGAGCGCCTCGATGCGCTGGAATTCCGCTTCCGCTCGCTCGTACGGATCGACGACGATCGCCAGCGCCGGCTTCCGGCGGCGGCGCCGCCGCATCCACCACAGGATGAGCGCGATGATCGCGGCCGCGACCAACACCCAGAGCCACCATGGGAAGGGGTTCGGCTCGAACAGCGCGCGCGGCGGTTTGGGGACTCGCTGTGCGCTGTCCTTCGGAAGCAGGCTGCGCACGAAGACGGTGTACCCGGCGATCGGAAGCCGTCGCGTAGCGCCGTTGAACCGGACGAGCACGTCCTCGAGACGGATCGGCTGCTTCCCCACGTCCCACGCGGCGACGCGGTACTCGGCGTACTGCTCGACCGCGGACGTGTCGGCACTCGTGCGCACCGTCACTGGATCGAGTGATTGAACGGTCGCCGTGGAATCCAGCACCCGCGGAAATTCGATCGACGCGCCCACGGGCGCCCGCACTCCGATCGTGATGCGGAACGGGTCACCGATGCGGACGCTGTCCGGCGCGACTGTCACGCCGGCCTTGACGGCAATTTGTTGAGCGCCGGCGAGCGACGCGCCAACCACCAACAACACCGTCATCCTGAGGAGCGCAGCGACGAAGGACCTACTGTGCGTGCCCCGTAATCGGCCACGCGCCGCAGAAACCAGATCCTTCGCTGCGCTCAGGATGACAAGCGGCGTCACATCCGGATCCTCGTCTCGCGCTGCCGGAAGAAGCGCAGCAACGGTTCCATGATCCCCTTGTCCGTCGTCACCGGGATCTCGTCGACCGCCAAGCGACGAAGCAAATGCCGTCGCTTTTCCGCCTCGTCGGCGACGCGCGAGTCGAACGCCTTCCGGACGACCGGATTGCTCGTGTCGACGTCGAGTGTCTCGCCGGTCTCGGGATCCATCAGCCGCACCAGTCCGATATTCGGGAGAGCCCGCTCGCTGGGGTCTTCGACGGTCACCGCGACGAGGTCGTGGCGTTGCGCGAGCAGCTTGAGCGGCCGTTCGATGTTGGCGCCGAGGAAATCGGAGACAAGAAAGATGATCGCCTTGTGGGAGAGCATCTTGTTCAGGTACTCGGTCGCGCCGCCGATGTCGGTGCCGCGTCCTTTCGGCTCGAACGCCAGAATGTCGCGGATGAGACGGAGCGCATGGCGCCGGCCTTTGCGCGGCGGCACGACGTGCTCCACGCGATCGGTGAACATCAACCCGCCGACACGATCGTTGTTGCGGATGGCGCACATCGCGAGCACCGCGGCCAGCTCGGACGCCACTTCGCTCTTGAAGCGGCGGCGCGTGCCGAATCGTTCGGAACCAGAGACGTCCACCGCGAGCATGACCGTGAGCTCACGCTCTTCGATGTAGCGCTTGACGTAGGGCCGCTGCATGCGCGCCGTGACGTTCCAGTCGATGCTGCGGACTTCGTCGCCCGGCTGGTACTCGCGCACCTCGGCGAACTCCATCCCCTGCCCTTTGAACACCGAGCGGTATTCGCCGGTGAAGAGCGAGTTGACCAAGCCGCGCGTGCGCAGCTCGAGCAGCTTGACCTGACGCAACACCTCCGGCGGCACGGCCGGACTGTGCGAGCTTCGCTGTCCGGCCGCGGTGCGAGATGCCGCTTTCTCCAGGCTCGCGGCGTCTCGTTTCTTCTTTCGCCTGAAGATCCCGATCACGGACTCTCGATCTTGGCCAGAACGCGCGTCACGATGTTGTCGCTCGTCACGTCCTCGGCTTCGGCCTCATACGTCGTGAGCACGCGGTGACGGAGCACATCCGGCGCGATCGCCTTCACGTCGTCCGGCGTCACGAAGGCTCGCCCGCGCAGGAACGCATGGGCGCGGGATGCCTGGGCCAGGGCGATCGTCGCGCGCGGGCTCGCGCCGAATTCGATCAGAGGGACTAGCTCCGCTAGTCCCGCCGCCGCCGGCTCGCGCGTCGCGTGGACGATGTCGACGATGTAGTCCATGATCCGCTCGTCCATGTACAGCTCGGTGATCCGGTGCCGCGCCTCGAGGATCTGCTGGGGCTGCGCGACGGCGTCGATCGGAATCGCCTCGCCGCTCGCCATGCGTCGCATGATCTCCTTCTCTTCATCGCGTGATGGATATCCGACACGCAACTTGAGCATGAACCGGTCGACCTGGGCTTCGGGAAGCGGATACGTGCCTTCCTGCTCGATCGGGTTCTGCGTCGCCAACACGAGGAACGGTTCCTCGAGCTTGAACGTCGTGCCGCCGATCGTGACCTGTTTCTCCTGCATCGCTTCGAGCAAGGCCGCCTGCACCTTGGCCGGCGCACGATTGATTTCGTCGGCGAGAAGGATATTGGCGAAGATCGGCCCCTGCTTCACCGAGAACTTGCCCGTCGACTGATCGTACACCTGCGTGCCCACCACGTCCGCCGGCAACAGGTCCGGCGTGAATTGGATGCGATGGAAGGTGGTGTGGATCGTCTCGGCGAGCGTCCGAACAGTCAGCGTTTTCGCGAGTCCCGGAACGCCCTCGAGAAGTACGTGGCCGCCCGTGAGAAGACTGATGAGAAGTCGGTCGATCATGTACTCCTGACCGACGACGCGCCGCGAGACCTGGCGCGCCACATCCTGTACGAGACGGGAATCAGCCGCCGTAGTGACTTGAGTAGTAGCCAAAGTGCCGTAGATGTGAAGTGTCGAACTGGACCGCGTCGTTATACAAACTTGCAATGTCGGGACCGCAGAGCCGGCCTGCCTTCCCCGTCAAGCGCTGCTACCCCGCGCTCACAAGCCGGTGCCCAGCACCTTCGGCCTACGTAATCCGCCCACTCAGTCCAGCGCCTCCAGCAAAGCCAGCTCACGCGGCGAAAGCGGGCGAGACTTCCCCTCCGGCAGGTCCCCGAGCTCGATCGGTCCGAATCGGACACGAATCAACCGCTCGACGCCGAGTCCAACCGCTGTACAAAGACGCCTGACCTCGCGCTTCCGTCCCTCGGTTATGGTAACCTCGAACTCCCATCGGTCGCGGCCAAGCCTCCGCGCTTCGACGCGCTTCGGCCGGACGGGTCCATCGTCAAGCATTACGCCTGCCCGGGCAATTTTGGCCGCTTCATCGGCCTTTCCTGTGACGATCGCCACATACGTCCGCTCGATCTCCCCTCGCGGGTGGGCCAGGCGATTCGCGGCTGCCCCGTCGGTCGTCAGGAGCAGCAACCCCTCGGTCAGATAGTCGAGCCGTCCGACGTAGGTCAGGCCGGGTACTGTGGGCACCAGATCGAACACCGTGCGTCGGCCGTCGGGATCTGAGCGGGTGGTCATCACCCCGGCCGGCTTGTTCAACATGAGCCAGACGGCCGGGCGCGGTTTGGACACCGGCTTGCCGTCGACGGATATCTTGTCTTTCTCGGGGTCTACGACCTGGCCGGTCTGCGCGACCGTCCCATTCACGGTGACCCGCCCGGCGGCGATCAGCTCTTCCGCCTTTCGTCTCGACGCGACCCCCGCGCGCGCGAGCGCGCGTTGGATGCGCATCGGCTCGGACATCAGTCGTCGCCGACGGTCGCCGCGGCTTCGACCTCGACCGGTCTCTCCGGTACGCGCAACGCGATCGCCAGCTCGTCGGCGCGCGGCAGTTCTTCGAGGTGCCGAAGGCCGAAGTATTCGAGGAAGACTGGCGTCGTTCCATACAACAACGGTCTGCCCAGCCCCTCGGCACGGCCAACGACGTCGATCAGTCCGCGCTCGTGGAGCGACTTGAGCACGCTGCCGACGGACACGCCGCGAATCTCCTCGATTTCGGCTCGGCTGATCGGCTGCCGATACGCGATGATCGCCAACGTCTCGAGCGACGCTCCGGAGAGGCGCGCCGGGCGCGACGCCAACTGGGCGCGCTCGATCGCCTCGGTGTACTCGGCGCGCGTCAGGATCTGCCACCCGCCGCCAATTTCCACGAGTTCGACTCCATGCCCATCCACATCATAGTGCTCACGCAGCTCGTCGAGCGCCGACTGGAGCTCTGCTTTCGACGCCTCAGGCTCGAGCGTCGCCAATTCTTCGGTCGCGATCGGCCGCGCGCTCGCGAAGAGCGCCGCTTCAAGCAGCTTCGCTAGCGGTGTCACGAGTGATTTCCACGTCGGCAAAAGGTTTCGGCTGGGCCACGCGCAACTCGCCCAGCTTCGCGAGCTCGAGGAGACCCAAGAGCGTCGAGAGGATCTGCCACGGTTCCGCGGAACCGTCGACGATCTCCGTCCATAGAATACGCGCGCGCAGAACGAGCACGGAGCGAATCGTCGCGATGGCGCCGGGAACGTCGAGCGCCCGCGGGATGACTTCGTGCATGTTCGGCTGCTTCGCGGCGCGCAGCACGCGATCCACCGCGGACAGCAGCTCGGCGAGCGACAACGCCAGCGGCGCCTGCGGCGGCTCGGCCGCGGCCGGAATGTAGGCGCGCGCGAACTGATTGCGCCGCTCTTCGCCCCGCCGCTCGAGGATGTCGACGACTTCGCGCATCTGTTGGTACTCGAGCAGGCGTCGTACGAGCTCGGCGCGCGGATCCTCCCACTGCTCTTCGTCGGCGCGCGGCAACAGCATCTGCGCCTTGATGCGAATGAGGCGCGCCGCCATCTCGAGATACTCGGCGGCTTCATTCAAGCCGAGTGTCCGGATGCGGATGACGAACTGCTCGCAGATCCGCGCGATCGGGATGTCGTAGATGTCGACCTGCTCCTCGCGAATCAGCGTGAGCAGGAGGTCGAGCGGCCCGGAGAAGGCACTCAGCTCCACGACGAAGGTCGAGTCGGTCGTTCCGACTCCGCCCGTGCCGTTCCCGTCGGCGAAATACGTCGTAGGCGCGATCGCCGCGTGTGCGATTACATCGGTAGCCATTGCGCGAGCGATGGAAGTGAGAACGGCTGCGCCCATCGGAAGAGGAACCCGCCGAAGGCGAGCGCCGGCAGCATCCAGAGCGACAGGATTCGACTGCCGAAACCGAGGAGCAGAACGAGAATGACGATACCGTATCGTCCGAGCTGCTGGTAGCGGACCGCGAGTGCCGTCGGCAGCAGGTACTTCATGACGTGCGATCCGTCGAGCGGCGGAATCGGAATCAGGTTGAACGCAACGAGGACCAAGTTGAGGCGTAGCGCGTTGAACATCATCGCTTGCAGGATGGCCAGCGTCGGCTCCGCGGGCGCGGCTCCGCGGCCGATCAACCCGATGATGACGAAGAGGATCATCGAAACGATGGCGATCCCGAGATTCGTCGCGACGCCGGCGAGTGAAACGATGATGTCGCCGCGTTTGTAGTTCCGGTAATTTCGCGGATTCACCGGCACGGGCTTGGCGCCGCCCAGAACGACCGCGCCCTTCGTCGTGTAGAAGAGGAGGGCCGGCAGCAGCACCGTCATGAACGGATCGATGTGCTTGATCGGGTTCCAGGTGAGACGCCCGAGGCTCAGGGCGGTGGTGTCGCCCTGTTTGAGGGCCGCATAGCCGTGGGCGTATTCGTGCGCGATGACGGAGAACAACAGCACCGGCACGAACAGCAGGACATCCTGGATATGCAACGTCGGCGCAGCGGGGGGGATGGTGAACGGAACCGCGCGTAAGCTAGTAATCGAGCCTGCGTGTGTCAAAGCATTACCGTGCCTTGACTTTGGCCTCTTCGAACTCTAGGTTCATCCCTTCCCAAAGTCCGACCCATCACGTTCGTTTGGAGACGTTTTTCGTGCCGAATATCGCATCCGCCAAGAAGAACATGCGCAAGTCGCGCGCGGCGACCGTGCGCAACCGGGCGCAGCGTTCCGCTTTGCGGACGGCGCTCAAGCGAGCCGCCGCGTCCGACGCGACGCCGGCCATCAAGCTCGCCGCGGTCAAGCTGCTCGATCGCGCCGCACGGAAGGGGCTGATTCACAAGAACACAGCCGCCCGCCGCAAGAGCCACCTCGCGAAGGCCTAGTTAGAGCGCTGCGAGCTCAGCGCCGCAGCGTTCGCAGTACCACTCCGTCGGATAGTTGAGAGCGCCGCACTCGCCGCACTTGAGCGTTTTGCTCTGATCGGCGCCCGGAGCGGGCCGCAGCACGATCGGCGTATTGGACGTTACGTTCGCCGCCAGAGGGCGCTCGGCGGTACCAGACTCCACCGAGGCGCGCAGACTGCGCGCGAGTGCCTCAGCCGCCGCTTCGTCGCGAGTAATGACCTGCGCCGCTTGCGCGGCGCCATTGCCGACCTGCGCTCCAGGACGTCGTCCGGGCTGACCCGGAGCGCCCTCGCCAACGACCTCGCTGAGAAACGCGAGCTCGTCGAACTTTTCCGACTGGCTCCGCGCAGCTTGCCGTTCTTCGGCGCGAGGCGGCTGCGGCGGCGGCGGACCGTGTGACGCCGCCGCCGGAGCGTGCTGCGGTAAGCGATCTTGGACCGGCGCCGCTGACGGCGGTGGAGCACTCGCCGGCGGCGCGGCCGCCGGTGTGACTCGCAGCTCGAGCAGCTCCTCGAGCTCCTCGATCCGCGTCTCGAGCTGTTTCCGCTCGTGCGCAAGCTGCTCGAGTGCGTCGTCGACGGCGCGGAACGCACCGTCGGCTTCGGCCCCGGCCAGCTCGCCGACGTGCGACCGAAGTTCCAGCTCCGACCGCTCGTCGCGACGCAACTGCTCTTCCGCTTCGATCAGTGAGCGTCGCGATTCCACGCTCGCCCGCTCTTCGAGAATCGACTGGCGATGGAGCGCGAGCTGCTCCTGCACACGCTGGAGTCGCCCCTGATAGTCCGCCTTCACGCGCTCGAGCACGTGCTGCGGCGTGGTGTCCCGCCTCGCGTCGAGGGCGGCGAGCCACTGCTCGTACCGCCGGCGCTCTTGGATGAGCGCGGGCACTTCGTTCAACGAGCGATTGGAATCATTCATCGGCGATCCTCACGCCTTTTCCTGCGCCACGCAGCCGATTCGCGTCGGCAGTCGTCAACTCGTTCACGCGTCCCACCGTGCGAGCGGCGAGAAGAATCCGCGCCGCATGCTCCAGACTCTCCATCCGCTGATGCGCCGCGACAAGGGTTTGACCCACGGTCGTCGCACCATGATTTGCCAACAGAAATGCGTCGTGGGCGGCGAGAAATGGCTCCATCGCGTCCGGGAGATCTTCCGTTCCTGGTGTGGCGTAAGGCACGAGCGGAACCGCTCCCATTTGCAAGATAACTTCGGGCAGCACAGGCGCCATGAACGATTCGCCGGCGACGGCGAACCCCGTCGCCGTCGGCGGGTGGGCGTGGACTACCGCTCGGACGTCGTCGCGCCGCCGGTAGATGCGGAGGTGCATGGCCAGCTCGCTCGACGGCGAGCGCCGGCCATCGAGCACACTTCCATCCAGATGGACGATGACCAGATCATCGAGGGTAACATCCACCTTCGACAGACCGCTGGGTGTAACCAAAATTGACTCATCCGGCAGGCGGACCGAGACGTTCCCATCCGGCCCGGCCACCAATCCGCGGTCGTAAAGGCGCCGGCAGACCTGGAGAATGGCCCGCCCGAGGGTCTCCCGGTCCGTGGTGGGCGTCACGCCCCGTCGCGGTGCGCGACGCGTCCGCCAACGATCGTCGAGCGCACCCGCCCGCGGAGCGTCTTCCCCGTGTACGGCGTGTTGCGCCCCTTGGAGCGAAAACGGGCCGGATCCACGACCCACTGTTCGTCTGGGGTAAACACGGTGACGTCGGCCGGCGAGCCGCGTCGCAACGAACCGCCGGGAAGGTGGAACACCCGCGCTGGGGCACAGGACATCTTCTCGACGAGCGTCGAAACGTCGATGATCCCGCTCGCCACGAGCCAGGTAAGGTTCACCGCTAGCGCGGTCTCCAGCCCGATGATGCCGTTGGGCGCATCGGCAAACTCACGCTCTTTCTCGTCGTAGTGATGGGGCGCGTGGTCGGTGGCGATGAGATCGATCGTGCCGTCGCGCACAGCCTCCTGAAGCGCGGCGACGTCGTCCGTCGTGCGCAGCGGCGGATTCATCTTCGCGTTGGTATTGTATCCCTCGACCGCGTCCTCGGTCAGCGAGATGTGGTGCGGACAAACCTCCGCCGTCACGTTGATCCCGCGTTCCTTTCCCCACCGAATGAGCTCGACCGAGCCACGCGTGCTCATGTGGCAGAGGTGTACGTGTCCGCCCGTGCGGCGCGCGAGAAGGATGTCACGAATCGCCATGATCTCCTCCGCTTCCGACGGCACGCCTTTCAGCCCGAGTCTCGCGGAGACGACCCCTTCGTTCATCGCGCCGCCCTTGGCGAGCGTCGGCTCCTCGCAGTGGTCGGCCACCGGGATGCCGAAGGTGCGCGCATATTCGAGCGCCGTGCGCATGAGGTGCGCGCTGGCGACCGGTTTTCCGTCATCGCTCACCGCGACCGCGCCGGCCGCCACCATCTCCCCGAATTCGGCGAGCGATTCGCCACGCTGGCCGACCGAGATCGCGCCGATCGGATAGACGCGAGCCGCGTTGGCCAGCGTCGCTTGCCGGATGATGAAGCCGACCGCGGCCTGGTTGTCGGTCACCGGATCGGTGTTCGGCATCGCGCATACCGCGGTGAAGCCACCCGCGGCCGCCGCGCGGGCACCGGTGGCGATCGTCTCCACTTCTTCGCGGCCGGGCTCGCGAAGATGGCAGTGGACGTCGATGAACCCGGGCGACACCACGAGGCCGCGGCAATCGATGGTCTCCAAGCCCTCGCGGGCCTGGGCTGACTCCGCGATCCGTTCGCCGACGGCTTCAACCGTGTCGCCGACGAGGAGAACATCGGCGACGCGATCGATCTTCTGCGACGGATCGACCACGCGGCCGCCTTGAAGCAATATCGACTTACTCATCGCCGCGTTTTCCCTTCGCCGACGGCGAGCCGCCGCCCGATTTGGCTGCTTCGGCCAGCTCCGGCCGGCCGCCGGAGAGCAGGTAGAGCACCGCCATGCGCACGGCGACGCCGTTCGTCACTTGATCGAGAATCACGCTGAAGGGGCCGTCCGCGACATCGGAGTCGATCTCGACGCCGCGGTTCATCGGGCCCGGGTGAAGGATGAGCACTTCGTGGGGGGCGCGCTCCAACCGTTCGCGCGACACCCCGAACACTCGGTTGTATTCGCGGAGCGACGGGATGTACCCGGCCGTCATCCGCTCGAGCTGCAAACGAAGGACGTTGAGCGCGTCGGCCCACTCGATCGCCGCCTCGACGCGATCGAACACCGTCACGCCAAGCTCGTCGATCGCGTTCGGCAGAAGGGAGCGCGGTCCGCAGATGCCCACTTCCGCGCCCATCTTCGTGAGCCCCCAGATGTTCGACCGCGCGACTCGCGAATGCAGCACGTCGCCGACGATGCAGACCTTGAGCCCGTCGAGTTTGCCGAAGTGATCGCGCAGCGTGAGCAGATCGAGCAGCCCTTGAGTCGGATGTTCGTGCGTGCCGTCGCCGGCGTTGATCACATTCGACTCGATGCGCTCAGCGAGAAACTGCGCCGCGCCCGACGCCCCGTGCCGGATGACGACCATGTCGATCCGCATCGCCTCGAGGTTTCGCGCCGTGTCGACCAGCGTCTCCCCCTTCGACACGCTCGATCCCGACGCGGCGACGTTCACCGTGTCCGCGGACAACCGCTTCTCGGCGAACTCGAACGACACGCGAGTGCGCGTCGAGGCTTCGAAAAAGAGATTGACGATCGTCGCGCCGCGGAGCGTCGGAACCTTTTTGATCGCCCGCTCGCTGATCTCTTTGAATGGCTCGGCCGTGTCGAGAATGAGTCGGATCTGCTCGCCGCTGAGTGGCTCGAGCCCGAGGAGATCCTTGCCGAGCGACAGGTTCACGTAACGGCCTCCCGCTCAGCGATCACTGCCCCATTCTTCCCGTCGAGCTCTTCGACCAGCACGTCCACGCGCTGTGACGGCTCGGCGGAGATCGTCTTGCCGACGATGTCCGGCTGAATCGGCAGCTCGCGTCCGCCGCGGTCTATGAGAACGGCCAAGGCGATTCGCCTTGGCCGGCCGAAGTCGGCCAGCTCGTCGAGGGCGGCGCGCACGGTGCGGCCGGTGTAGAGCACGTCGTCGACGATGACGACGACTTGTCCGTCGATGTCCACGGGAATCTGCGTCTGCCCGACGACCGGTCGCGGTCCGATCGTTTGGAGGTCGTCGCGGTAGAGCGTGATGTCCAGCGCGCCGAGCGGAACGTTCGCCTTCTCACGATCGCTGATGCTGGACACGATTCGCGCCGCGAGTTGAGCCCCGCGGCGCTGAATTCCTACAATGACGAGATCGTCGGTCCCGTTGTTCAACTCTACGATCTCGTCGGCGATCCGGCGGAGCGTCCGGTCGAACGCCCGGGCGTCCAATACCGTCGATTGCTTTGCGGCCATGTCGCCGAGGAATATGGGCAGGCCGGGCCCGGAACGGTAGCGAACCGATCGCGCGAGCTGTCGTGGTGGGCGGGTACTCGGCCCACCACGACGCTTCGGTGGTGGCTACTGATTCGTCAGCACGCTTCGCGCGTAGTCGCGCACCGACGTCAGCGTGAGTGGGAACCGTTGCAGCGTATCGTCCATTGGAATCTCGTCGCCGCGAGCGTAATCGAGCATGAGCCCCGCGAACGATTTCTGGAGTGAATCGGTCGCCGCCGCGAATTGGGCTTGAAGGGCGTCCTCCGGCACGCGCTGCACGACGAATGGCGCCGCGCCGATTTCCTCGAAAATCCGAACCACGGTGAGCGGCGCGACGGCCTCCGGGCCACCGAGCTCGATCGTCTCGCTGCCGCCACGCGCGACGGCGCTTCGCGCGGCAAATTCCGCGACGTCCGCGAGCGAGATAAAACTGATCTTGCGCGCGCCGTCGCCATAGATCGTTGCCTGTCGGGTCGTGTAGTCGAACCCGACGTTCGCGCTGAGCCAGACTTCCATGAAGTAGCTCGGGCGGAGGATAACGTACGTCATGCCGCTTTCGATCAAACGCTGCTCGACGGCGCGTTTGGCATGCGTCAGCGGACCTTCGTCAGCCAGCTGCCGGGAGTACGAGACGTAGATGAAACGCTCAACGCCCGCGCCGCGCGCAGCATCGACAAGGTTCGACTGCCCGGCTTCATCCGTCGCCTCGATGCTATCGCCGGGCTGTCGCGAGCGCGTCGTTGTGACGGTGCTGACGACCGTTTGGATCCCGTCACAGGCCCGATCCAGTGAGGCACGATCGCGGACATCGCCCACGACGCACTCGACCCCGAGCGCCCGGAGGCGCTCGACCGCCTGAGAATCCGAGGTCGTGCGCACCAAGCCACGGACGGATTGGCCGCGCTCAATCAAGCGACGGCAAATCTCTCTACCGAGAAATCCGGTTGCTCCCGCTACGAAAATCATAACCCACCCCAGGTGATGTGCCTGGGCAAGCATCGTTCACCGGGTGAGTCGCCGCAATACGTGCCGGCAAACGGGCGTCGCCGCGCGATTCCGGGACGTCAGGCGAGACGGCGGCGGGCCTCCGCGACGTTATGTGCGGAGGCTCACGCGGTACAGTTGGTCGTCGGTCAAACTCGCCCAGTTGGGCGGATAGTCCCGGACGCGGCGCACCACTTCCGGACGCTCGAAGACGAGCGATCGCGATGTCGTGGCCACGCCCTTGGTCTCGAGCTCGCGGACGAGCCATTCGCAGCCGTCGGCGCCCACGATGCTTCGGCGATCTGATTTCCGTTGTTGTGTCATCCCGATGTGCGCTGGTCCCCCGCAGCCGGAGAAACAAAGCCAAGCTGCCGCGACGCGCCGTGACGCAGGGCACTCCCACGAATTGCAGCGGATTGTGAGGTGGGTCGCGTGATTCTTGAGCCTGCTAGTCGACCGAGGTGACTATCCGTCTAGCCCTTCGGCCAAAGGCCTCAGCGGAGGATTCCGAGGAGAATCTCGGCGGCAATCAGCAGAACGACGATCACTTCCAGCAACTCGGTGCGCGCAGCCTGGCTCTCCGCGTTCAGCATCGAGTACGTGTCGCGAAAGATCCCAAGCTTCCGATCGATGCCGCGCCGCCAAGCGGGCTCGCGAAATAGCTCGAGAGCGGCACGATAGATCCGCGCTAAATACACGTCGTCGGTGACCTTGAACGCATTGTCCGCCCGTTCCACGATCTCCGTGATATCGGCGACGCGCGTTTGCAGCCGGGCGAGCAGCGGCCGGAATCGGCGGGTGAACGCCGCGCGTCGACGTTCCTCGATCCGGTCGTAGAGAGCGGGGAGCTCATCGTCCAGCTCCGCGTCGTAGACTCGGAACTCGAGCAGTTGCGCGTTCGCGAACTCGAGAACGAACTCGACGTCCGTGTCGTCCCGCCTCGGCTCGACGACCAGCGCGTTGTCCCAGGTGAGCACGACCAGGTCGTCGTCGTAGTAGGAAAACCTGTTCGCCAACAGCTCGCGGCGCGCCGCCGGGGCGAGCGCCCGTTTCTCGCGCAGCAGGAGCGTCACCAGCTCGTCTTCGCTGAACGCCGAGCCGAGCCCACCGTCGTCCGCCCGTTGGAAGGGGAGATTGAGTCGAAAGACGACGTAGTCTTCGCGAACGGGGGCGATGCTTGGACGCTCGATGGCAGGAGCGATTCGCTTGGCCAGCGCGGCGATCTCCGCTTCCAACGCCGCCTCGACATCGGCGGACGAGTCGAAGGCTATACCGAGCGCAACGAACCCTGCCCAGTCGACCCCGCGAGCTTCGATCGTGAGTCGCATCGAGCACACGCCGAAGTCGTATAAGTGGGCCGAAAGCGCCGCCGTCGTTCGCAGGCTACCCAACGCCAGCGGGCGCTCGCCCAACGAGACGAAGAGCGGCGGATTCCGGATCTGAAATGTCTGCGCCTCGAGCCGGGCCGGTCGGGAGCGGCCGCGAGTTTCTCCGGCCAGCAAATGCGATGCGTGATCGAGGTCGATCGAGTAGCCGAGATCGGCCAAACGGTACGCCGAGGCATTGCCCTCGATATCTGCCGGCACGACGCCTCGCGGTCAGGACAATAACAATCTGGCGAGGGGTCGCTGCCAACGCCCTCTCGATCGCATCATTCTGACCGAGGGTCAATTCTTGGACATTCCTCGTACCCGAGGGAGTCGACAACAATCGTCTTCGCAAAGCGGATGGGGTGGGATTCGAACCCACGTTAGGCTTTTGACCTAAACACACTTTCCAGGCGCTGGACTAAGCCGCGCAACCCCGACGCGAAGTCACTTTTTCCCTCTGACAGTCACGCGATCTGCCGGGATTGTGAAGCGAAGTCCGACAAAGGAACGGATGCCAACCGACACCTGAACCGACACCACGCCTCAAGCGGCGGAAAACGCACATATTCGCCCGCTCTCCATCGGTCTGAAAAGTTCGACATGACGCTCGCCTGACGCGCTGCGGATACGCTCCGCGTCACAACACAGCCGGTCACCTATCGGACCCCCCTAAGTCGCCCTCAAGGCGAGCCGATGGCTGGCCGGTTTTGTTTTTGTGGCGTTAATCACTTTCACGGCACACCGCTGCGGGATCACCTTAAGCATTCCCTAGGTCGGCCGAGAGCGATCCTGACGCGAACGCGGGGCCTGGCGAGTGCGAAAGCAGACGGACACAGGCGCGACCATCAGCCAACCTGCTGGAAGTTGAATGTGCAGACTATTGGTATCTCTGGTGTCGGCCGTCGTCTGTGCCCCCCCTCCGTATTACCTAAGGAGAGAACAACGAGGAGGTGCTGTTGTCCCTCGCCTCCACTGCGAAGACAAAACATCCCCAGTCGGCTCCCGCAGTGGCAATAAGGAGCCATTGACCCGGGCCGGGAAACGAAACAGAGCTGGGGTAGCCGTACAGCGGCGACGACGCACCACCACCACGCGCCAAAGCAGTAACACTGAGACGAACTGAGTCGGATGGGTGACTTAGGGAGCGAGCTCGCAAGACCAGTGGCGTACTCCGCAATGCGGATGTTCCGTGCAGAGGAAGCCAGAGGATTTTATGTGCCCTTCCCGCCCGTAACCCGTTCGGACCGACTAGTCTGCCTCGAACAATTATCTCGCCTGAGCGCAACGAGCCTCCACGCGGATTCTCGGACGTTGAAGTCACGCAGCGTCTATCGCTCGTACCGTCAAATTGTGTCGCGAAAAAGGGCTGCGTTGGCAAGCCCACACCAGCCCGCAAATACCCAGCGCCTTCGCTTTCGGCTTCAGCGATTGTTGCAGGTACGGCTTGAGCGTGCATGATCCTGGACGCAACGAGCAGCAAGATCGGCAAGCAGACCTGACGGTATTTCATTTTCCCGCCTCCCAAGGCGTCTCGTGTCGTCGCGTCGATGAGGGCCGAACAGGAGCGTCCGTGGCCCCCACTTCGCATACACGTCGCCGAGCGTATCGCAATCTTCGAGCGATATTCACCCACCGCTAGGAGATGGCTTGTAGATTCTGCTTTCTGGCCGCGTCTGGTGGACTCTGGGATGCCGATGCAGGCGGGTTCGACTCCCGCGAAAGCCAAGGGGCATCGGTACTCGAACGGGGTTCGATTCCCTGGCGGCCACTCTCCCCGAACAATCGAATGTGCAGACTATTTGGTATCTCTGGTTGTCCGCCCGTACCTGGCTCCCCCCCCCACCCTGTATTACTAGAGAGAGAAAGTCCTGAGTGAGCCTGTTGTGAGATTTTGTCCTCACCACCACCCTGACCGTTCTCCTTTCAGATAATACCTAACCAAGGTGACGACCATGCCGGAGTAACCAACAACGAGCCCTCCGAGGAACGCTATCTGACCGTAGCCGGGGTCAGCGGTGTGGAGTCCCCAGCCCATGAGTACCAGGCCGACAGCCAGCCAAAACAAGCAGCCGCCAACAGCGAACACAAAGGAACGGCGAATGTCGCGCGTCGTGAGGCGTTCATAGCGCGCCAACTCAGCTGCTCGCTCTTCAGGCGTCGGGATTCGAGCCCGCATGACTCCTGAGTTGTCTAAGGGATCGCGGGCCATTGCCGATGAACCCACAGCGACGGCAGAGGTTCCCTATCTGGCGGCCATTTGCCTCCGCGGGTCTGTTTGGTCCTATGTTCAATCAGAATCTCGCGCGGAGACGATATGCGTCACACCATGTTTGTTATCGCGTCGCTGATTGCATGCGGTTGCATCTCGAAGCAACAGCCTCAACCCGTCTCCCCGAACACAGCGACGACGCA
>Ga0310811_10002640_pt1 | contig 22436 bp, 17 predicted proteins | sample YCmetagenome_FD_207642 | JGI IMG/M metagenome (GOLD analysis project Ga0310811, IMG submission 207642) | Soil microbial communities from experimental microcosm in Duke University, North Carolina, United States - YC | ecosystem: Engineered > Artificial ecosystem > Soil microcosm > Unclassified ...
GACCGCCGTCGGCTGTGTGGACCGAATCTATACCGATCTGGCTGTGCTCGACGTCACCCCGCAGGGTCTCGCGGTAAGGGACATCTGCAGCGATATTTCATTGGGCGAACTCGAGAAGCTCACCGGCCTGCCATTGATCGACGGCACCCAGCGCTAGCGCGATGGGCCGTGTAATCGCACGCGGCGCATGGCACGCCGGCGCCACGCGTATAGATATCGACACGCTTGAAGGAGACACACATGGCTGAAGCATTTATCTGCGACGCAATCCGAACCCCGATTGGCCGTTACGGCGGCGCACTGTCGTCGGTGCGTGCCGACGACCTCGGCGCCGTGCCGCTGCGTGCGCTGCTCGAGCGTCATCGCCAAGTCGACTGGGAAGCGATCGACGACGTGATCTATGGTTGCGCGAACCAGGCCGGCGAAGACAACCGCAACGTTGCGCGCATGTCGCTGCTGTTGGCGGGCTTGCCGCAAAGCGTTCCGGGTTCGACCGTCAATCGACTGTGCGGCTCCGGCATGGATGCCGTGGGCATTGCCGCCCGCGCAATCCGGTCCGGCGAGGCCAGCCTGATGCTTGCCGGCGGCGTCGAAAGCATGAGTCGCGCGCCGTTCGTGATGGGCAAGGCGACCTCGGCGTTTTCACGCCAGGCGGAGATCCACGACACGACTATCGGTTGGCGTTTCGTCAATCCGTTGATGAAACGGCAATATGGCGTCGACGCGATGCCGGAGACTGGCGAGAACGTTGCAACCGATTACCGGATCAGCCGTGAAGATCAGGATCGCTTCGCATTGCGCAGCCAGAAAAACGCCGCGCGCGCGCAACGCGACGGCACGCTGGCGCAGGAAATCACGCCGGTGACGATCGCGCAAAAGAAAGGCGATCCGCTGGTGGTGGACAAGGACGAGCACCCGCGCGAAACGTCCCTGGAAGCACTTGCCAAGCTGAAGGGGGTGGTTCGCCCTGACGGTACGGTCACCGCCGGTAACGCATCGGGCGTCAACGATGGCGCGGCCGCGTTGATCCTCGCCAGCGAAGAAGCGGCGCGACGCCACGGCCTGACGCCGCGTGCTCGGGTGCTAGGCGTGGCGACTGCCGGCGTCGCGCCACGGGTAATGGGCATGGGACCTGCGCCTGCATCGCAGAAGCTGCTGGCCCGCCTTGGCATGCGTCTCGATCAGTTCGATGTGATCGAGTTGAACGAGGCATTCGCGTCGCAGGGCATCGCCGTGCTGCGCGAACTCGGCGTCATGCAAGACGATCCGCGCGTCAATCCGAACGGCGGCGCGATTGCGCTGGGACACCCGCTAGGCATGAGCGGCGCACGCCTGGTAGGCACCGCGACCTATCAATTGCAGCGCAGTGCAAATCGTTTCGCGCTGGCCACCATGTGCATCGGGGTCGGGCAGGGCATTGCGCTGGCGCTCGAACGCGTCTGACCAACGTGGTCCCCGGCGACTGTCCGGCGCAGCGATAGAACGATACTTTGTTTCGATGCGCGCCGCGCGAAGACTGCGATCATCGGTGATCGAAAACGAAGTGAAGCACGACAAAGTTTTAAAGTGAAATACGTTAAAGCTTTATCGTGCGCAAGCGTACCGTGCGCAAACGCGAGCCGTTCTATCGTCAATGCGTGACGGCCCGCGCATGGTGCGCGTGAGCCGGACCGCTGCCAAGGACCCATATTGAGAAAACCCGATTTCTTGCATCGACCGCTGGTGGTAGGCATGGGCGGGACGACACGCAGCGCTTCGTCGACCGAGCGCGCTTTGTTGCTATCGCTGCATGCCGCTGAAGCGGCAGGTGCGCGCGTGGTGTTGTTCGACGGACCGTTTCTCACCCGATTGCCACACTATGCGCCGGAGGCGACGGGACGCACCACGCAACAACGCCAATGGGTCAACGCGGTGCGCGAGGCCGATGGCATCATCGTCGCCACGCCGGCATACCACGGCAGCGTGTCCGGATTGATTAAAAATGCGCTGGACACGCTCGATGAACTGCGCGTCGACGAACGCCCTTATTTGGATGGCCGTGCGGTCGGCGCCATTGTCACGGCGTACGGCTGGCAGGCTGCCGGCACCGTGCTGACATCGTTGCGCTCGGTGGTTCACGCCTTGCGCGGCTGGCCGACGCCGTTTGGCGCGGCGGTCAACACGCTCGAAACGCGCTTCGATGGCCCTGACGGTTGCAGCGATCCTAAAGTGCGCGAGCACTTGGCGACCGTGGGTCGCCAAGTGGTAGATTTCGCGCTGGCTTTTTCAACAGGGAATCGCGAACCGCGTGAACGGCGTGAAGTGCTGCACAGCCGCGGCGAAAACGGTGCGATGACGCTTGCCCAGTAGGCGCCGACGCACCGGTTGGCATCTCCCTGGCGTGCGCCAGCTACAATGAGCGCGCCGCGCGCACCTTGCCGCGCACCTGGACACTCGGGATGGGCTGATTGTGGTGTCGTTGACTTCTTCTGCCGATTTGCTTCCCGCGTATTCGTCGGCGCTGCTGGACGTGCCGCGCTTGCGCGCTGAGGATGTGCGTGTCCTGCGCGTCGACTTCCACTTTGCGGCGACGCTGGCATCGCCGTCGCTCGCTGTTCTTAGCGACGACGAGCGCGCGGCGGCACAACGGTTCATGCGGCACGAAGACAAGCTGCGCAGCGCCGCAACGCGCGCCGCGCTGCGCATCGAGGTGGGAAGGGCGGTGAACCGGGCGCCAGAACATTTGCACATCGAACGGGATGCGCTTGGACGCCCGTGCCTGGTCGGATCGGACTATGCGGAAGACTTCGATGCAATCGACTTCAACGTTTCCCATTCGGGCTCGCATGCGTTGATTGCATTCAGCGCGTTCCGGCGCGTCGGCGTGGATATCGAGCAGCATATCGCCGATTTTGACTGGCGACCGATGGGGGCGTTTGCGTTCAATACCCGTGATGCGGCCATGGTTGCGCGCTTGCCCGAAGCCGAGCGGCATCGCGCCTTCTACGACATATGGACTGCAAAGGAAGCGCTCGTCAAGGCGCTGGGCGTCGGCGTCACGCGGGGGATGACCGGGTTCTCGGTGCTCGGAGACGGCGCACAAGCCGCCGCTCGCTGCGTCGCATTGGATGCCGGCATGGGGTCCGCCTGCCACCCTGCCTGCCACCCTTACCCCGGGCACGACGCGCAGCCGGTAGTCAGGCTCGACGACGATCTCGTCGATGATCCGGCGCTTAGGCATTTGCCGAGGTTCGACTGCGCGTGGATTCGCGTCGCGCGAGACTATTCCGCCTGCATCGCATGGTCGCGCGTCGCGCGTCTCAGCAACGGCGGCGCGGCACGGTCCTAATAGGGTTGCTGGCTGTAGTAGACCGCGTCCGGCGTCATAACCAGATGAACACATTTGGGCTCGCCGCGAAGATCGACTTCTCCTTTCGAGAGGTGCAATTTCGCGCCCTGAATGTCGAATTCGTCCCTGAGGGCGAGCAAGACATTTTCGGTCTCGTAACTCCCGCCCTCATCCTCCTCGGTGGTAATCAGGCCGCCGGCAAGGTAGAACGTGGTATTGAGCGCACCGCGACGCTTCATCTCGCAATCCATGACCAACAGGACATCCCGCGCATCAGGCAGTTCTCCACTGTAGTGCCATAGTCCCATGATGTCCCGTTGGTCGGCATCTTTCCCGCGTGCGCAGACGGCAACGCAACTCGCCAGCGCTCGGGTGCCCAGGTAGGAAGAGCTCTGCGCGGACGGGATGAGAAACTTGCACTCATCCATGTCCACATCGGTGATGTTGTCGAGCTGCAACGCGTCGAACGAGCTCAGCGGCTGGATATGTCCGGTCAAGAACAAATCCTCGTGCCGAGCTTCCAGCTCAAGGTACGGGCGAAGATCCGACTCGGTGACACCTCCCAGGTTGGTGTCGATCTGCGCATCGCGCGGCACCAGGAAGCCATGTGGATCGTAGACATGACCTGAAGCGAGTACATGAGCAGGTGTCGCGCGCTCGAGCCCAAGCGCGTGTCGCGCTATCGGTGCGAGCATCGCGGGTTGCCGTGCCGGGAGCGAAGTGCGCAAGTCCCGTCCCTTGGCAAGCCATTGCACGCAGTGCAGGCTGTTGATGGCCCTATGGTCCGAGCCACGGCGAGGCAGTGCGCTTGACATGTCCGCGAGCCGGCGATCAGCGCCCCGTCGGCTGAGGGGCGTGTTCGCGTTGGATTGGGAACTCATGTCGCTTTCCGGACGGAGGTCCGACCGGACGGACGAGTGGGCAGGGATCGGCAGGTCCATCACTTCTCCAAAATCGATGAGCCTATCGTCATGGCGTCGTGACGTCGGTGATCGGAGCGAAGCGTGGTCATGCCGAACGAAAAGGGAAGTCTTGTCGAAGCGCGATGAGCGCTTCGACAAGTCGAGCTGCGTGGAAACCGCCAACGGTCAGTGCGCCCCCGACGCGGCCGCGCTGGAACCGCTGTCGCCGGCGCGCTCGGGCTTCGTGATCCAGATCAGCGCGATCAGCGCGATGAAGATGACCGCCGAGATGTAAAACAGGTCGTTCACGCCCAGTTGCGCGGCCTGCTGCGACAACTGCCGATCGAACATCCCATACGCCTGCGACGGGGTGAGCCCGAGCCCTTGAAATTGCGTGAGCGACTGATTGAACGTCGGATTGAAGGTGCTGGCTTGCTCGGTCAGTTGCGCGTGGTGCATGGCGGTCCGGTGGTCCCACGCGGTGGTGAAGATCGAGGTGCCGATGCCGCCGCACATGATGCGCACGAAGTTCGACAAGCCCGAGGCCGCCGCAATCCGATTCCCCGGCAAGCCCGACAACGTGATCGACACCAGCGGTATGAATAAACCCGCCATGCCGATCCCCTGTATGAGCGTCGGCAGCATCAGCGCAAAGGTATCGACATCGGTGGTGTAGCGCGAGCGCATCCAGAAGCACAACGCAAACACCAAAAATGCCGTGGTTGCGATCCTGCGCGGATCGAGCACGGGCAGGAACTTGCCGGTGAGCGGCGACAGCAGGACCGCGAATACGCCGACCGGCGCCATCACCAGCCCGGCGTCGGTCGCCCTGTAGCCCATGTCGGTCTGCAGCCACAGCGGCAGCAACACCAGATTGCCGAAGTAGAGTCCATAGCCGATCGACAACGCCACCGTGCCCCCGGTAAAGTTGCGCCGCTTGAACAGCGATAGATCGACGACCGGATGCTTGTCGGTCAGCTCCCAGACCACGAAGAAGGCAAACGCGATCGCTGCGGTCAGCGCCAGCACGACAATCGTCGTCGAGTTGAACCAGTCAAGATCCTTGCCCTTGTCCAGCATCACCTGCAGCGAGCCCACCCAGATCACCAGCAGGCTCAATCCGACCGTGTCGATCGGCGCTTTCTTGGTGTCGGAGTCGCGGTCGCGGAAGATCATCCAGGTGACACCTGCCGCGATGAAGCCGACCGGGATGTTGACGTAGAAAATCCACGGCCAGGTGTAGTTGTCGGAGATGTAGCCGCCCAGAATCGGCCCGGCGACCGGTGCGACCAGCGTCGTCATCGACCATAGGGCGAGCGCCATCGGCGCCTTGGCGCGCGGGTAAGCCGCCAGCAGCAGCGTTTGCGACAACGGAATCATCGGTCCGGCGACCGCGCCCTGTAGGACGCGCGCCGCCAGCAAGAAGGGCAGCGTCGGCGCCAATCCGCACAGCCACGAGGAGATCACGAACAGGACGATCGAGCCGAGGAACAGTTTCACCTGGCCGATTCGCTCGGTGAGCCAGCCGGTCAGCGGCACCGAGATGGCATTGGCCACCGCGAACGAGGTGATCACCCAGGTGCCCTGATCGGCCGACACGCCTAGATCGCCGGAAATGGCCGGGATGGAGACGTTCGCGATCGACGTGTCGAGCACATTCATGAACACCGCCAGCGATACCGCGACGGTCCCGAACATCAGCTTCGGGCCGGACAAGGGCGGGTGAGGGGCGTTGACTTGACTCATTGTTCAGGGCTCGCGTTTAGAATTCGCGTTCAGGCATCCAAAACGAATTCGGACGCTCACAGCTTCACGCCGGTTTTCTCACCACTCGTGCGTGCCCGGTCGTGCGTGCGGCGCGCCGTACCGTCGTTCGACGGGGCCGCTGCCGTGCCGCTCGGGCCGGCGTTCGCGGCGATGATGCGAGCGATCTCCGCGTCGGCCTGATCACCGTATTTTTCGAACACATCGGTTTGGTAGAGCGTTTCCGGCGCGTTCGCCAACGGCGCCCCGTCGTGCTTGATATTGACGTCCGCGGTCATGGACAGGCCGATGCGCAACGGATGCTGTTGCAGCTCGCGCGGATCGAGCTCGATGCGCACGGGCAGACGTTGCACCACCTTGATCCAGTTGCCGGTCGCATTCTGTGCGGGCAGCAGCGCGAAAGCCGAGCCGGTGCCGGCCGAAAAGCCCTGCACTTTGCCGTGATAAACGACCGACGAGCCGTACACGTCGGCGACCAATTCGACCGGCTGGCCGATGCGCATGCGCCCGAGCTGTACTTCCTTGAAGTTCGCGTCGACCCAGACGGCATTCAGCGGCACGATGGCCATCAGCGGCGTGCCCGGCGAGACACGCTGGCCGACCTGTGCGGTGCGCCTGGCGACGTAGCCGGTCACGGGCGCGGGCAGCGTGTTGCGCGCATACGCGAGATAGGCGTCACGCACCTTGGCGGCGGCGGCCAGCACGTTCGGATGGTCGGTGACTGAGACGTTCGATGTCAGCGCGTGATTCGACGCCAGTTGCTGGCGCGCGGCATCCAGCGCCGCCTGCGCGGCTTTTAACGCATCGCGCGCGTGCGAAATTTCTTCTTGCGACACCGCGCCGGTCTCGGCGACCGTGAGGCGGCGCCGCAGGTCGTCCTGCGCGCGCGACAGGTCGGACTGGCGTTGCGCGACCGTCGCCTCGAAGGTCTTATCATTGACAAATAAGGTGTGAACCTCGCGCACGGTCTGGGCGAGATTCGCTTCGGCCTGCTGCAGCGCGATCTTCGCATCGGCCGGATCCAAGCGGATCACCGGAGCGCCTTGCTGGACTATGCGCGTGTCATCGGTGTAGACGGACACGACGGTGCCCGTCACTTGCGGCGTGATCTGTACGACGTTGCCGTTGACGTAGGCGTCATCGGTGGTCTCATGAAAGCGCGCGACCAGAACGTAATACAGGCCATAGGCGATTGCCGCAAGCAGGATGACGAGCGTCAGTAGCGCCATTAGCCAGCGCCGCTTGCCGTTTCGCGGGGGCCTCGATGTGGGTGCGCCTGCGCCCTGGGGTTGTGGACTGCTCATGGGGATTGACTCCGTGTTCTCGATGGCTCGAATCTTCGATCGTCAGCTGCCGGACCGCCCGAACGGCTCGGATGACCCGGAAGCGGCGCGGTCTTGATGGGACGGTTCCGTCCCGTCAAGACCGCTGGACGTGGACCGCGTGGTGGCGGCAGTATTTTGGGCAAGCGCCGTGCCGGACGCGTCGAAGCCGCCGCCGAGCGCGCGGATCAGCGCGACTTGCAGGTCGCGGCGTCTCATCTTCAGGTTGGTGACCGCCTGCAACTGCGACAGTTGCTGGACGTCCGCCTGGAGCACCTGCAGCTGTGGCGACAGGCCCGCCTTGTAGCGGATCACCGCGAGCTCATAAGCGCGCCGGCTGGCGTCGTACGCGTGCTGTGCGTCGCCCATTTGTTGGTCGATCGAGCGGATCGAGGCCACCTGCGTCGCGACGTCGTTCAATGCGTCGATCAGCGTCTGGTTGTAGTATGCGACTGCGCTGTCGTAGTCCGCGTATTTATCTTTGAGTTGCGCGCGCAATGCGCCGCCGTCGAAGATCGGCAGATGAATCGCCGGTCCCACGGACATCTGGCGGCTGCTCAGATTGAGGAACCTCGACCAGCCCAACGCATCGAGCCCGATGGCCGCGCTCAGGTTGATGTCCGGGAAGAATTCGGCCTTCGCCACCTTGATATCGTGCTGCGTCGCGTCCACCTGCCAGCGCGCCGCGACCATGTCCGCACGCCGCGACAGCAGGTCGGCCGGCAGGTTCGCCGGCAGTGCCACGTCGCCCCCTACGCCCAGCGTCGGCGCTTGAATTTCCAGGCCGCGATCCGGACCCTTGCCGAGCAGCGCGCCCAGTGCGTAGCGCGTGGTGATGATCTGGCCTTCCAGGTCCGAGACGCTGCTCCGGGTCGATGCGACGTTGCCTTCGGCGGTGCGGCGCTCGACTTCGGTATCGAGGCCGGCCAGCACGCGCCCGTCGGCGATCTTTCTCACGTTCTGGCGATTCTCGAGTTCTTGCTGGGCGATGTCGCGCAGTGCATAGAGTTGCGCCAGCTGGTTGTAAGTCCGTGCGACCGTGGTCGCGAGCGTGATGCGCGCTAGTTGTGCGTCCGCTTCGGCAGCCTTTTCCTGCGAGAGCGCCGAGCGCAGCTTTTCGCGATTCTTGCCCCATAGATCCAGCTCGTACGAGGCGCCGAACAGCCCCTTGTACTCGGTGAACCACTGACCGTTGAACGGTGGCGGGTAGAGGCCGTCCGCGGACAGTCGTTCGCGTGTCCAGGATGCATTGGCGTCCACCCGCGGCAGTGTCGTGGCGCGTGCGCTTTCGATATAGGAACTGGCTTTCGCCACGCGCGCCTGCGCTTGCGCGATGCTTGGGCTGCCGGCGAGCGCCTCGTCGATCAAGTGGGGCAATTGAGGATCGCCGAATTGCGCGGCCCAGTCCAGCGAAGGCCAGGCACCGCCCTGCGCGGGCACGCTGCGCGACGTTTCGAGCGCTTGAGCTTGCAACGGCGTCTTGTCGCTATGGATGCCCGCGTAGTTCGCGCAACCGGCAAGCGTTAAGACGGCTGCCGCGACAGCCGCCGCCGTCGCGGCGCCCGCGCTTCGGCCGGATGGCCGAGATCGCCGGTACGGTGCGGAAGTAGGAACGGATTTCATTGATCGAGCCTATTGGAGCAACAAAGCATTCGATAGTGGACACTGCAATGACTTACGAATAACTAGGCGGAAGAATTGATTGCAGAATCAATCAAATAACGCACCCTAGTTGTTCAACTCGGCTCTTCGCCGCAATTGACCAGCACACGCCGCAACATGCTTTTCAGGAAGCCGATTTCCTCCTCGGTGAAATTCGCCAGCAGCTTGTCGGAGACGCCTTGGTAGATCGGCGGCAGGCGCGCGGCAAGCGCATACCCTTCGTCGGTGAGGCGCAAATGGACGACCCTGCGGTCCTTTTCGCTGCGCACGCGCAACAGCAGTCCACGCTTTTCCAGGCGGTCGATCAGACGCGTGACGGCGCTGGCGTCGATACCGTACTCGCGGGCTAATTCAGCGGCGGCAAAGCATTTGCCGGTCGCCAGCATCAACAGCATGCTGGCCTGGGTGCTGGTGATCCCCAGTTCGGCCATGGTCTGCTGTGTGGCGATGTTCCACATGTTGGCGCGCACGCGCGAGAGCAGGTAGCCGACGCTCCCGAACAGTTGGTAGGTGCCTATGTCGCACGACGGCGGGGAGGTAGGGGAGGACATATTTCCATGCTTCAACAATAGTTGCCTAGGCATGATTGTAGGCGCGTTTCTGCGTTTGTGCGAGCATTTTATTAAATGAACCTTTAATAGCGTGCTGACCGTGGGGGGCGTTGCGGCGCGTTGAACGTGGCGCACCGGCACCGGATACCACTGCCGGCTTGCACTCGGCTAAGAGACACGCAACGCAGCCGTGCTACAATTATTGATTCAGAATTCCGCGCACACAGGGTATTTGGCGTTTCACGGGTCGCAGGCAAGGCCCCGACGGGACGCGCCGGAATCCACGCGGCCGCTGCCGAGCCGCTCATGCGCGTACCGCGCTTTCGTTTTCAGATCATTCTATGACCCGCCCGCTTCGCAATATCGCCATCATCGCGCACGTCGACCATGGCAAAACCACGCTTGTCGATCAATTGCTTCGCCAATCCGGCACATTCCGCGAGAACCAGCAGATCGCTGAGCGCGTGATGGACTCGAACGATATCGAAAAGGAGCGCGGGATCACCATCCTCGCGAAGAACTGCGCGGTCGAGTACGAAGGCACGCACATCAATATCGTCGACACCCCCGGCCACGCGGATTTCGGCGGTGAAGTCGAGCGCGTGCTGTCGATGGTGGACTCCGTGCTGCTGCTGGTGGACGCGGTCGAAGGTCCGATGCCGCAGACCCGATTCGTGACCCGCAAGGCGCTGGCGTTGGGCCTGAAGCCGATCGTGGTGGTCAACAAGATCGATCGCCCCGGCGCGCGCACGGACTGGGTAATCAACCAGACCTTCGACCTCTTCGACAAGCTCGGCGCGACCGACGAGCAGCTGGATTTCCCGGTGGTCTTCGCCTCGGCGTTGAACGGCTTTGCGACGCTCGACGCGTCGAAGCTCGAGGGCGACATGCGGCCGCTGTTCGATGCGATTCTGCAGCACGTGCCGGTGCGCGACGCGGACCCGGAGGGTCCGCTGCAGATGCAGATCACGTCGCTCGATTACTCGACCTACGTCGGCCGGATCGGCGTGGGCCGCATTAATCGCGGCCGCATCAAGGCGGGCCAGTCGGTGGCGATGCGTTTCGGCCCGGAGGGCGAGGTGCTGAACCGCAAGATCAACCAGATCCTGACCTTCCGGGGCCTCGAGCGCGTGCAGGTCGAGAGCGCGCAAGCGGGCGATATCGTGCTGATCAACGGTATCGAGGATGTGGGCATTGGCGCGACGATTTGCGCGCCGGAGGCGCCGGAGGCGCTGCCGATGATCACCGTCGACGAGCCGACGCTGACGATGAACTTTCTTGTCAATTCGTCGCCGCTGGCCGGCAAGGAAGGCAAGTTCGTCACCAGTCGCCAGATTCGCGACCGCTTGAATCGCGAGCTGAACCATAACGTCGCGCTGCGGGTCAAGGACACGGGCGACGAAACGGTCTTCGAGGTGTCGGGCCGTGGCGAGTTGCATCTGACGATCCTGATCGAGAATATGCGCCGCGAGGGCTACGAACTCGCGGTTTCCCGGCCCCGCGTGGTGCTGCAGGAAATCGACGGCGTCAAACATGAGCCGTACGAATTGCTGACGGTCGACGTCGAGGACGGCAACCAGGGTGCGGTGATGGAGGAACTTGGCCGGCGCAAGGGCGAACTGCTCGACATGGCGTCGGACGGCCGCGGCCGCACGCGTCTCGAGTATCGGATTCCGGCGCGTGGCCTGATCGGCTTTCAGGGCGAATTCCTGACGCTGACGCGCGGCACCGGCCTGATCAGCCACATTTTCGACGCCTATCTGCCGGTTAGCGGGGGCTCCATCGGCGAGCGCCGCAACGGCGTGTTGATCTCGCAGGACGACGGCGCCGCAGTCGCCTACGCGCTGTGGAAGCTGCAGGATCGTGGCCGCATGTTCGTGAAGCCGGGCGACGCGCTGTACGAAGGCATGGTCATCGGCATCCACAGCCGCGACAACGATCTCGTCGTCAATCCGATCAAGGGCAAGCAACTGACCAACGTGCGCGCGTCCGGCACGGACGAAGCGGTGCGTCTGGTGCCGGCGATCCAGATGTCGCTCGAGTACGCGGTCGAATTCATCGACGACGACGAACTGGTTGAGGTGACGCCGCAGTCGATCCGGCTGCGCAAGCGCCATCTCAAGGAGCATGAGCGTCGCCGCGCGAGCCGCGAAGGTGGTGTCGACTGATAAAAAAACCGTCCGCGAGGACGGTTTTTTTATTGCCGCCGCGCCTAGGTGCTCCCATGGCGTGAGGGTCTCGTGACGGCCGCGAGGCGGCGGCGCCACAGCGCTGCGCCAAATGGTCGCGGTCGCGAAACAGTGTTAGACTCGCACATGCAAGTGATTTAGGTCCCAGGTCCTTCCAAGCAGACTTGATTCCGCGCAATCCGCTAAACGGTCAGGCCGTGTCGCGGAAGGTTTTGTAACCCGCTATTTCTCGGGAAGCCCGAAGAAAGGTGAGCGTCAAATGATGAAGCAATACGAGCTGAACTCTTATTTGTTCGGCGGCAATGCTCCGTACGTGGAGGAATTGTACGAGGCCTATCTCGACAATCCCGCGTCGGTGCCAGAGAAGTGGCGCGAGTATTTCGACGCGCTGCAGAACGTACCCGCATCCGACGGGTCGGGCGGCAACGACGTCGCTCACGGCCCGATTGTTGAATCGTTTGCCCAGCGGGCGAAAGCCAATGCGTTCGTCTCGCGCGCCGGCGGTGACGACCTCGCCACCGCGCGCAAACAGGTCTATGTCCAGTCGCTGATTGGCGCCTACCGCTTCCTCGGCGCGCGCTGGGCCAACCTCGATCCGCTCAGGCGCCAGGAGCGCCCGCACATCCCCGAACTCGAACCTGCGTTCTACGACTTCACCGAAGCCGACATGGACCAGGCGTTCCATGCGCAGAATCTCTATTTCGGGTTCGAACAGGCGTCGTTGCGCGAGATCGTCAAGGCGCTGCGCGACACGTATTGCGGCACGATCGGCGCCGAGTTCATGTACATCAGCGATCCGGAGCAAAAGCGCTGGTGGAAAGAACGGCTCGAATCGATTCGTTCGACGCCGAATTTCTCCACAGACAAGAAAAAGCACATCCTCGATCGCCTGACCGCGGCCGAAGGCCTGGAGCGTTATCTGCATACGCGGTATGTCGGCCAAAAGCGTTTCTCGCTCGAAGGCGGCGAAAGCTTTATCGCGGCGATGGACGAGGTGGTCCGTCACGCCGGCCAAATCGGCGTGCAGGAAATCGTGATGGGCATGGCGCACCGCGGCCGCCTGAACGTGTTGGTCAATACGCTGGGCAAGATGCCGTCCGACCTGTTCGCCGAATTCGAAGGCAAGCATGTCGACGACCTGCCGGCCGGCGACGTCAAATACCACAAGGGCTTTTCCTCGGACGTATCGACCGAGGGCGGCCCGGTGCACCTGTCGCTTGCGTTCAACCCGTCGCACCTGGAAATCGTCAACCCGGTCGTCGAGGGCTCGGCGAAGGCGCGCATGGATCGCCGCGGCGACGCGGAAGGCCTGCAGGTGCTGCCGGTGCAGATTCACGGCGATGCGGCGTTCGCGGGCCAGGGCGTGGTGATGGAAACGCTGAACCTCGCGCAGACGCGCGGCTACGGCACGCAGGGCACGCTGCATATCGTCATCAATAACCAGATCGGCTTCACGACGTCGGACCCGCGCGATTCCCGCTCGACGCTGTACTGCACCGACGTGGTCAAGATGATCGAGGCCCCGGTGCTGCACGTCAACGGCGACGATCCCGAAGCCGTGGTGCTCGCGACGCAGCTCGCCATCGACTTCCGCACGCAGTTCCACAAGGATGTGGTGATCGATATCGTCTGCTTCCGCAAGCTCGGCCACAACGAGCAGGACACGCCGGCGGTCACGCAGCCGCTGATGTACAAGAAAATCGCGCAACATCCGGGCACCCGTGCGCTGTATGCCGAAAAGCTGGTCGCGCAAGGCGTCATCACCGCCGACGAGGCGGACCAGTTCGTCAAGAATTACCGGCAGGCGCTGGAGGAGGGGCATCACACCAGCGATCCGGTGCTGTCGAACTACAAGAGCAAATACGCGGTCGACTGGGTGCCGTTCCTGAACCGCAAGTGGACCGACGCCGCCGATACGGCGGTGCCGCTCGCGGAACTCAAGCGCCTCGCCGAACGGATCACGACGGTGCCGGAAAATTTCAAGGTGCATCCACTGGTCGAGCGCGTGATCAACGATCGCCGCAACATGGCGCGTGGCGATCAACCGCTCGACTGGGGCATGGGCGAGCATCTCGCTTTTGCATCGCTGGTCGCCTCCGGCTATGCCGTGCGCCTGACGGGTCAGGATTCCGGCCGCGGTACGTTCACGCACCGTCACGCCGTGCTGCATGACCAGAATCGCGAGCGCTGGAACGACGGCACGTATATTCCGCTGCAAAACGTCGCGGACGGTCAGGCGAGCTTCACCGTGATCGACTCGGTGTTGTCCGAGGAAGCGGTGCTGGGCTTCGAATATGGCTACTCGACCGCCGAGCCCAACACGCTGGTGGCGTGGGAGGCCCAGTTCGGCGACTTCGTCAATGGCGCGCAGGTGGTGATCGACCAGTTCATTTCGTCCGGCGAAGTGAAGTGGGGCCGCGTGTCCGGCCTGACGATGCTGCTGCCGCATGGCTACGAAGGCCAGGGCCCGGAGCACTCGTCCGCGCGCATCGAGCGCTTCCTGCAATTGTGCGCCGAGAACAACATGCAGGTCGTACAGCCGACCACGCCGGCGCAGGTTTTCCACCTGCTGCGCCGCCAGATGATCCGGCTGTTCCGCAAGCCGCTGATCATCTTCACGCCGAAGTCGCTGCTGCGTCACAAGGAAGCCGTCTCGGATCTGTCGGAACTGGCGAAAGGCTCGTTCCATCCGGTGCTCGGCGAGACCGATAGCGCCATCGAGCCGAAGAAGGTCAAACGCGTGCTCGCTTGCTCGGGTCGTGTGTACTACGACTTGGTCGCGCATCGCCGCGACACCAAGTCGAACGACGTGGCGATCATCCGTGTCGAGCAGCTCTATCCGTTTGCGCACAAGCAGTTCGAAGCCGAACTGAAGAAGTTCGACAACCTGTCGGAGGTGGTCTGGGTCCAAGACGAGCCGCAGAACCAGGGGCCCTGGTTCTACATCGAGCATCATCTTGCGGAAGGCATGAAGGAAGGACAGAAGCTCGCCTACAGCGGGCGTCCGGCTTCGGCATCGCCGGCCGTCGGCTACTACGCGAAGCACTACGAACAGCAGAAGGCGCTGATCGAAGGCGCGTTCGGCCGGCTCAAAGGTGTGCAGCTCATCAAGTAATTATGTTGTGACCAGCCCGGGGACTTGCCGTACACCTCCCCGGGACTCGCTTACGCTAACAGACCTGTAAGATCTGAACGGAATCCGGGTCATACGGTACGCATTCAGGAAATTGAGATGGCTATTGTCGAAGTCAAAGTTCCCCAGTTGTCGGAGTCGGTGTCGGAAGCGACGATGCTGCAGTGGAAAAAGCAACCCGGTGAGGCAGTTGTACAAGACGAAATTCTGATCGAAATCGAAACCGACAAGGTCGTGCTCGAAGTGCCGGCGCCCTCGGCCGGCGTGCTCGCGCAAGTCGTCAAGCATGACGGTGACATCGTTCTTGCCGATGAAGTGATCGCCAAGATCGACACCGACGGCCGGGCGGGCGCCGCCGAAGTCAAATCCGCGCCGCGCAGCGAACCCGCAGCGCCGAGCCAGGCGCCGGCGCCAGCCGCGCGGGCCAGCGCGCCGGCCGTGTCGGCGAACGGTTCGGCCAGCGCGGTGGCATCGCCCGCCGCCAGCAAGCTGCTGGCCGAGAAGAATTTGGCCGCGAACGAGCTGAACGGCACCGGCCGCGACGGTCGCATCACCAAGTGCGCTCTCGGCCGGTCAGGGCACGGCCGTCGCAACGCCCGTGGCGAAGGCCGCGCCTGCCGCCGCGCCTGCCGCGCCGAAAGCCGCCAAGCCGTCGCTGCCGGAGGTGAAAGCGCCGGGCGCCGACCAGTGGCTCAGGGACCGCCCGGAACAGCGCGTGCCGATGTCGCGCCTGCGCGCGCGTATCGCCGAGCGGCTGCTCGAATCGCAGCAGACCAACGCGATCCTGACCACGTTCAATGAAGTGAACATGGCGCCGGTCATGGATCTGCGCAACAAGTACAAGGACCGGTTCGAGAAGGAGCATGGCGTCAAGCTCGGCTTCATGTCGTTCTTCGTCAAGGCCGCGGTGCATGCGCTGAAGAAGTTTCCATTGGTCAACGCATCGATCGACGGTAACGATATCGTCTACCACGGCTACTTCGATATCGGCATCGCTGTCGGCTCGCCGCGCGGTCTGGTGGTGCCGATCCTGCGCAATGCGGATCAGATGAGCCTTGCCGATATCGAGAAGAAGATCGCCGAATACGGCGCGAAGGCGCGCGACGGCAAGTTGTCGATCGAAGAAATGACCGGCGGCACATTTTCGATTTCGAACGGCGGCGTATTCGGCTCGATGCTGTCGACGCCGATCATCAACCCGCCGCAGTCGGCGATCCTTGGCGTGCATGCGACCAAGGAGCGCCCGGTTGTCGAAAACGGCAAGATCGTGATCCGGCCGATCAACTACCTCGCGCTGTCGTACGATCACCGCATCATTGACGGTCGCGAAGCGGTGCTGTCGCTGGTCGCGATGAAAGAAGCGCTTGAAGACCCGGCCCGCCTGCTGCTGGACCTGTAAGCGACACTTCATCGAACCAGAGGAAAGTTATGGCGAAAGAATTTGACGTCATCGTGATCGGCGCGGGCCCTGGCGGCTATATCGCGGCCATCCGTGCGGCACAACTAGGCAAGTCGGTGGCGGTGGTGGAGAAGTGGCGCAACCCGAGCGGCACGTTGAAGCTGGGCGGTACCTGCCTGAACGTCGGCTGCATTCCGTCGAAGGCATTGCTGGCGTCGTCCGAAGAGTTCGAGAACGCCGCGCATCACCTCGGCGATCACGGCATCGAGGTATCAGGCGTGCAGCTCGACATCGCGAAGATGCTGGCGCGCAAGGATGGCATCGTCGAGCGGATGACCAAGGGCATCGAGTTCCTGTTCCGCAAGAACAAGATTACCTGGCTCAAGGGCCACGGCAAGTTCACCGGCAGGAGCGATGGCGGCTATCACATCGAAGTCAGCGGCGAGGGCGAGACGGAAACGGTGACCGGCAAAAACGTCATCATCGCGACCGGCTCGAAGGCGCGTCACCTGCCGTTCGCGTTGGTCGACAACCGGATCGTCGCGGACAATGAAGGCGCGCTGTCCTTCGACTCGGTACCGAAAAAGCTCGTGGTAATCGGCGCCGGCGTGATCGGCCTCGAGTTGGGCTCGGTCTGGCGCCGCCTCGGCGCAGAGGTTACGGTGCTCGAAGCGCTGCCGACCTTCCTCGCCTCGGCCGACGAGGCACTGGCGAAGGAAGCACTCAAGCAGCTCACCAAGCAGGGCCTGAAGATCAACCTCGGCGTGGACATCAGTGAGGTGAAAGCGTCCGAGAACGGCGTCACGGTCCGCTACCGCGACAAGGACGGCGGCGACCAGGCGCTCGAAGCCGACCGTTTGATCGTGTCGGTGGGCCGCGTGCCGAATACCGACAATCTTGGGCTCGAGTCGATCGGCCTTGCGGCTAACGAACGCGGCTTTATCGAGGTCGACGACGGCTGCCGCACCAAGCTGCCGAATCTGTACGCAATCGGCGACGTGGTGCGCGGCCCGATGCTCGCGCACAAGGCCGAAGACGAAGGCGTGATGGTGGCGGAGCTCATCGACGAGCAGAAGCCGCACATCGATTACAATTGCGTGCCGTGGGTCATCTACACCGAGCCGGAAATCGCCTGGGTGGGCAAGAGCGAGCAGCAGTTGAAAGCGGAAGGCCGCGACATCAAGACCGGACAGTTTCCGTTCTTGGCCAACGGCCGCGCGCTGGGCATCGGACGGGCGGAGGGTTTCGTCAAGATGATCGCGGATGCCAACACCGACGAACTGCTCGGCGTGCATATCATCTCGTCGAACGCATCGGACTTGATCGCGGAAGCGGTGGTCGCGATGGAATTCAAGGCGGCATCGGAAGATATCGGCCGGATCTGCCACCCGCATCCGTCGCTATCGGAGGTGATGCGCGAGGCGGCGCTTGCGGTCGACAAGCGCGCACTTAACATGTGATGCGCGACTAGCGCATTATGTTTCACGCGAAGGCGGGCAGGGACTTTCCCTCTCGCCTTTGTTCTTTGCACGCGCCCGAGGGTCCAGGGCGCGCACCCACCCAGATGAACGTCACCGAATATTATCGACACGAGTTGGACGCTCGCGGCTATCAGTCCGACGAGGCCCAGTTGCGGGCGGTCGAGAGGCTGCAGGACTGCTACGACCAGTGGGTCGCCTATAAGGCGCGCCGCTCCAACGCGTTCAAGAAGCTGATCATCCATCCCGAGCTGCCCAAGGGCCTTTACTTGTGGGGCGGCGTCGGACGCGGCAAGAGCTTCCTGATGGACAGCTTCTTCAAGGTGGTGCCGATTCAGCGCAAGACGCGTTTGCATTTTCACGAGTTCATGCGTGAAGTGCATCGACAACTCGATGAACTGAAAGGGCAGGCTGATCCGCTCGACGCACTGGCGCGCCGGGTTGCGAAACGCTACCGGCTGATTTGTTTCGACGAGTTCCACGTATCGGACATTGCCGATGCGATGATCCTGCACCGGCTGCTCAGCAAGCTGTTCGACAATGGCGTGCAGTTCGTCATGACGTCCAACTACGACCCGGACACGTTATACCCGGATGGTCTGCATCGCGATCGCGTGCTCCCGGCGATCGAGCTGATCAAGCGCTGCCTCACCGTGCTGAACGTCGATGGCGGCACCGACTACCGGCGGCGTACGCTGGCGCGCGTGCAGGCTTACAACACACCGCTTGGCGCGCAGGCCGACGGGGCGCTGCGCAACGCGTTCGCGCAACTGGCCGCGACGCCGGACGAGTCGCCGATCTTGCATATCGAAAAGCGCGAGATCAAGGCGCTGCGGCGCGCCAATGGCGTGGTGTGGTTCGATTTTGCAACGCTCTGCGGCGGTCCGCGTTCGCAGAACGATTATCTGGAACTGGCGACGCGCTTTCACACGATCATCCTGTCGGATGTCCCGCAGATGACGCCGCGCATGGCGTCCGAAGCCCGGCGCTTCACCTGGCTGATCGACGTGCTGTACGACCACCACGTGAAGTTGCTGGCATCGGCCGCGGTGCCCGCCGAGGCACTTTATCCGGAAGGCCCGATGGCTAACGAGTTTGCGCGCACGGTGTCGCGCCTCACCGAAATGCAGTCGCGTGAGTACCTCGACAGCCCACGGCGGATCGTCGATACCTCGCTGACCTGATGCAGCGCTGCGTCCGGATTCGGTGTTCTCGAAATCAGACTGCTCCTATATGGACGGGCCCGCCGTTTCGATACCTTGACGCCTGGTAGATCGACGCGGGCGATGGGTCTCGCACGACAGCCCTCGCGTGGCGTCGGTCATTCATTGGAGAATGGCATGTTGAGACCCTATCGCGATATCACCGATGACGAATGGCGGCGGGTGACGCCGCTGTTGCCGGAACTGCAGCCGCGCCGGGAGGCGCGCGGCCGGCCGCTGAGCGACACCCGCGCCGTGTTGAACGGTGCCCTGTGGGTCATGTTCAGCGGCGCTTCGTGGTCGACGATGCCGCGCAAATACCCCTCGTACCAGACCTGCCATCGCCGCTTCAAGAGTTGGCACGACGCCGGCGTACTCGAGCGGGTGGTGCATCATTTGTTCGGCGCATCGTCCGAGGTGTTCTGCGAGGTGATCCGGTCGCGCATGCGCCCGCCGAGCGAGCCGTCTCGACGCAGGCGCATAGCAGCGACGACCGCGACGGCCGGCGCACGCGGCGCCTTGCGGTCGAGCAGCCGGCGCCAACGAAGGTAGACAATTTTCTCGACGCGGTACAAGCTTGGAGATTCCTGGACGCACATAAGCGAACGGAGGATTGTCATGAAGCTTTCTTTCTTCGCGTCGAGCCGCAAGCCGCGCGGGCCGCTCGATGTACCGCGCGTGATTCGCGTCCCAACCCGCGCCGCCGCGCGCCGCGCTGCCATCGCGCGCAGGCGCGGCGAGCGCCTGGCCGTGGTGGCGGGCGTGCTGATCGCGATCGCGCTGCTCGTGGTCGCCAACGCGGCCGCGTTCGTCTGACGGGCGACACACGCGGCGCTTTACCGGCGCGCTCGGACCTCGACAGGTTGCGCCGCGCCCTCAGATGACGCGGGTCTGCTGGTACAACGGCGCCAGGGTATCGCCGCGCAGGGGGAGCCGCGCGCCACGCTCGTCGAGCGACGGCGCCAGGGACGAGCCATGGGCGGCCGCCTCGGCGTGGTCGGCGCCCGGCGACAGCGCGTCTTGGCGGGAGGGTAGATCCGTCTCGCGCGCATCCTCCAGCACTGCCGCGAACGCAGCGCTCTGCGCGCCGTCCGGCAAGGGCGCCTTCAGCGCGGCAACCATCAAGGCGGTGAGGCGCGAGATCAGTTGCAGATCATCCATGGCGCGTCCGTGTGAGAACTCCGCAATCAGCTTGGAGGTCTCCGCAGCCGCGAGCACGCTCGACAGCGCGCCGATCGCGAAGTGCAGCCGCCAGGCGAGTTCGTTGGGCGGAAGTTGCGGCAGCGCCCGCTGGAAGGCGTCGAAAAAGCGTTGCGAGACCACCCCATAATGCTGATTGAGGAAGTCGCGGATAAAGTTGGAAGGGTCCGAATAGGCGCGTCCAAGTAGCCGCAGGAACGCCGGGCCACCGGCCTCCCGGTCCCGCGACAGGTGCAGCGCGGGGAGGAACATCGCGCCCAGCACGTGCTCGCAGGTTAGCCGCGCGCGGGGCAAGCCGTCGAAGCGATCGAGCAGCTGGAGCCGCGCGATATTCAGGACTTCGAGCCGGCGCGACAGCATGGCGTGAATCAACGCCTCCTTGCTGCCGAAGTGATAATTGACCGCGGCCAGGTTGACTTCGGCATGCGACGTGATATGTCGCAACGACATCGCTTCAAAACCGAATTCGATAAAGAGGTCTTCGGCTGCATCGAGAATGCGGGTTTTCGTGTCGCCGGTAAGGCGTCCGACTGGACGTGAAGCCATGTTGCGCTCTCCCTGCCGGTGGTCCCGGCATCGCAAACGTTCGACTGAATTGCCTTATTGAAAACTCTGTTTGTCCCGACCGACGAGTGTCGTGGCCACGGGTCGAGGTCCCCAGAAATGCGTTGTTCCAATGGTGCGATTAAAAGACGATTGTTGCAAGGGGCGTAGCGCAAACTGCACCAACTCGGGCGGAACTGCACCGATTTGAATCACTCTGTCGCATCGGATAGGGCCGCTCGATCTCGCGCGCCACCGGGGTATATGTCCATATGTGTCGTTTTGGACATTTTTGGCAATCCGACCCGGCGATTCGCGCCAAATGGATCACCGAACAGGACCGCACGCATCGTTCGGCCCGGAAGTCGCTACTACCACTGAACTTTCGGCATGCATGCCAATGAACATGAGGAGCGTAGGATGCGACTGCAAAAAATTCCGACCACGGTAGTGACCGGCTTCCTCGGCGCCGGCAAGACCACCTTGGTGAATCACTTTCTAGATCACACCCGGCCCATGCGCGTCGGTATCGTCGTCAACGAGTTCGGCGAGGTCGGCATCGACGGACAGTTGATCGTGGCCGAAGAAGAAGCGGTCGTAGAAATCAACAACGGTTGCGTGTGTTGCACTGTGCGCAAAGACCTCGTCAAGAGCGTCGGCGAACTGCTGGCACGCACCGCGCGCCCGCTCGAGCGCCTGATCATTGAAACGTCGGGACTTGCCGATCCGGCTCCGGTCTTGCAAACCTTCCTCGCCGATCCCGACGTGCGTGAGCAAGTAGAACTGGAATCCGTGATTGCCGTCGTGGACGCGCGCCATTTCAGCGACCAGTTGCAGAACGACATCGCTCGCGAGCAGGTCGTGTTCGCGGATCGCATCGTCGTCAACAAGACGGATCTGGTCGCGTCGGGCGACCTGACGAGCCTCGTCACGCGCATCCGTTCGCTCAATCCCACGGCGACCATCGACTTCTCGCAACATTCGCAAATCGACGTCGAAGCGGTGCTTGGCGTGCGGCATTTCTCTTTGGACAATCTGTTGTCCGTCGAGCCGGACCTGCTCGATGAGGGCGCGCACGATCACGCGCATGACAACGCGATCCAGTCATGCGCCTGGGTGGTGCCCGGGCCACTGGACGCATCCCGTTTCAACCGCTGGGCGAACCAGATCGTGCAGTCACATGGACAGAAACTGATGCGAATGAAAGGAGTGCTTAACCTGCACGAAGAAGGCCGCCGGCTTCATTTTCATAGCGTGCATATGTTGCTCGACTCGCGCTTCGGCAAAGCCTGGGGACGCGAAGAGTGCCGCGACAGCAAGTTCGTCATGATCGGTCGCGATCTTGACATGACGACGATGCGCGAAGGATTGCTTGACTGCGTGCATTGATCGCCTCGCTGGTCCATGTTCTCTTGTTTAAGCGGCGCCGGTCGCGACGGCCGTCACCTTCGTCTCGAGCGCTGTATTCCGCTTCATCTCCGAAGTCTTCGGTGACGTGCTCGCATGCAAACGCGAGCCGACATGGAGTTGACTTAATCCATCTGCCAGGAGTCAATCGTGAAACTGCAGCACTATCTCGGGGGCATTGAAAACCTTGGCCCCCTCAATGTCGACACGCGCGTCTTCGTCGAGGCGTGGGAGCGTCGCATCTTCGGCATTCACACGGCGATGATGGCCGAGAGCGTTCATCTCAGCGATTCGCTGCCGGCCTATCCGGTCAACGACCTTCCGACTGCCTTCAAGAACACGTGGACATGGGCATC
>Ga0310811_10002641_pt1 | contig 22433 bp, 22 predicted proteins | sample YCmetagenome_FD_207642 | JGI IMG/M metagenome (GOLD analysis project Ga0310811, IMG submission 207642) | Soil microbial communities from experimental microcosm in Duke University, North Carolina, United States - YC | ecosystem: Engineered > Artificial ecosystem > Soil microcosm > Unclassified ...
TCGAATGCATGAGCGACGTGATTGCCGGGCTGTTCCAGCGGGAAGAGCGGCTTGATCGTGTCGCCACCAGCCTTATCCTGCGCGGTGCCGGCTCGGTGCTTGTGTTCTCTCTTACTTTCGCGTACTTTCGTAGCCTCGCATTGTCCGTCGTCGCGATGTCAGGCGTATGGCTCGCGGTGCTCTTCTTTTACGACATTCCCAGCGCGCGGGCGCTCCTGGGTGCCAACGATAGATTCTTCCATTTCGATCGTCGCGAACTGCGTCGATTGATCATGCTCAGCCTTCCGCTCGGATGGGTCGCGACCATCGTCTCATTGACCGTGAACGTTCCCCGCTACATCCTCCAGCACGACCTCGGACTGGCGGATCAAGGAATATTCGCCTCTTTGTCTTACCTGATCGTGGCCATCAATCTTGTAGTTCTGGCCCTCACGCAATCGGCCATCACGCGCCTATCGGTCATGTATGCCGAAGGCGACATGCAGCGGTTCAAGGCCCTTTTGACGAAACTCTCGTTGCTGGGCGTTCTGGTCTCCGTCGCTGGTGTTCCGCTCGCCCTCCTCATCGGACGCCCGTTGCTGACCCTGATCTACCGGCCCGAGTACGGCAATCACGTCCTTCTGCTGGCGCTGTTAGTCGCTGCCGCCGGGCTGAGTATGACCGGATCCTTTCTCTTCTGCGGTGCCAGCGCTGCGCGCGCGTTCCGGATTCAGGTTCCTGTATATCTTCTGGGACTGCTAGTCGCGTCATCCGGAACCGCGAGCCTTGTTCCTCGATATGGCATGAACGGGGCGGGTATATCCCTTCTGCTCTCGGCGGCAACGACAGTGATAGGCGGTCTCTTCGTCCTGAGGCGCGTTCTGCGTGCAGGATCACGAGGAGTGGCGCAGTAATGCGTAACCAGTTGCTCGAGGCGCTGACAGAAACGGAACGCGCTACTTCAAAAGGGCTCAGTTGAACATAGCTCAGATCTCATCAATGATGCGTGGAATACGCCTCTACTTGAAGGAAAACGGACCGTATCTGACCCTTCAGTGGGTCGGTAGCAAAATCGCCGGCCAACTTAGGAGATTGCTGATAGGGGCCACATTTAGCGTTGAATCTGAAACCTTCATTCGAGGACTCTCCAGTATCCAGGTAGGTCAGAACTTTCGGATGGGGAAAGGGCTGTGGCTGCAAGCAGTGACGGCTCACGAACGGCCTGCTCGGCACCGTACGCGCATTGTTATAGGGAATAACGTTAGCATTTCGTTATGGGGACATATAGCCGCTGCAGATTCGATCGAGATAGGTGATGATGTCCTGATCGGTAGCCGTGTTGTCGTCATCGACCACGACCATGGGTCCTATGGTGCAGGCCTGCACTCCTCACCCGACATGCCTCCACGGCTCCGCCCACTCAGAGCGTCGCCGATACGCATCGGATCAAATGTCTGGATTGGAGATGGGGTATCCGTGCTTTCCGGAGCAAACATTGGGGACGGCTGCGTCATTGGCGCTAATGCCGTCGTCGTAGGAGAAATTCCGCCCTTTACAGTTGCTGTCGGTGTCCCTGCTCGCCCCATCAAGCGGTTCGATTTCGCCGCTCAGCGGTGGATCGAATGTCGAGATTAGATTTCGCATTCGCCAGCCTTCGTTGCAGAATGTTGCTCATACTTCAAAACTTCGCTTTCACGCGGCATAGTCTGTTTTCACTTCCGCGCCGGATACTTGCGACGCGCATTTCAGTGGTTTCAGTATTGTTCACGGCCGGTCTCTTAGTCTACGTGGCATTGTCTGCATATCTGCTCAGCACCTGGATTGCCCCCTCCTTGGATGGCCGCACCGATCAGCACATTGGTGCAGATTCAGCCACCTACGTTATCTATGCGGATGAACTGCGTCAGCGTCCTGCCGGCGTAATTCTTGCCGTGTTCTACTCCTATTCCTTTCCAAATACCCTCTTACTACCTGTCCTGTTGGCATTCGCAATCACGAACCCATTTGCAATGGCCATGATCAACTACCTCATCTTTATCGCGGCGTTTATTCTGCTGAGAAAGACCTTCGAGTTCTCAGCGTTCGAATTTCTATTGCTCATGCTCCTGAATGCCACCACCAGCATAAGTTTGCTAACAGTGAACAAGGAGATATTTGACGTTCTGGCAGTCTCGTTGTTCCTCTTTGCAAGAGAGTACCGTCGCAGAGGCATTCTCGCACTCGCTGTATTGATAGCGATCCTTAACCGTTTCGAGGTCGGCGCAGTCATGCTTGCTTTCATGCTCGCTGAGAGCAAGTGCAACCCATGGCGGAAGCGTAGAGCCGCAACACTCGTGGTCCTAACCATCGCGATCACCATATTGCTGCCAATCGTGCTGCCGGTATTGGCGTCTCATACCTTAAACGCGGACTCTGACGCAAACCACAGCGCTATCACGCTATGGCTCAACAACCTCGAACTGCACTACTTGTACGCCGTCGCTCTGATGCCCAAATTGGGAGCGCTGTTGTTCGCTGAGCTCGTAGATTATAGGAACTGGAAGGCATATGGAAATGGCGATTACGCCAACACCTATATCGTGCTGTCAAACAATATCGCGAATGCTGTCGTTTGTGTAGCGCTGGCATGGAAGAGGAGAATTGATTTAAGTTCGACCGTCTTCTACTTCGCTGTGCTTGGGTGCGTTTTAAACACGGTCTCGATGTCCAAGCAGCCTAGATACTTATTCTTTGCATACACCTTGATATGTCTCCAAGTGGCGCTCGTGCAGCAGAACGGCAGGCCTAGCTGGTGGAGAGTACCACCTCTCTTGGGAAAGTGGCGCCCTTCAAGCAGCACCGCTCGGTGAGGCCGTACATACCGAATAGATCGCATAAGAAGCCCTACTAGGGGAGTGAAATGGACATCCACCCAAAGCACAGCATCGCAGCAGTGACGATATGTGCGACAAACTATCTCGGCAAAGCTCTTGCTCTCAGGCAGTCCTATGTCGCGCATCATCCGGAGAGTGACTTTTATATCCTTCTGATAGCGGTCAGGAGCAACACCTTTCCGAGCCTTCCACCAGACGTTCAGTTCCTGTGGGCTGACGATCTGGGCATCGATAAGTTCAGTCATTGCGCGATGAAGTTCGATGTCATCGAACTCAGTACAGCCATCAAAGCATCTGCGCTCTCAATGCTCCTATCGCAATATGCGAAGGTGCTGTATATCGATCCGGATATTTACTTCTACGGCAATCTCGAACCTGTTCTGGAGACATTGGAATCGTCATCGGTCGTGGTCACTCCACACACATTAACGCCCGTCATGGATGGTTTCACCCCATCTGACATGGACTTCTTGCGAATGGGATCTTTCAATCTGGGATTCATAGGCGTCCGCAAGTGCGAAGAAGGATTCAGATTCCTTGATTGGTGGTCCCAGAGATGTCTTCAATATGGCTACTACGAGCCTCAGGTTGGCCTTGCGGTGGATCAGAAATGGGTTGATCTTGCTCCGGCTCTCTTTCCGGGACTTAAGATCCTCAGGGATCCTGGACTCAACGTTGCCTACTGGAATCTGCATGAGAGAACGATCTCGAAGCAGGATGGAACGTGGCTGGTCAACGGAGAGTTCCCACTTCGTTTCTTCCACTTCAGTTCGTTTCCGGCGGACAACCCTCGCGCAATTTCTCACAGGCAGTCCCGCTTTCCCGAAGGCAGCCGTCCCGACGTGCACGAACTGGTCGACAGTTATGCTGAGTGCCTGAAGAGTACCGGGACGGAACGCTATCTCCAAGAGCGGTATTCTTTCGACTATTTCGATTCCGGAATGCGCGTGTCGCCCACGCTTCGGCGGTTTTACGGAGCTCTGGAATCGAGTTTCCCGGAAGATGAAGATCCCTTCGCCGTAGATTCGAAGCTGCAGTGCTTCGCTCTGTCGGAACGCCTGGCCGGCAAAGGCATCAGCGCGATGCCCCGGCGCACATTCAAGGAGATGGAGGAACACTCGACAGCAATACGAATGATTTCTTTCGGACTGCGAAGCATTCTCCGCATGGTCGGGCCCAATCGCTACTTCTTGCTGATGAGGTACATGGCCCACATATCCAGCATCCGCAATCAGGGTGGGCTATTTCCAAGACTCCAGCCTCAGAATGGCACTAGGTAAGAGACGTGCAATGCAAACGACAGGGAAGATTCTAATCACCGGCGGCCTTGGCTTCATCGGCCTTGAGACCGCCAAGGCACTAGTCGAGCAGGGGCAGCAAGTGCTGTTGCTCGACAATTTGAATCCGCAGATTCACGGAGCAGTGCCTGACCTGTCATCGCTGGCAATTCTCAGACATCCGTTGATTGAGATCGTTCGCGGCGATGTCTGTGATCCCAGCGTATGGTCTAGGGTACTGAACGGTGTAAGCTGCGTTGTTCACCTCGCCGCTGAGACCGGGACCGCACAATCGATGTACCAGATCTGCCGGTACTCCGATACCAACGTTGGCGGCACCGCATCCTTGCTTGATTACCTTGCGAATCACTCGCACAACGTGCAGAAAGTGGTGCTCGCGTCATCGCGCTCAGTCTATGGAGAGGGTGCCTACATGTGTGAGCACTGCGGTCTGGTTTACCCTCCAATGCGTTCTGAGTCTATGTTTCACGCACATGAGTGGGAACCGGTGTGTCCAGAGTGTCATCAGACGGTCCGTGCAACGGCCACCCCGGAGTTTGCAAAGACAAGCCCTGCCTCTATCTATGCAGCCACCAAGTTAGCGCAGGAGGACTTGGTTCGGATCGCAACACACGCGCTCGGCATACCCGTTGTGATCTTCCGATTTCAGAACGTATATGGTGAGGGTCAATCGCTCAAGAACCCGTACACGGGAATTCTCTCCATATTCTCGAATCAATTGCGCCAGAACCTGACAATCAATCTCTACGAAGATGGCGAGGAAAGCAGAGACTTCGTTCACGTGTCCGATGTCGCAAGGGCCGTCGCTCTCGGTGTGCTGTCGGAAGAAGGAAACGCTTCGACCTTCAACGTCGGCTCAGGATATCCGACGAGCGTAGCGCGGATTGCCCATTTGCTGAAAGATCGATTTCGTAGCGCAAGCAAGATCGTGGTCTCGGGCCAATACCGCCTGGGAGATATCCGCCATGGCTATGCCGATCTGAGTGCAATTCGCGCGAAACTCGGCTTTGTCCCCAATATCTCCCTGGAAGAAGGACTGGATCGTTTCGTCGCCTGGGTACGGACTCAGCGGATCGAGCCCGATCGTCTTGCCACGGCTACGCAGGAACTGCTCGCACGCGGATTGATGGATAGAAATAGTGAAACTAAAGCAGCTTCTCTATAGCGATCTGGCTCGGCACTACGTCCTTGAGGGACATCCTCCAATTCAGCCGGGTTTCATTCGGTTCATCTGTCGATTGGCTCACCACCGGTTTCTGCCCGTCGTGCTATGTCGGCTTAGCAGGGCCGCCATGCTAAACCACATCCCACTTCTCCCGAAATCCTTTACGTACCTCAATATCCTGCTGTTTGGGATTGAGGTCACACCCCGATGCGAGATCGGGCCGGGCCTCTTCTTCCCCCACACATCCGGGACCGTCATCGGGGCGCTAAAGATCGGAGCCAACGCCATCATCTATCAAGGCGTAACCTTGGGCGCCAAAAAGCTGGGCTTGCCTTTTGATTCCACGAATAGGCCTGAGGTTGGTGAAAGCGTCGTGCTGGGAGCCGGCTGCAAAATCCTCGGTGGCATAGCCATCGGCGACAACGCGATTGTGGGTGCCAATTCCGTAGTCGTGCGCTCCGTCGCGCCCAACCAGACGGTCGCCGGCATTCCGGCACGCGAGATCTTTTGAATGGAAACTGGAACACAAGGAAAAGAACAAATGCTGGATATAACCATCATCATTCCCAACTACAACACCAAGTCGTTGCTGCGCAATTGCCTCGCCTCGATTTACCAGCACACAAAAGGGATTACCTTCGAGATCATCTGTATTGATGACAATTCTCCCGATGGAAGCGCCGACATGGTCGCAGCCGAGTTCCCAGGCGCGATCCTGATCAGAAACAAAGTGAATCAAAATTATGTTCGGAACAATAACCTCGGGATGAAGATGTCTCGTGCGCGTTACGCCTGCTGGCTGAATAGCGACACTCTTCTTATTAGCAATGCCTTCGAAGCCTTGGTCCGGTTTATGGACTCACATCCCCATGTAGCAGCGTGCGGTCCGAAATTGCTAAATCCTGATGGGACTATACAGCACTGCATTAGGCGCTTTGTGGGCCTCAAACTGCTGGTTCTGCAAGCCCTGAACTGGCATAAGCTATTCCCAAACAGCGAAATGATGAATCGGTTCTATGCGGTTGATACTGACTACAGCAGAGAACAGCAGGTGGACAGTATCGGAACAACGGCGTACGTAGTTAGACGATCTACGTGGGAAAAAGCGGGAATGATGGATGAACGCTTTCGGTTTCAGGTGGTCGATTGGGCATATAACTACATGCTGAAATGCAAGGGTTTTCCCGTCTACTACACGCCCTGCGCCGAAATTGTTCATTTCGGAAGCCAGACCGTAGACCAGATGCCATTGAAGATGATCAAGGGCCTGCATGACGCTCTCATATTGTTCAGTGACACTTACGACTACTTCGGGAGTAGCCCACTGATAAAGGGCATTATCCGGTGCGGTGTGCGCATTCGCTGTTGGCTCAAGCAGGCCGAGTTCTACCTTAGTAAAGATAAGAGAGTGGTAAAAGGCCCGGGTGCTCCGAAGCTGATCAGGAATTAACGTCACGTCCTCTACCTACGCACCTCACGGGGAATCCTGAACAATATTGAACCATTCGACAGCGCTCGACGTGACCCTGAATCGCTAAACTCGACACTGCTCTTCCGAAAAGATCCCTCAGCAACCAATGCCCTAAACCGTGCTTGCGGCGTGAACACGCACTTCTGAGCGAGGATCACAACACAGCGTGATCGGATCGGAATCCAAATGATTTACCTGTTTTATAGATGCGCGAAGCCAATAAGTCAGGCGGTTCCTGCTCTTCCCTCCAACTACTCCCTTGAAATGTGGGCTCCAGGAATGTTCAGAGTGAAACCTGAAGGTATCTCTGTCTTTCCATTCACGGTGTGGTGGCTCTTCCACCGTTTGCACGTCTTCTCCAACAGAGACTACGGACTTTTGGTGATCAGGCAAGGTACAAGGGTCGTTCACCGGTCAGTGATCACTCCCGGCTACCTCCGTTTCCCCTTCATGGCCATTGAAGACATTCAGGTGGGAGACACCTGGACGGACCCTGAGTTCCGGGGAAAAGGCCTTGCAACGTTAGCACTCGAAGCGATCATGCGAAGGTTAGATAACCAAGATCGCACGTGCTGGTACGTTGTCGAAGCAGATAATGCCCCATCGATACGTGTGGTGGAGAAGGCCGGCTTCGTGTTGGCGGGTCGCGGCGTGCGGACCCGACCCTTCGGTCTGGGTCTCCTCGGGCAATTTCAACTTACAGATCTTTCGAGCACCTGTAGTAGCTAGCAGAGAGGAGCAGTTCAGTCCATGCTTGTAGAAACTCGTAGCGTACCATTCTTTGTCTACCCCTATGTATTTCAATCCCAGCGCGCCGAATTCATGCGCATCGTCGAAGAGGTCGGCAATCGCGGCGCGTTCATCATGCAGCGAGATATGGTCAGTTTTGAAACAAACCTGGCGCGCTTCGTTCATGCAACCTATGCACTGGGCGTTGGTAACGCCACCGACGGGTTGCATTTCGCTGTTCGCGCGGCGGGCATCGGAGCCGGGGACGAAGTGATTCTGAGTTCTCACACTATGATCGCCACTGCCGCGGCGGTTCACTTTGCCGGCGCCATTCCTGTTCCAGTCGACTGCGGCGCTGACCATCTCATCGATCCGGCAGCAGTGCAGGCGGCCGTCACTTCTCGCACAAGGGCCATTATGCCCACCCAGCTCAATGGCCGCACCTGCAACATGGATGCATTGCAAGCGATCGCGGATAAATCTGGTTTGTTGATCATCGAAGACGCGGCTCAGGGGCTCGGTTCCATGTTTAAAGGTAAGTGCGCCGGAACCTTTGGAGTAGCATCGGCCATTAGTTTCTATCCCGCCAAGGTACTGGGATGCTTCGGTGACGGGGGCGCTGTCCTGACAAATGACTCCGCAATTCATGAGCGCGTTTTTCAGATGCGAGATCACGGCCGCAGTACGACAGGCGAGATTCTGTCCTGGGGCTTGAACTCACGTCTCGACAACCTGCAGGCAGCACTACTCGATTACCAATTGAAAACTTACGCCCAGGTGATGGATCGCCGTCGTCAACTGGCGAGGATGTATACCGAGCACCTCGCCGGCGTGGCGGAAATCGTGTTGCCGCCAGCGCCTGACTCCGATCCGGACCACTTCGACATCTATCAGAACTATGAAATCGAAGCAGAGCGCCGCGACTCATTGAAGGCTCACCTGAGCGAGAACGGAATCGGCACGCTCATTCAATGGGGAGGGCAGGCCGTTCATCAACTCAAAGCACTCGGCTTCACTCAGGGATTGCCAAGGACAGACCGCCTTTTCCAGCGCATGCTCATGCTCCCCATGAATATGTGCCTCTCTGACGATGATCTCTCCTATGTCTGCGAAAACATCCGCACCTTCTACGGATACCAAAGATGACATTCTCACCTTGCCCGGATTCTGAAACTCTCGCCAATCGGATTCGCATCCATGCCTTGCGCATGACCAATCTCGGTGGCGGCTCACACATCGGCGCCATCTTTTCCTGTGCTGATATTCTTGCTGTTCTCTACAGTGGCATCTTGCGTGTAGATCCTGAGGATCCCCGCTCGCCGCGTCGCGACCGGTTCGTCCTTAGCAAGGGACATGCCGGCGCCGGGCTCTATGCCGCACTCGCTGAGCGGGGCTTCTTTCCAGTCTGCCAACTTCTAACTCACTACCAGAATGGATCGGATCTAAGTGGGCATGTGTCTCATAAAGTGCGTGGGATCGACGTGTCCACCGGGGCTCTCGGCCACGGGTTATCAATCGCAACAGGAATGGCTTGTGCCGGCCGCAAAAGCAATATGGCTCACCGGGTCTTTGCGCTGTTAAGCGATGGCGAATGCGACGAAGGCTCAACTTGGGAGGCCGCGATGTTCGCCGCGCATCATCGCCTTACGAACCTGGTGGCCATAGTCGACTACAACCGCATACAAGGCATCGGCCGCACCTCAGAGGTGTTGGAGCTTGAACCGTTCGCCGACAAATGGCAAGCCTTCGGCTGGACAGTCCGCGAGGTCGATGGGCACGACCACACTCAACTACATCAGGCACTCAAATCGGTACCTTTCAGCAACTCAAGCCCCACAGTACTCATCGCTCACACAACCAAGGGTAAAGGGGTAAGTTTCATGGAAGATACCGTCTTGTGGCATTACCGAATTCCTCGCGGCGCTGAATTTGAAGCGGCGCTCGTCGAGCTCGAGGCGGGCAAATGAGAGACACATTCGTCGGTGTATTGACTGAATTGGCGCCTGCACATCCTGAACTGATGGTGCTGACTGGAGATTTGGGCTTCGGCGTCCTCAACCGGTTTATTGCGGAGTTTCCAGATCAATACCTGAATATGGGTGTCGCTGAGCAGAACATGTCAGGTGTGGCCGCAGGTCTTGCTCTGGAAGGACGAGCCGTATTCACCTACTCGATCGGCAGCTTCCCCACACTACGCAGTCTGGAACAGATCCGCAACGACATCTGCTACCACTCAGCTAACGTGAAGATCGTTTGTATCGGTGGCGGTATGAGCTACGGACCGGTGGGATTTTCGCACCACGCCACCGAGGATCTGGCTATGCTCCGCTCCTTGCCGGGCATGCGCGTCCTCTCACCGGGAGACCTCTGGGAGGCAGCCGAAGTCACTCGGTACCTGCTTGAACAAGACGGTCCAGCTTATCTTCGCCTCGATAAATCGGCGGCTCCTCTAACTACTCGCCATGGCGAGATGTTTCAACCGGATAAGATCCGTGTGGTCCGGAAAGGATCTCACATTACGCTTGCCGCAACCGGAGGAATCCTCGGCGAAGCCATCCTTGCGGCAGATACCTTGGCCGATGAGGGGATCGGATGTCGAGTCCTCAGCGTTCACACAATCAAACCGCTTGACACCAATGAACTGATTGCCGCGGCTAAACAGACAGAAGGAATCGTAAGCATCGAAGAGCATGCGGTCGAGGGCGGGCTTGGCGGCGCAATTGCTGAATCTCTGATGGAGGCTGGGGTGTATCCGGGCTTCTTCGTTCGGATGGGCTTGCGAAATACATTCTCAGCGGTCATTGGGACGCAGGCCTATCTGCGCCATGTATATGGGCTCGATGCAGCTTCCATCGTGCATACCGTGAGAACGAAGCTGGGCGTAGGAGCGGAGACGAGGGTAACATGCTGAAACGCGCTTTTGATTTTTCCGCCGCACTGTTTGGATTGCTACTTTCTTCTCCGTTGCTCGCCGCGGTGATTGCAGCGATCTGGCTGGAGGACCGCCATACCCCTTTCTACATCGCACCCCGGATGGCGCGCTATTCTGGCACCTTTCGCATGGTGAAGTTTCGGTCAATGGTCGTCAACGCGGACAAGATTGGCGGCTCGTCAACATCTGCCAACGATCGTCGAATCACGCGGGCAGGCGCCTTCGTGCGCAAATGGAAGCTTGATGAACTGATCCAGCTTTGGAACGTGTTGAAGGGCGACATGAGCTTTGTTGGCCCTCGCCCGCAGGTCCAGAGTGACGCGTCTCTTTATACGAAAGAAGAAATGCGAATGCTTACTGTCCGCCCCGGAATCACCGATCCAGCCTCCATCGTCTTTTCAGATGAAGGCGACATTCTCAAGGACAGCGAAGACCCGGACCGAAGATACAACGAGATCATCCGTCCTTGGAAGAGCAGGCTCGCGTTGGCCTATATTGACAGGCGCTCATTCCTTGTCGACATTCAGCTCATCATCTTGACCATCGTTGCAATCGTCTCAAAACCTGTTGCGCTACGGAGGATTGGTGGTCTTCTAGAGAAGTGGGACGTCGATCCGCTCGTCATAAAGATGGCTTCTCGCCAGGAGCCGCTGCTTGCGTATCCTCCTCCGGGTGCGGAGTGTGTGACCTCAGCTCTGTAAAGCGTTCCCTCATCTTCCTCGAATTTCAGCGGTTCTGCTCTCCGGCATCGCGCCCAACCGCGGCTATTCATAAAGAGATTAGTACTTGTCTAGCCAAAGGCCCTCGGATCACTCCGAGGGCCTCTTTGTTTTCCAGTCGATTCGCCGAGCTTTTCAATCAGTGGCTACCTTCCGCCCTCATCCGTCGCCAAATCAAAGCTCACAAACGCAAAATGCTTCCCATCCGGCGCCCAGTTCGGTGTATTGTCACTTCCCGATCCGCCCACCACTTCCACCAGCGACCGAATCTTTCCATCTGCCACATTCAAAATCCGGAACGTAATGTCCGTATTCGTCGGATGGCCCTTCACGCCCTTTGGATAACTCAGGATCAGCACCGACTGCCCATCCGGCGAAGGATGTGGAGTCCAATTCCCATACTCGTCGTGCGTCACCTGCTCCGCCCCGCTGCCATCCGGCCGCATTTTCCAGATCTGCATTGACCCGTCCCGGTCCGAGTTGAAGTAGATCCACTTCCCATCCGCCGAGTAATCCGGATCATCGCTGATCCCGCTTCCTGTCGTCAGCGCCTTCTCCGCTCCACCCTCTGCCGGAATCACGAAGATATTCCCGCCTCCTTTGTGATCCGGGCGCGTAAACGCAATTGTCTTCCCGTCCGGCGACCAGCCGTGAAAATACGACCACGCTGTCTCCGTCAGCAGCTTCGGCTCTCCGCCCTCCGCCGCCACAATATACACGCGTGTCTCCGGTTTCTCCGGCATGCTGCAGCTGATCGCAAGCAGCTTCCCATCCGGCGACAATCCATGGCTCCCCGTGCATTTCGTCGCCTCTCCCGTATTCACAACGGACGCCTCTCCGCCCTCCGCCGGAATCCTCCAGATCTTCCCATCCCGGTTGAAGATCAGCGTCTTCCCATCCTTGCTCCAGTTCGGAGCCTCCATCCTCCCCGGCCCCGTCGCCACCACCAGCGCCCGCCTGAAGTTGTCCTCAATCCCAATCGTCTGCAGCGTGCTGCTCGACACCGTCTTCTCCGAACCCACAGCCTCCTGCCCGGTCTCCAGCTTCACGTTGCTGAACTTCGCCGTCTCCACCACATCCTTGTTATGCGAGCACACCCCGATGCCGGCATAAAACGGCTCTTCCAGGTGAAGTTTGATCGTAGCGCCCACCGCATGCAGCGGCTCGCCATGATTGCTCAGGTACATCGTGAACGTATCCCCGTGCTTCACCAGCTTCAGCCGCTGCGGCAACTGTTCCTTGCTCAATTCAATATCCTGCGTCGTCGCCCCCGGCTCCCTGCGATACTGCAGCCCCATCAATCCCGACCCATGCTGCGCCGCATCCACGTACACACCATTTGCATCCAGCGACTGCCTGAAGATCAACACCGCCTTGCGATGCGGATCAGGCTTCTGCGATTCGCCAAACGTGATATCCGCCGTCAGAGCCGCATCTCCCGACATCTTCTTCCATACAAAATGGAATGCATCCTCCCGCGCCCACATGTTGGCTCCCGCCGCTGAGATCGTATACACACCGCTGTCGAACTTCGCTGTACCAGGCGGAGTCACCGTCCCCACATCCGATTGCCCCTCGAAAACACCCAGCGCGCCACCCGCCTGCTCCTGCCCATACCCGGCACCCGCCGCAAAAACGATTACCGCGCTGGACAGCACAACAGCCTTCAGCCCCATCGATCCCATTATCATCCCGCTCTCCTTGCTCGCCTACTCCGCCGGCGTCTTCGCCGTCTTGAAGTTGATCACCGTGTAAACCGCCGGCTCACTCCCCACATTCTTCAAGCCGTGCAGTTGATTCGACGCGTTGAAGATCACCGATCCCGGCCCCACTCGCTTCCACTCGCCCTTCACCAGGGCCTCCACGGTCCCTTGCCGGATCACCAGCATCTCTTCGTTCGGGTGCTTGTGCGGCGGATGCGGCATCTTCCCCGGATTCAATGTCGTCTCATGCACTTCCAGTTGATCCAGCGTAGCCGTCTTCATTGTGAAGAACGGCCGCACCTCGCCAACTGCCGTCGCCTTTGCCGCAATCGACCCCCGCTCAAACGCCGCCGGTCCTAGAAACGGCAAATCATCTGCCGCCGCAAACCCGCCCGCCGTACACGCCATAGCAATCAGCGCAACCACCACATCTCTCCGCGAAATCATCCTTCAGCCCACCTCTCGCACGCCTTTGTCACTCAGCGAACCGTTTTACTACACCTGGCTCGGGCTCCAAACCTTGTTTTTGACACCATCACCACGCCCACGACTGCCGGGTGCCCCCGGTCCCTCGCATTTGAGGACCGGGGATGAATGCTCGTCCTCTGAACTGACCCCGCTTCAGCCCCATTTAATCTTGTTGCATCCATAATCTCCCTGTGGAGACTGCCGCCATGCGCGTGCTGCTCGTAGAAGACGAGGTCCGCCTCGCCGACAATCTCTCCGCCGCCCTCCGCGACGGCCCCGGATTCGCCGTCGACTGGGCCGCCGACGGAGAAGCCGGCGACGACGCAGCCCGCAATCTCTGCTACGACCTCGTCATCCTCGATCTCATGCTCCCCAAGCTCGATGGCCACGGCCTCCTCCGCCGCATGCGCTCCCGCAAAGACCCGACCCCCGTTCTCATCCTCACCGCGAAAGAAGGCAAAAACGCAATCATCCAGCTGCTGAACGCCGGCGCAGACGACTACCTCGCCAAGCCCTTCGACCTCGGCGAACTCATCGCTCGCGCCAAAGTCCTCATCCGTCGCGGCAAAGGCGCTGCTCACCCAACCCTCAAAGCCCTCGACGTTGAACTCAACTCTCTCGAGCAGACTGTCCATCGCGCCGGCGTCCTTGTCGACCTCTCGCCCACCGAGTACCACATCCTCGAGTACCTCCTCCATCACCCGCGCAAAGTCGTCAGCAAGCAGGAACTCCTCGAGCACCTCTACGACTACAACTGGGAGCACCACTCCAACGTTATCGAGGCGCATGTCTCCAATCTGCGCAGAAAGCTCGACGCCGCAGTCCCCAATCCCGACACCGTCATCGAAACCCTGCGTGGCCGCGGCTATCGTCTGTCTCCCGAGCTCTCCTCATGACAAGCCGCAGCAGCACCTACCGCAGTAGCATCGCCCATCGCCTCATCGCTGCCGTACTGTTCGTCGAGTTCGCCTCTGCCATCCTGGTCATACTCCTCGCCTGGGGCTATGAACGTCACACCCACTTCCGCTCCTTCGATATCATGCTTCGCGGCCGCGCCGACTCCGTCCTTGGCGCCGTGCAGGATGCCGAAGACGTTGGCGACAACGTCATGCTTGACCTCGCCGACCTCCACGTTCCCCCCGAAGACGTCTACGAAGTCTGGGACGGTCGCGGCCATCTCCTCGGCCGTTCCGCCAACTGGCTCGGCAGCGCCGCCATCCAGGTCCCTCCCTTAAACGGTTTCTTCGCCTCTGAAATCGCCCACCAGCGCTACCGTCTTCTCCGTCTCGCCGGTACGCGCATCGTCGATCCCGGTGAAGTCCCCGGAGGCCATCTCCGTTTCGTCACCATCGTCTACGGCTCCTCCACCGAGCACCTCTGGCATTCCATCTATGGAGCCGTCGAGTTCTACGCCGCAGGCATGCTTCTCCTCGTCGTCATTACTGGTCCGCTCATCGCCTTGGTGCTCCACCGCGGACTCGCCCCTCTCCGCGAACTCGCAACCCTCGCCGGCAACGTCTCCGCCGACTCATTCGCCTTTCATCCCCCCGCCTCCGCTCGCGAAACCTCCGAGCTCGCCCCCCTCACCCACGCCCTCGAAAGCGTACTCCAGCGACTCGAGCGCTCCTTCAACCAGCAGCGCACCTTCATCTCCGACGCTGCACACGAACTCAAAACCGCCGTCGCTGTCGTCAAATCGTCTCTGCAACTCACCAGCATGCGCCCCCGCACGCCCGACGAATATCAAGCCGGCAACCAGCGAGCCCTCGCCGACACCGAACGCATCGAAGACCTCGTCGCAAAAATGCTCACCCTCGCCCGCCTCGAAAGCGCAACCAATCGGCTGCCCAACGTGACTCGGGCGTCCGACATCTCGCAGAGATGTGGGAATCTGAACCACTGCATCTCCACCACCATCTCCCAACTCGAAACGGTCGCCGCTCTTCGTCAAGTCAGCATCATCGTCCACGAGCTCCCGCCCCATTCGTGCTCCATCCCCCTCACTCCTGAAGACTGCTCCCTCGTCCTCACCAACCTCCTCCTCAACGCCATCCAGCACAGCCCTCCCCAATCGCAGGTCGAAATTCGCGCCACACTCCAAAACAAAAACGTCGAAATCACCATCCTCGAAATCACGATCCAGGATCACGGCGAAGGCATCCATCCCGACGATCTCCCTCACGTCTTCGAGCGCTTCTACCGCGCTGATCCTTCACGCGCGCGCACCACCGGTGGAACCGGCCTCGGCCTCGCCATCTCGAAAGCCGCAATCGAAAAAGCCGGCGGCACCATCTCCCTCTCCAGCGAAACCGGGAAGGGAACTATCGCCACCTTCCGGCTCCCACTCGTCGCTCAATAGCGCCGCCCGGCACTACCCGCGCTTCTCCAATCCACGCAAATACGCCTCCAGCTCCGCATGCCCCTCGTGCCGCGCCCAGTCCGCCGGACTCCCTCCCCACATCAGATCCCGCATCGTCACGTCCGCCCCTCGTTCCAGCAGCAGCCGCACCAGCGCCTCATTCCCAATCAGCGCCGCCTGGTGCAGCGGAGTCGTATGCGAGTGCCCGCCCAGAGGGTTGTAGCGGTTCGGATCCTCCCCCGCCTCCAGCAGCACCCGCATCACGTCGATCCACCCGATCTGGCTCGCCATGGCCAGCGCCAAATGCCGCTCCCGCTTCGTCGCAGTCGCCAGCAGTCTCCGCACCAGCTCAACATCGTTCAGTGCAGCCGCCACCGGCAGCGTCATCCGCGCACCCTGCTTCAGCAGCGCCCTCACCGCCAGAAGGCTTCCATGCAGCGCCGCCGCATTGATCGCCTCATTCGGATCGGCCCCGTACTCACACAGCAGCTCGATGAGCGGAACCGTCGCTCCTCTCTCCAGCGCCACGCTCCCCGTCGCCGCCAGCGCCAGCGTCGTGTCGCGCGAAGCCTGATCAGGCCCCGCATCCAGAATCACTCTCGCCACCTCGACAATGTTCTCCGGCAGCTTCCCTCTGCGTATGGGATTCTCCGCCACAAACTCCAGCAGTGTCGGATTACGAAAATAGTTCCACCCCTCAAACTCCACGCTCTGGTGCACAAGCTTCGGGTGTCTTTTCAAGTGCTCCCGCAGCCCCTCGGCATCGCCCGCGTCCAGCAGATCCACCGCCTTTCTGAACACCGCGTCCTCAATCAGCTCGTGCCGAGGCTTCTTGATCCGCTCCGCCAGCTCCGGGTTCTCCACGTACTCCTTCAGCCGCGGCCAGCTCTTGAATCCCCGCTCCCGCGCAATCGTCAACTGCGCATCAGATAAACTCACCGTGCGCTCGAAGATCGCTTCATCCGTCAGCTCTCTGCACTCCGGATGAAACTCCCTCATCCGCTGCGCCGCCCCGCGATCCCGCGCAGCATGCATCTTCTTCAGGTCCCGCGCCTGATACTTCAAATGTTCAAGATTTGGATTGGGTGGTAATGGACGAACCGGCATGACGAACTTCCTCTCCAATGCCCAGGTCCGCATATTGAGGGCAGAAAGTCAGTTCGCAAACTCAGATTGTCTTGCTCAAAAAGGTGGACTTTTGTCCTTTCCGCGGACCGGATGCGCCCTTCTTGCGCTCCCAAAAGCCTACCACGAACTCCGTCAGAACCGGATCCCGCTTTATCCGCGCGTCCAATATCTCGCAGGCGAACAAACAGCATAGTTCCGAGTCGCCAACAATTGGACGATCACCGTTCTACCTCTTAGGAATTGGGATAATCGCGTTGCGGAAAGCCAAGGAATGCAACTTGAGTGCCGGTTGAAGTTTCGTAGACGTCGCCGTGAGCGGTTAATAGGAGCCTGCCGGAGGGACTGAATGCTTCTTCTCTGCATTGACCAAGCATGATGATCTGATCGCAATCAAGTTCGGTTCCAGCCATACGAACAAGTGAGCATTCTTTTTCCTCAATTTGGCTATGGGCCACGCAATAAAATCTCGCGTCGGCGGAGTTGAACGCCACATGATTCGATCTAAGGACGAGGTCGCAGCGCGGATCCCCAGTGACAAGATCCAAAATCCGGATCCCTCCCGGCTGCTCGCGTGGATTCAACGCGTTCCTTGGCTCGGCGATGCACACGGCGTCAGGTGAAAATGATGCGTCCAGTAGCGCGAACGAATTAGGGGGAATCTCGAGGACTTTATCCTCGCCCTTAATCATGTACCGCTCTTTTTCGACCACCAATTTGTGAGCGGTGTAGACGCTTCTTATGATCTCCACTGCACCGGTGATCCTCTCCATCGTGGTTCCTGTCGCGGATTCGAGGACGTACGCTGGCCCACCTTCAATTCCGCAATAGACCTCACGACCGGAACCACTCAGCCTAATGTACTGAACGCATCGAATATCCGTTCGATGCCATAGAATCTCGCCGTTTGGTATCGAGTATGCTGCGATCCCTCCTCCCAAATGTCCGCGCCGCCCATACGACCCAACTATGCAGGCGCTACCATCTGGTGTGACAGCCAGCCTTTTTCCGCCGAAATCGAGTACGGTTTCGAATTCACCGATCTGGTCGCACGATTTCCACGACCAGATCTGTACCGTTTTTTCAAAGAAAGCGGCAGCAACTATCGCGGAGTCATCTGATATCGCCAAGTGCTGAATAGCTGAACTGCGCATTAGCCGATTTTATTGAGTCTCTGGTAGCGAGTAGTGTGTGGACATATCACCGGCCCCTCCTCAGTAACGAATTAGCCACACCTGTCCCGCCGAATGCCAGCCCCCAACTCCGCATCCTCCCGGTAGTCCCCATCCCCTCCGCCGGCATCCAACTAGCGGGGGCCCTCCACCGGTCCCTCCTGGTAAACCTCTCTAGTACATAGGTCCAGGCCAACCAACGAACTTCCGCCCCGAATCCCGAACTCAAGGCGGTTGGAATCCCTGCCGCCCGGAGCGTAATAATGAGTTCTCACCGCGATCGCCTCAAACTCGCCCGCGACGCAACATGATTCGACCAGCGATTCCGCTATCCCCCGAAAGGAATCTGCCATGAGTAGCTTCCCAGACCATCAGCTCCCGCACGATCCGGTCGCTACTCGCGATCCCAGCTCCTCTTCATGGCATCAGATATTCAAGCGCGCTCTCGAGCAGTCAACGTGGAAACGCAAACCCCAGACCCAACCGGAATCCAGTGACGCAGTGAAAACTTCATCCCCCTCTTCCCGCGCACCCAAAATCATCCTCGGCCTTGCCGTCGCCGTCCTGCTCCTCATCGCAATCCCGATCATCCTCATCATCCGGGCAGAGTCTCGTCCCACCCACGTTTACCGCCAGGGCAAAAGCGTTGTCTCCCGCGGTGAATCCCTCCTCGGCATGAGCCAGCAGGCAAGTGCGAAGCCCAAGCCATCGCCCTACAAATACACCCTCGCAACGCCCATCACCAAGCCTTCAACTCCCCTCGTCTTCAACCCGCCTCGTCTCCCCAACTCCGCTGCATCGGTACCGCAACAGGCTCCCACTCAGCCCCAGTACGTCACGCCTGCGCTCCCGCAAACCGCAACCAATACGTCACCATCGTCTCCCGCGAACACTGCTCGCGCTCCATTCACCCCCATCGTCTACTCAGCCCACCACGAGAAGCACTTCGGCGGCTGCTCCGGCCAGCTCACGCTCAACTCCGGCGGACTTAACTTCCGCTGCCCCGATGACCCCGGTGACAGTATCCAGGTCGCATTGAACGAAATCGGCGCCGTCGACGACAACGGAATCCAGACCCTCTCCGGCAAGAAGTACCACTTCACCATCACTGGAATGAGCAAACCCGCTGCCCAGCAACTCTTCTCCAACTGGCTTCATCAGGTGCGCTGATCCAACGCCTCTCAACACCGACTGTCATCCCGAGGACCAACGGGAGCCGAGGGCCCCGCAGTTCTTCCTGAGTTTGGGCAAGTTAACGATTCGTTCCCTTCAGTCTCCCTTAATCCTCGCGTGACACAATCCTGTCGCTGAGCAGGACACCACCGGTCCTGCACGAAAGGTCATCCATGCGCACTCTTATCACCCGCCTTTCACCAACCCTCCTCCTCGCTTTCTCTTGCTTGTCCGTCATCGCCCCCGCCCAGGGCCCCTACAAGATCCTCGATCACTGGAAGCTTCCCGACCCCGGCGGCTGGGACTACCTCCTCATCGACTCTCCAGCTCATCGCATCTACATCACACGCGGTGATCACGTCGACGCCATCGACTCCACCTCCGGCAAACTCCTCGGCGCCATCAGCGGCCTGCACGGCACACATGGCGTGGCACTCAATCCCGACGGCAAAACCGGCTACATCTCTGACGGCCGCGGCAACGCCGTCATCGTATTCGATCGCTCCACGTTCTCCATCACCGCCACCATCCCCGCTGGCGCCAACCCCGACGCCATCATGTGGGAACCCGCCACCAGATCCGTCTGGGCCTTCAATGGTCGCAGCGCCGACATCTCCGTCATCGACGCCGACTCGCGCAAAGTCATCGCCACCATCCCCGTCCCCGGCAAACCCGAGTTCGCCGTCTCTGACGGGAAGGGAAGTGTCTACAACAACATTGAAGACAAGAACGAAATCGTGAAGATTGATGTCCATTCCCACAAGATCGTCGCCACCTGGCCCGCCTGCGAATCTCCCTCTGGCCTTGCCCTCGATCCCACCGGCAACCGCCTCTTCACCGTCTGCGATGGAAAGAAAATGGCAGTCCTCGACACCGCCTCCGGAAAGATCCTCGCCACCCCCGCCATCGGCAACGGCCCCGACGCCGCCGCCTACAGTGCCAAAAACAAACTCGCCTTCGCCTCCTGCGGAGAAGGCGTCCTCTCCGTAATCGATGCATCCGGATCCGACTACAAAACCATCCAGACTCTCCCCACCAAACGCGGCGCTCGCACCATGACCTACGACCCCGCCACCGACCGCATCTACACCGTCACCGCCGACTTCGGTCCACCCCCCGCCGCTACCGCCGACAATCCCCACCCCCGTCCCGCCATCCTCCCCGGCACCTTCGAAGTCCTCGTAATCGGCCGCTAAGCAGCCTTTCAAGATTCCTGGGTCCCCCGGTCTCAACTCAGAGGCCGGGAATACCTGCAAGCCAGATTATTCAAATGAACGCGATGCGGGTGCCCCCGGTCCCCCGCTTTTGGGGACCGGGGTTTACAACTTCCACACCCCTTTCCCCGTCCCTATCTATGTGAGAACCCGACATCCCAGGCTCCGGCTCGCACTTGCCCTATCCCTGCCCCTTGAAGCCATCAACTTCTGGGTCGTCGGCTACCCCGCTGGCTCTCACGCCATCTCCCGCGCAGCCCAGTACGCCTCCGTCGCTCTCCAGTGGTACGTACTCCATTTCCCCGGCATCGTCGCCGGCGACCGCAGCATCTACCTCCGCGAACACCACCCCATCCTCGCCGTCGTTCTCTTCATTGCCGGCTTCATCGACACCGCGCTCCTCCTCCTCTTCCTGTTCTGGCTCGCCGGACTAGCCCGCCGCACCTTCCGCAGGCTATCCTCCAGCGTTGAACCACGACCCGCGAAACACGAACTGTGAACTACGCACTCGCTATCCTCGTCCTCCTCGTCTTCGCCCTCTCCTTCTGGGCCGACCACAAGTGGCGTCAGTGGATGAAAACCCACCGCGCTCCCCACTCCGACACCACTCATCCCGACTCAATCACCCCTGATCACCCCAACCGAAATCGGTAACATCTCGTTTGTTACCAGCGTGCACCGCATCGCTCTCCAAAGGGCCACATCCTTCTGTCCGGTTGAAGATTTCAATTCCCGCAACTTTCCTCCTGCTTAGCCGTTACAATCATTCCAAGGGAGTCGTCCAACAAAGTATGCAAAGTAACCATGCCCAGGCCAGCTTCCCCCTCCGAGCATCCCTGCTCACCGCCGTTTTTGCGGTTCTCGCCCTCGCTGCGGTCCCTGCTGCGCGCGCTCAGTTCAACTCGCCTGCCACCACTCCCGTCCGCGACCCCGCCGCGCTCAAACCCCCCGCCGGCGCCCGCGTCGCCATCATCGAATTCGAAGACATGGAGTGCCCCGACTGCGCCAACGCCAACGTAGTCCTCAAAGACGCCGCCGCCAAATACAACATCCCCTGGGTCCGCCACGACTTCCCGCTCCCGTTCCATCCCTGGAGCTTCCAGGCTGCCGTCAACGCCCGCTTCTTCGACACTAAAAGCAAAAAACTCGGCGACGATTATCGTGACGCCGTCTTCGCCAGCCAGCCCTCCATCGCCGGACTCGATGGACTCCGCCAGTTCACTGAGAACTTCGCCAAGAATCACAACGTCCAGCTCCCCTTCGCCATCGACCCACAGGGCAAGTTCGCCGCCCTCGTCAAGGCAGACTACGCACTCGGCCAGCGCATCGGCATCGAGCACACCCCCACCATCTGGATCTCAACCGCCAACAGCAAGGGCGCTCCATTCGTCGAGGTGGTCGATCGCACCAAGCTCTTCCAACTCATCGACCAGGCCATCGCCGACACCAAATCCACGCCAGTCAAAACAGCGCACAAATAGCGCGCAGCAACTCCGGGTCCCCACCCGTCATGTCTGATTTTCGTTACGAAGTCGAAATTCGCGTCTCGCCCGCGCGCGTCTGGTCCGTTCTTCTCGATGTAGAACGCTGGCCCGAGTGGACCACTTCCGTCTCCCGCATTCAGCGCGTCGAAGTCGGCCCGCTCACCATCGGCAGCCGCGTCCGCATCTGGCAGCCGCGTCTCCGCCCCGCTCTCTGGCGCGTCACCTCGCTCGACGAGCGACGCCGCATCTTCGCCTGGACCACCCGCGCCTTTGGCGTCAAAATCATCGGCCGCCACCAGGTCGAGGCCCACCGCAACTACTCCCGGCTCTGCCTCTCCATCGAATACTCAGGTCCCCTCAGCGCCGTCGTCACCCGCTTCTACGGCGACCTCTCCCGCGACTACATCACCCGCGAAGGCGACGGCCTCAAAAACTTCTGTGAAAACCTCCCCGCCTCCCACCCCGCCGCGCTCCTCGCCGAGCACTCCCACCCCACCGCCCAAACCTCCTAGAAACCAGGGGACCCACAACCCCGACTGTCATCCCGTCGGTAAACCGCAAGGCGTTGC
>Ga0310811_10002642_pt1 | contig 22431 bp, 12 predicted proteins | sample YCmetagenome_FD_207642 | JGI IMG/M metagenome (GOLD analysis project Ga0310811, IMG submission 207642) | Soil microbial communities from experimental microcosm in Duke University, North Carolina, United States - YC | ecosystem: Engineered > Artificial ecosystem > Soil microcosm > Unclassified ...
CATTGTCCAGCGGAGCGCCGAGAAATTTGCCGAGCGGCGATGCCTTGTTGCCGGCGGCCCAGAACGCGGTGCGCGCCCTGATTTTTTCCGTTCCGACTGTCACACCCTCGGCATCCACCCCCGTCACCATCGAGTTCACGCGAACTTCCACCCCGAGATCGGCCAGATCGCGCGCCGCGTGCTCCGCCAGCTCCGCTGGAAAGGAGGGCAGAATTCTCGGACCGGCTTCAACCAGTATCACCCTGGTCCGTCGCGTATCCACTCGTCGAAACTCGGAATGGAGCGCCTTCTTCGCGATGAATGGAATCGCGCCGGACAATTCGACGCCGGTCGGGCCTCCTCCGACGATGACGAACGTGAGATACTCGTCCCGCTCCCGCTCATCCTCGGTTTTCTCCGCCCTCTCGTACGCCAACAGAAAGCGGCGCCGAATCTCGGACGCATCCTCGATCGCCTTGAGACCCGGAGCGTACGGCTCCCAGTCGTCGCGACCGAAATAGTGGTGACGCGCGCCCGGCGCCAGGATGAGATAATCGTACGGCACCTCGAGCATATCATTGTCCACACGAACTACCCGCCGCTCCGTGTCGATGTCCCTCGCTTCCGCCAGCAACACCTCGGTATTCCGTTGCCGCCTCAATATCCACCGTATCGGGGCCGTGATGTCACTCGGCGCCAGCGCCGCGGTCGCGACCTGGTAGAGCAGAGGCTGAAAGATGAAGTGATTCGTTCTGTCGATGAGCGTGATATCGACATTCGCGCGCTTGAGCGCACGCGCGGCGGCAATCCCGCCGAACCCACCACCGATGATCACTACGCGCGGCCGCGCTGGCCGAGCCGGCTGGTCAGGCAAGTCTCTCCTCGAACGATCTGGCGGCGAGAGTCATGAGAAGCACCAGAAATATCAACAGAACACTGTAGGCGGCCGCGGTTCCAAATGCCAGTGCACGAAGCTGAGCCAGAATCTCCATCGAGATCGGACGATTGGAATGCGTGTACAGAACTACGCTCGCCACGAACTCGCCGACCGCAGTGACAGCCGCAAGCAATCCGCCCGCGATCAGCCCGGGCCGCGCTGCGGGAAGAATCACGCGTCGCATCGTCATCAGCCACGACGCACCCAGTCCCCGCGCTGCGTCCTCGAGCGATGCATCCATCTGCCTGAGTGACGACTCAACAGCGGAAGCGACGAGAGGGATGTCGCGGATGAAATAAGCGAGGGGCAGGATCCAGAACGTCCCCACCAGCAGCACGCGCGCTGTCAGCAGATCGTTCCGGTTGAACGTTGCGGCAAGCCCGAGCGCGATTGCCGTCGCTGGAATCGCCCACGGAAGCGCGACGAGAAGCTCGAGCAGCCCACGCGCGCCGAACCTGCGCAGCACGATCAGGTACGCTGCGATGAAGCACACAACGAGATTCGCCGCTGTCGCGATCAACGCCATTGAGACACTATTCGTGATTGGCTTCCACAGCTCGCTCTCCGTAAAGAGCCGCCGGTAATTTTCGAGAGTGTACTCGGGCGGCAGTACCTGCGTGGTCCAGGCGCCATCTCTCGCAAACGAGACGAGAATCACCATCAGGTGCGGAAGCACCAGCGCGATGACGATGATCGCCGATGCAATCGTCGTCAGGATCTGGATGCGCCGAGAGCTGATCATTCGTCTCGATCGGCCGCCCTTGCTCGCGAGAGTGTATCGCCGCTTTCTGTCGAGCCAGCGGAACAAGACGAGTCCCGCCACGGCGCTCAGCGCGAGCACCGTCGTCTCGACGTACGCGAGCCCCATCGCCCCGTTTGTCTTCGATGCGAGGATCTGCGTTGAGAGAACTCTCAATCCTCCACCGAACACGTACGGCGCGGAAAAGGATCCGAGGGCATTCATGAACACCAGCAGCGCCGATCCTGCGACAGCCGGCATCAAAAGCGGGAGCGTCACGCGCCGCAGTCGCTGCCAGGTGCTCGCGCCAAGTCCCGATGCGGCTTCGTCGAGCGTCGCGTCGAATCGCTCGAGGCCGGCCGAGACGAACAGAAAGACGTAGACGTACATCGTGTACGCATGCACGAACACGATCGCCCCGATTCCCTTGAGCCGCCACGGCGCCTCAGCCATTCCAAGCGCGCGCTGAACCGCTCGCGTCACCAGACCGCTCTCTCCGTACAAAAAGAGAAAAGCGATCACGCCGACCAAGGGCGGGAGCGCGGCGGGAAGTGTCGCCACGGCGCGAAGCAACCGCCTTCCCGGAAACTCGAACCGACCCAGCAGAAATGCGAGCGGAACACCGATCGCGAGCGAGGCAAACACAGACGCGACCGAGATAACGAGGCTGGTCCAGAGAGCTTCGCGATCCGCGGGGCTCGCGGCAAACTCGCGCCAGTGGCCGAGTCCGTTCTCGAAGCTTCCCGCGATGACGGCCACGTTCGGGTAAATCACCGTCCAGAGCAGAAGCGCTATCAGCGGTACGGCGATGCGCCAGCTCTGCTTGCGGGACGACGTTTTCAAGCAGGCACCAGCGGAAATGGACCCTTGAGCGGCGATATCGAGACGTTGTCCTCTTCACGTGCGTCACCCGACTGCGATTCGACATCGACGCTCACGCCGTCAGCCAGCTGAACCCGATACACCACGATTCCGCCCGCGAATCGCCGGTTCGTGATCCGCCCGCGCCAAGCCAGCACTCCCGGGCTTCGCGACAGCTCCAACGCATCAGGCCTCAGCACTACGAACGCATTCTCGACGTGCGGAGGGATTCCCTTCGGGCGAGTGACGTTGAGATCGCGCGCGACGCCGCCGATCGTAACTGTCGCCGTCGTCTCCTTGTCTTTCGCCGGCACGATGCTGCCGCGTCCGATGAACGCGGCCACTTCGCGCGAAGCGGGTGCGTTGTACAGCTCCTCCGGCGTTCCTACCTGAAGGAGCTTACCCGCTTTCAACAGCGCGATCCGGTCCGCCACCGCGAACGCATCCTCCTGGTCGTGCGTCACGAACAGGGCCGGCACTCCAACTCGCCGCAGCATCGCGCGCAGATCGTCGCGCATCGCGTGGCGCAGTGTGGGATCGAGGTTGGAAAGCGGTTCGTCGAGCAACAACGCCCTCGGCTCGATCACCAGCGCCCGCGCGAGCGCGACTCGCTGCTGCTCGCCGCCCGAGAGAGACTGAATCGCTCTGCTGCCCGCGCCCTCGAGCCCGACATTCGCTAGAGCGGCCCGCGCCTTCTGCAGCCGGTCAGCCTTGCTCACTCGGCGCGCCTCCAATCCGAAGGCGACGTTGTCCTCCACGGGCATGTGCGGAAACAGTGCGTAGTGCTGAAACACCATTCCGAAGCCGCGACGTTCGGGTGGGACCCTTGTGATGTCCTTTCCGCCGAGTGTGACGGTGCCGACGTCGGGAGTTTCGTAGCCCGCCGCCATGCGGAGGGTTGTCGTCTTGCCCGAGCCCGATGCGCCGACCAGCGCCAGCAACTCGCCCGGACCGACCTCGAACGAGACGTTGTCGACTGCCGTGAACTCGCCGAAGCGCCGCGTTACCCCGTTGAGCGCGAGAGCACCTGCCACGCCGCCGTCTTCCTGACCATCACTTCGCGCCACGCCCCGCGGCGCGGCGGTCATTGTCTCTGTCCGCGGTTCCGGATGTTCGCGTCCCAGTATTTCATCCACTCGTCCAGGTGAGCGGCCATCAGGTCGCGATCGACCGGCATTGGTTTGATCTGCGCCATCGCGTCGCGGATCCACGCCGGGAGCTTCGAAACCGGAATGTCCTTTCGTGCCGGAATTCTGAGGAATGAATCAGCGGCGGCAATCATCGCCTCGGGCGTCGTCACGTACTCATAATACTCCCGAGCTTCCTTCGGATGCTTGGTGCCCGCGACAATCGCGATCCCATCAACGAGCAGTGGAGTGCCACTCGCCGGAATTACCCACTTGATCGGAATTCGGGTTCGCTGCTCGAGAGTGGCGAAGTCCGGCATGTCCCACATCGTGACGACGCCCTCCTGTCGCCCAAGCTTCTGATAGAGAATCGTGGGGTTCAGAACGTAATCTCGCGTATTTGCATCCAGCTTTCGGAGCCACTCGTAGCCTGCATCGGGCTTGCCCGTTTGCGCAATCGATCGCGCCATGATCGCCCCGAAAATCGCCCGCATCGTGCCCGACGCTATCGGATCGCGAATCAGGATCTTACCCTTCCACTTCGGGTCGAGAAGATCGTCCCAATCCTTCGGCGCATCGGCGTCCTTTACCGCATCGCGATTGTACCCGATGACTTCTGGCGTCAGGTAGGTGCCGTACCAGTTGTCGTGCACCTCGCGTGCATCGGGATCGATTGCCGCCGCCCACGTCGGCTTATACGGTTCCAGGAGATTCTCCTTGGTCGCCCGATCGAACGCCTCCGCCGGCGCGCCGAACCAGACATCGGCCTGTGGATTCGGCTTCTCCGCCCGCACGCGCTCGAGAACTTCCTGCGATCCCATGTCGACCCATTGCACGTCGATGTCGGGATGGGCTTTCTCGAATCCCTTCTCGAAGTACTCGAGGAGCTCCTTGCCGTGCGGGGAATACACGATCAGAACTTTGCGGCTGTCCGAGCTGCACGCCGCGAGCGCGAGCGCTCCAACCGTCGCGAGCCACCCCGCGCGCATCATAGGCTGAGCGCCACAGAAAACTGCACCGCCGGGCGAAGCTTCATTTAATTGTATTGCCGCCTAACAGGTTGGCGAAAATCCGCGCGCCACCGGAAACTCCAGCAGGCAGCTGACGAAACAACGCGAGCGGGACATAGATGTAGGTTCCGCGCCCGTACGCCGCCGCGAGAATCGCCGCACGATTCGGCGCCTCGCCCGCATCACTCATCGCCAACATCGTGTGATAGCGGGGGTCGAACGTCGAAGGCATGTAGGACGCTCGCTCCTGCACCCAACCGTTGAAATCATCCTGAGTGATCTTGTTCGGTGCGTTGAGCAAAGATGACTGCGGATCAGTGAAGGTCACCTGCGCATTCTCCTCGGTGACCCGCTCCGCTGGCTGCTTGAGCGTGATTGGATACGGCATGATGCCGGGTTGCTGCATCTCGCCCTGCCCGTACTGAACGACGAGGCGACCACCGTTGCGCACGTATGCGAGCAGGTACTCGTTGTTGCCTTCAAGTGTCTGACTAGCCTGGTAGGCGCGCGGCCCGACGACGACCGTGGTGAACCGACTAAGGTCAGTTTGCGGAAGATCGTCAGCATTTACGATCGTGAGCGGAACGCCGAGCTGCTGGAGCACTGGCGCGACGTTGTCTCCGACGCCAGGGACGTATGCGACGTTTAGCCGCATTGGGAGAGCCACGTCGACGGCGTTGACGGTGACCGTCGAAGGTCGATAGATCCGCTGTGGGTTAATGTGCGGATACTCGATCGGGATGTATCCGGTCTGATACGATTTACCCTTCGCGGTAGCGCTAGCGGCGATTTGGTACGTTCCCCGCGGGAGCGCTCCTTTTACTCTGAAAGTGAGCGTTCGCGTCGCGCCTGGCGCCATGACGATCGTACGCGTGAGAGAATCGGCGGCGAGTCCGCGCGGCAGCGTCAGCGTAACCATCACAGGGGAAGCGTCACTCAGCGCCGAGCGCAATGTCACCTTGACCACCTGGTTTGACGTGACGTTTGCTCGAACCATCTCGGTCGCCTGATCAAGAGTGATCGAGATTCCTGGCGCCACCACGAGTGGGAGTTGAACGTCGCCATGAACGCGGTCCAGGTAGTGGTACACAATCGGCGACGCGATCTCCACTTCACGTCCATCTTTCGGCACGACGGTTACTCGTGCCCAGTTCTCACGCTCGCGCTCATCTTCGGATATTCCTGTAATTCGTGGAGCGAAGAGATCGCCATTCCGCGGCTGCGCCAGCCACCATGGTTGCGTGATCTCGTCAAAAGCGATCCAACGGGTCCACCGAAGACTGGAATCCGGAAGAACTACAATCGGGGGAATCACGTCGCCCGCCACGTGGACCTCGACCGGTTGACGGCCGCGATTGTAAAAGGCCCACGCGATCTTTGCCGAATCTCCCAACGCCAGAGTCTGCCTGTCCGAGACCGCGTCGAGCGCGAAGGGCGGTGGCAGCTCCGGGAGCGCAACGCGACCATCCTGCACCAGCAGCTTCGTCGTGTCGAGACCAGCGAAGATTGATTTCTCCTCCTTCGCGGGCGGCGCTGGAACGCGAGAATCCTCACGTGTCAGATAATCCCAGACAACGCCCTTACGTCGGAGCGTTCCCTGCCCCTGCGATTTGTGCTGAGATCTACTGTCGGCCGCTATCTCCTGATATGACAAGCCGAGGTTCGGATCGTACTCGCCGACATTGATCGCGATGGTCCGATCCTGGGGCGAGAATCGCGCAAGCCGATAAAACTTCTGCGGAATCCACACAGCGCCAAAATTCTTCACCGGAAAGCGCACGGTATCGGCTGCCATGTCGTACGCCTGTCTCGCGATGATCGCGGAGACCTGATGCTGGCCGTGTCCGTCGCGTGGCGTTCCTGAAAAAGTCGTAATCACGATGTGTGGCTTGAACGCCCGCATCACCGTCACGACATCGTTCAGCAACGAATCCTGCGGCCAGTGTTTTCGCGTTTCGTCCGCTGTCTTCGAAAAACCGAAGTCGTACGCGCGCCCGAAATATTGATGGGCCCCATCAATGCGCCGAGCCGCCAGCAACTCCTCGGTACGAATCACGCCGAGCGCTTCGCCGAGCTCGTTACCGATCAGATTCTGGCCGCCGTCGCCGCGCGTCAGCGACATGTACGCGGTCTCGACGCGCCGCCCTCGAGCCAACCACGCAATCAGCTGCGTGTCTTCGTCGTCAGGATGCGCCGCAATCCACAGCACGCGCATCCGCTCCGGCGCCTTCTGCGCGACGATCCCAGCGGGAATCCGGCTGCCGGTGAGCACCACGACCGGTCGACGTGCAGTTTCTGCCGACGAACCACTATGCCTCTCAGATCTCGGATCCCGTTCTTTTAAAGTCGACAACCCGGATGCCGGGATCTTCTGACCGTAGACGCTGGATGCAACGAGCAAGGCCGCAACGAGCCCGGCGAGCGTTACTGCTTTTCTCATTTTTGCGGGAGTACGCTCAGGTTTTTACTGCCACACTACGCCGCTTCACTCCCACCGGCTGCTGCATCGGCGCGTTCACCTCTTCGATGATCCGCTCCTGCTCCTTCTTGTGCACCTCGGCGTAACCCTCCGCCGGGCTCGAGCGGTCGGGCCGCCCGATGTACCGCGTCAGCAGTGCGTTCCCGGTCGACATCCGGAGCCGCGGAGCCGCGTACGACCACGCGCCCTGATTCTTCGGCTCTTCCTGCACCCACACGACTTCCTCGATCGCTGGATAAAGATCCACGACTTCCGCGATCAGGCTGCCGGGCCACGGATAAAGCTCCTCGACTCTGACGAGCGCTACGTTCGGCGCGCGCCTCGGCGCCAGATCGTAGTAGATCTTGCCGGTGCAAAAGACCAGTCGCGTGACCGCCTCGCGATTCTGCAACGCTACAGGATCGTCGATCACCGGACGGAAGGTGCCGCTCGTGAGATCGCTCAGGTGCGACGCGGCCTCCGGAAGACGCAGCAGACTCTTCGGCTGCATCAGAATCAGCGGACGCCGATCAACCAGCTGCGCCTGTCGCCGCAGAACGTGGAAGTACTGCGCCGGCGTCGACGGGTAAGCCACACGCTGGTTGCCCTCGGCGCACAGCTGCAGGAATCTCTCGATACGCGCGCTGGAATGCTCGGGTCCCTGTCCCTCGTAACCGTGCGGAAGCAGCAGCACGATTCCGGAGTCCTGCCCCCACTTCGCGCGGTCGGCAGCGATGAACTGATCGATGATCGGCTGCGCCACGTTCACGAAATCACCGTACTGCGCTTCCCATAGCACCAACGCGTCCTCGGCCGCGGTGCTGTAGCCGTACTCGAACCCGAGGACTGCCATTTCGGAGAGCGGACTGTTGTAGATCTCCATGTGTCCCTGAGACTCGCCGTCACCGACGTGCGCGAGCGGAATGTAGAGTTCGCCCGACTCCGTGTCGTGAAGCACCGCTTGCCTGTGCGAAAACGTCGCGCGCTCGGAATCCTGCCCCGTCAGCCGCACCGATTTCCCCTCGGTGAGCAGCGACGCAAATGCCAGCGCCTCGGCGTGACCCCAGTCGATCCCACCTGCATCCCCCATCGCCTCGCCGCGGCGAGCCAGGTTCTTGGCTAGCCTCGGATTCACCTTGAAGTTCGATGGCCACTTGAGAAGCCGGTCGTTCAGCTTCCGCAGGCGATCCGCATCGACAGCCGTATCGCCGGTGCAAGCGCCCGATTGGTCCGCCTCCGCTCCCTTGGGGGGATTGTATTCGGGCAAATGAATCTCGCCGGCTTTCATCGCCGTCTGAATCCGGTCGAAGTTCGCCGCCGCGTCGACGTCGAGCTTCTTCACTTCCTCCTCCGTGACAATCCCTTCGGACACCAGCCGGCTGGCCCACACTTCGCGCGGAGTAGGATGTGCCCGGATCTTCTTGTAGAGAATCGGCTGCGTGAATGCAGGTTCGTCCGTCTCGTTGTGACCGTGACGCCGGTACCCCACGACGTCGATCAGGAAGTCCTTGCCGAACTTCGCCCGGTAGTCGACCGCCAAACGCACGACGTGCACGCACGACTCCGCATCGTCGGCGTTCACGTGAACGATTGGAACCTCGAACCCCTTGGCGAGATCGCTGGCGTAGTGCGTTGATCTGGCATCGATGGGATCGGTCGTGAACCCGACCTGATTGTTGACGATGATGTGGAGCGTTCCGCCCGTACGATAAGCGTGGAGTCCCGAGAGATTGAGCGTCTCGGCCACAACCCCCTCGCCTGGAAAAGCGGCGTCACCGTGGATGCAGATCGGAAGTACCGCGGCTTCATCGCGCTTGCCGTTTCCAGCCAGAACCTGCCGCGCTCTCGCGACCCCCTCGAGCACGGGATTCACGATTTCGAGGTGGCTCGGATTTGGAATCAGCACGATCTCGACATCCTCGCCGCTCGCGACTTTCCTGATTCCCGTCGCGCCGAGGTGGTACTTCACGTCGCCAGTCTCGCTCACGGCATTTGTCGTGGCGTGCTTTCCCTCGAACTCCTCGAAAATCGTCGCGTACGGCTTGCTCAGCGTATGCGCGAGAACGTTGATGCGTCCGCGGTGCGCCATTGCCAGATTGACTTCACGGGCGCCATGGGTAGCGGCTGACTCGATCGCGACGTCGAGCATCGGAACCAGGATGTCGCTGCCCTCGATCGAGAAGCGCTTGTAACCCTGATAAGCGCGGCCCAGGAACCGTTCGAGCCCGTCGACATCCGTGAGTCGTTGAAGTATCGATTTCTTTTCTTCATTACTCAGCGGCGCGTGCAGTCGTCCACTCTCGATCTGCTGGCGGAGCCACTCGCGCTCTTCGAATATGCCGAGGTGAGATATCTCGAATCCGATCTTCGACGAGTAGAACTCGCGCAGGCGCGCAACTACATCCGCGGCACTCCCGCCCGATGCGCCGAGCGCGATTCCGGGGATGCTGGCGAGATGCTCCTCACTCAGGCCATGAAATTCGGGGGTTAGCTCAGGCGTTCCTTCCGGCGGCGTACCCAGTGGATCGAGTGGAACGGCCATGTGGCCGTAGCTTCGGATGGCATCGACCAGCTCAGCCGCGCCGGCGATCTCGCGAAGAAAGGCGGGATCGAGTTGTCCCGCCAAAGGAGCTTCGCCCGGCGTCCACAGTGGAGCTTCGCCCGGCGTTCGCTGCGGCGGTGGAGGGCCAGCCAGACTTTCGGCAAATCGGAAAAACTGGCGCCACGACTCGTCAACCGACGCCGGATCGCGCCGATAGGCTTCGTACGCCTCGCTTATGTATCCGTCGTTGAAGACGCCCGTGATCGGGTTGGAGCTCATAACCCTAAATTTAACTGCGCTCTACTCTCCTTGGCGCACCGGCGCGAGAGCCGAGCGTGTACCTGGGGCGGGCCGCGGCAGCTTGCAGGATCCTGAGCGCCGGAGCCTCTTCGAGAGTGGGCAGATAGAGGAAGCCGGCGATGCCGTTCGCCTCGAGCAGCTGTAGCTCCTCCGCGTTCCTGGTCAGGCTCACCGCGATCACCGGCGTGTTGGAGAGGAGCACGTCATCCTCCCATTCCTGAAGGGGGATTGCCGCGAGCACGTCGTAATCGCAGATGACGATGTCCGGCGAGGCATCCCTGGCGGCCCTGGCCGCCGAATCGAGTCCGACCGCGTTCGTCGTCGCCAACCCCATGTCCGCGAAATAACGCGCGATGTGCTCACTCAAAAAAGAATGGCGCGCGACGCAAAGGGCGCGGAGGGGAGCTTCTGATTTTCGCGAAGGCTTGTAACTCATCTCGGAACTCATGCCCGTTCATCGTAAACGATCAAGGATTCGAGCACAAGTCAGACGGACGACCCCCGGAAGCGCAACAACGCGGGTATCACTGATAGCCGGGCCACTGTAACTGAACGGGCGGGAGGCGTCAGCCGTAGCTGAAAGTTGCCCGTTCACGACGCCCTGACTTCACCAAGTAGCCCTTAGCAAAGGCAGTTGCCTGTGCCCCCGAAGTGTGTCGCGGCATGTCCCGGCGTAGTGAACGCTCAACTAATCACTCTACCACTCACGCCTCCCGCCCGATCAGTTGCACAAAAAAAAGCGCCCCGCACAGATAACTGGTGCGGGGCGCTAGACCTTCGACAAAGCCTACTTCTTGGTTTTGTCGACGTTGTTTCCGATGACTCCGCCGAGAATCGCTCCGGCCGCGCCACCGATGATCGCGCCTTTCACGCTGTGGCCGGCGACCGCGCCGATCACTGCACCAGCGCCTGCGCCGATCGCGGCGTCACGCTTGGTGTGCTTGACTTCCTGTTGCGGAGCCGGCGCGCTGTAAACCGGCGCCGATGAGTACGTGCCGCCTGACGATGAGCTGCGACGGGTGGTCGTGGTCCTGCGAACGGTCGTCCGCGGGGCGCTCGTCGTGCTTCTCAGCGAGTTCGATGCTGGAGCCGTTGCGACACCAGCCCGTTCTGCCGCGGTGATGCTGTCGAGCGGCGTATACGGCTGCGCCTGCGCGGCGGTCGACAGGTCGGAATTCAACGCGTCATCGACCTTCTTGTCGTTTCCTCCGCATGCGAAAGCGAAGAGCGCGGCAGGTAGGATTAGTATCTTTTTGTACATTTTAAAGCCTCCAGTAGGTACCCCCGCTCAAACGCGACGGCAGCCTATAAGGGGGCATTGAACGTGCCAAAATAGGGGCCCTTCTTAGGCCACCGTAGCGGCGGATAACTCAGCCGTAGATGCGACATCGTCCTCTATAGAGGCCGGTAAAGTGAGACGGAAAGAGCTACCCTCTCCAGGCTTCGAACAAACAGTCAACGACCCGTCCAACAGCAGAGCCAGGCGCCTCGAGATCGGGAGTCCCAAACCGGTGCCCGGTTGCTTGGATTCCGACACCTGTACGAACTCCTCGAAGATTCGGGCAATATCGTCTTGCGCGATTCCAACCCCCTGATCGATCACTTCGATCTCGGCGCTCTTGTTCTCGCACTGCTTGCAAGTGACCCGGATGGGCTTCCCCTCGCCGAACTTGATCGCGTTAGAGAGCAGATTGAGAAGGATTTGCCGCACCCGCCGCGGATCGCTCACTATGTTGAAGGGGCCGCTCTCCATGTCGAGGCTCAGGGTGGAACCGTACTCGTCCGCCAGCGGTCTCACCGTCACGAACAGATCCTCGATGAGCGCCGGGAACATGACCGGCTGCAGTGAGAGCTCGATCTTCCCCGCTTCGATCTTCGAGAGATCGAGAACGTCGTTCACCAGCTCGAGAAGGTGCCGCGCTGCCTTGAGCGAGCGTTGCAGACCTTCCTTCTGCTTGGCGTTGAGCGGCCCGTAGATGTTGTCGAGCATGATGGTGCTGTAGCCGATCACGGCGTTGATCGGTGTCCTCAGCTCGTGGCTCATCGACGCATAGAAGCGGTTGCGTGCGCCCATCGCCTGCTCCAGCGCAATCTGGCGCCGATGCAGCTCGTCATTCATCTGCGACAGCTTGGCGGCGGAGCGCGCCTCTGCTTCCAGGAGTGACGTGCGGTGCTCGAGCTCGAGCTCGCGCTTCTGGGAATCGCGAAGCAGCTCTCCCTGCCGCTGCAGCTCGCGCTGTTTGAGGAACAGGTCGACGAACACCGCGACCTTCGATCTCAGCACATCCGTGTTGAACGGCTTGAAGACGTAGTCGACGGCACCCATCGAGTAGCCCTTGAACACATACGCATCTTCTTTGCTGATCGCGCTCAGGAAGATGATCGGGATCGTGCGCGATCTCTCGCGCGATTTGATGATCTCCGCCACCTCGAAGCCGTTCATACCCGGCATCTGCACGTCGAGGAGCATCACCGCGAAATCGGTGGCCAGCACCTGCCTCAGCGCCTCCGGCCCGGAGCCGGCACGAACCAGTTTCTGACCGAGCGGCTCCAGGATCGCCTCGAGCGCGAGGAGATTCTCGGGGCGGTCGTCGACCAGGAGAATGCTGACGCGATCGTCCGTCATACAGCCGCACTCCTCTTCGCTTTCACGCCTTCACGACTGAGCTCGATCAGTCTGGGCGCCAAGCCGGTCAACGGAATCACCTCTGCCGTCGGCACAGCTCGGATTGCGGCATCCGGCATGATCGGAATCTCGGCGGTCTTTGGATCCTGGATGAGAGCACGCCCGCCTCGCTTCACGATGTGTGCTAGCCCGCTCGCTCCATCTTCGTTGGCACCCGTAAGGACGACTCCAATCGTCTCCGACCGGTAAGTGTCGGCGGCGGACGAAAACATCACATCGATCGACGGCCGGCTGAACCTCACGGCCTCCTCGGTCGTCAGCGAGGCGTAGCCGCACTCGATCAGGATGTGATAGTTCGCCGGGGCGATATGCACGGTTCCCGCGCACAGCCCATCCTTGTCCTCGACCTCACAGACCTTGAGAGGCGTCGCGTCCTGCAGAAGCTGCACCAGCAATCGATCGGAATCCTTGCTGCGATGCTGCACGACTACGATCGGGATAGGGAATTCCTCCGGAAGCCCACCCAACAGCTTCATCATCGCGGATAGCCCTCCCCACGACGTCCCCATTGCCACGATCGAGTACGGCACGTTATCGCACCTTTCGGAAGATTTTTTCCGGGGGCGCCATCTGCTCATAACACTCTTCGTGCGCCATGAACCGGAGCGTCTCCTTGCTGCCCAGCACCAGCACTCCGAACATCGCGAGGCTGTCGTAGAACAGACTGTGAACCTTCGACTGCAGCGTCTTGTCGAAGTAGATGAGCACGTTGCGGCAGAGGATGACGTTGAACTCGCTGAACGAACGGTCGGTCACGAGGTTGTGCTGCGAGAACACCACGTTTTTTGTCAGCGACTGGTCGAACAAAGCGCCGCCGTATTTCGCCGTGTAGTACTCGGAGAAGGATCGCTTGCCGCCGGCGCGCATGTAGTTCTCGGTGTATTCCTGCATTCGCTCGAGCGGAAAGATTCCCGCCTTGGCCCGCTGCAGCACGACCTCGTTGATGTCCGTGGCGTAAATGCGCGCCCGGTCATAAAGCCCCTCTTCGCGCAGCAGCATTGCCATCGAGTACACTTCTTCGCCCGTCGAACAGCCCGCGTGCCATACCCGGATGAAGGGATAAGTGCGCAGCAGAGGAACCACGTGCTCTCGAAACGTGACGTAGAAGCTCGGGTCCCGGAACATCGCCGTCACATTGATGGAGAGATCCAGCAACAGCTTTTCCATCAATGCCGGTTCGTGAAGCACTCGCTCCTGGAGCGCGCTCACGCTGGAGAGACCCTCCTCCTCGATCCGCTTCCAGAGACGCCGGCGGATCGACGCGTAGGCGTAAGCGCGGAAATCGAATCCGTAGTGCCGGAAGATTCCCTCCAGCAGCAGCTCGATCTCGATCCTCTCGAGATCGGGCTTGAACGCCTGCGGGTCGGGCTCCGCGCCGATCTTCGGGGCCTCCGCTATCGGTACAGCCATACTCGCAGTAGCGACAACAGCTGCTCGGTATCGACCGGCTTGGTGATGTAGTCGGAGGCTCCAGCTGTAATGCACTTCTCACGATCGCCTTTCATCGCCTTCGCCGTCAGCGCGATGATCGGCAGCGATTTGAAATTATCCATCGCGCGGATCGCCCTCGTCGTCTCGTAGCCGTCCATCTCGGGCATCATGACGTCCATCAGCACGGCGTCCACGTTCGGATCCTTCTTGAGCTGCTCGATGGCCTGCTTTCCGTTCTCGGCGAATCGCACGATCATGCCGTGATCCTCCAGCATGCTCGTCAGCGAGAAGATGTTGCGAACGTCGTCGTCCACCACGAGGATGTTCTTGCCGGCGACCACCGAGTCGGCATCGTGAAGGTGCTCGAGCATTTTCCGCTTCTGCTCGGGCAGCTTTGCCTCGATGCGGTGCAGGAACAGCGCGGTCTCGTCGAGCAGACGCTCGGGAGACTTCACGTCCTTCACGATGATCGTCTCAGCGTATTTCTTGATCTTCGTCTCGTCTTCCGGGCTGAGCTCCTTGCCCGTGTAGATGATGATCGGGAGATCGTGGTTCTCGTCGTCCGATTTTACTCTCTCGAGCAGGTCGAAACCGCTCATGTGGCTGGTGCGGAGACCGAGGTCGAGAACCATGCAGTCGAAGTGTCTCTCGCGCAGCTTTTCCAGCGCCTCTTCCGCCGACGCGACAGCGACGATCTCGACATCATCGTGCGCGATCAGCTCGACGATGCTCTGACGCTGCGCTTCGTTGTCCTCGACGACGAGCAGGTTTTTCGGAACCGTATCGATGAAAGTCGAGATTCGGGCGAACGCCGCATCGAGAGCTTCCTTGCTCACCGGCTTGGCCAGGAATGCGATCGCACCAGCCTTTAGGCCTTCGCGCTTTTCCTCCACGCCGGAAATGATGTGCACCGGAACGTGCCTCGTCTCCGGGTCGCGCTTGAGTCGATCCAGCACCTCGAGTCCATTCATTCCCGGCATGTCGATATCGAGAGTGATCGCGTCCGGACGAATCTCGCGCGCGGCTGCGAGGCCCGCCTCGCCATCCAGCTCGACAACTCCCTTGAAGCCCTTCTCGCGCGCCATGTCGAGCAGCACCTTGGCGAAGTTCTGATCGTTCTCGATGACGAGCACCGAACGATCGCCTTCCTCGATCCGGTCGCGGTCGTCGGCTATGGCCGTCTGCGGCACGGTTCGGCGCTCGGGGCGGTATTGCAGCGCATCCCCGGCTGGCTTGCGGCGCTGGTCGCGGCTTGGCGGAGGCGCCTTCGCCGGGGTCGTCCGCTGCTGCGAGTATCCCGAGCTGCGCGAAAGAGACGGATAGTTCGTCATACGGATCGGCTCGCGGTCCGGACCATCCTGGCGCGGGACGTACCGCAGTGGGACGAACAGTGTAAAGGTGCTGCCCTGGTTCTCCGCGCTCTCGACTTTTATCTCGCCGCCGAGGAGACGCGCAATCTCCCGACTGATCGAAAGTCCTAGACCCGTTCCGCCATACTTGCGGCTCGTCGTTCCGTCGGCTTGCTGGAACGCCTCGAATATGAGTCGCTGCTTGTCCTTGAGAATTCCGATGCCCGTATCGGTTACCGCGAACGCGAGCACCTCAGGCGCGGCTTCGAGCGTTGGATTCTGGAACCGGCGCCCCTTCTCCGCGCGACGGACGGTGAGCGTGACATCTCCCTGCTCCGTGAACTTGAACGCATTCGAGAGAAGGTTCTTGAGCACCTGCTGAAGCCGTCCGCCATCGGTGTAAAGTGCCTGCGGAACATCCGCGTTCACCTCGACGTGGAAGCCGAGACTCTTCTGATCGGCGAGCTGGTTGAAGCTTCGCTCGACGAATTCCTTGATGTCCGTCAGCCGGACCTCGGTGGCATTCACATCCATCTTGCCGGCTTCGACCTTCGACAGGTCGAGCACGTCGTTGATGAGATTGAGCAGATCGCTGCCCGAAGTGAGGATCGTCTGCGCAAACTCGACCTGCTTCGGCGTGAGATTGCCATCCTTGTTCTCGCTCAGCAGCCGCGCCAAAATCAGCAGGCTGTTCAACGGAGTCCGCAGCTCGTGCGACATGTTGGCGAGGAACTCCGACTTGTACTTGGAGCTCAGGGCGAGCTGATCCGCCTTCTCCTCGAGAGCGAGTCGCGCTGACTCCACTTCCTCGTTCTTCGATTCGACCTTTCTGTTCTGCTCGGCCAGCAGCGACGCCTTTTCTTCCAGCTCCTCGTTGACCTGCTGCAGCTCTTCCTGCTGGTCCTTGAGCAGCTCCTCCGACGTACGGAGCGTAGTCGCCTGTGCCTCGAGCTCGGCGTTCGATCTCTTGAGCTCTTCCTGCTGCTTGCGCAGCTCTTCGGATTGACTCTGAAGCTCCAAAGTCAGGCTCTGTGACTGCTCCAGCAGCTCCGCAGTGCGCATGTTGGCCGCGATCATGTTGATCACGACGCCGACGCTCTCCGCGAACTGATCGAGGAAGAGTTGGTGGATCTGGCTGAACGGCAGGAACGAAGCGAGCTCGATCACCGCTTTTACTTCGCCCTCGAACAGCACTGGAAGCACGAGCACGTTGCGAGGCGGCGCTTCGCCGAGGCCCGAAGAAATCCGGATGTAATCGTCTGGAACGTTCGTGAGCAGAATCGGCTTCTTCTCGAGCGCCGCCTGCCCGACCAGTCCCTCTCCGAGGTAGAAGCGGTTTCCGACGTGCTTCCGCTCCTTGTACGCGTAGCTCGCAATGAGCTTGAGCACGGGCGTGTGGTCGTCGTCGTCCATGATGTAGAACGCGCCGTGATGGGCCGAGACGAGCGGAGTGAGCTCTGACATAATGAGCTTGGACACCGCCTCCAGATCCTTCTGTCCCTGCATCATCCGCGAGAACTTGGCGAGGTTGGTCTTCAGCCAGTCCTGCTCGGAGTTCTTCTCCGTCGTGGACTTCAGGTTCACGATCATCTGGTTCAGGTTGTTCTTCAGCTCGTCGAGCTCGCCCTGAGCCTCCACCGCGATCTGTCTGCTCAAGTCGCCGCGCGTCACCGCCGTCGCGACGTCGGCAATGGCTCTCACCTGGAGCGTGAGACTGTTTGCCATCGCGTTCACATTGTCGGTGAGCGCTCTCCACGTTCCGGCAGCGCCTGGCACTTCTGCCTGTCCGCCGAGTTTTCCTTCGGTACCCACTTCCTTGGCGACACGCGTTACTTCGTCCGCGAAGACGCGCAGCGAGTCGACCATCGCGTTGACGGTGTTTTTCAGCTCGAGAATTTCGCCGCGCACTTCGACGGTGATCTTCTGCGACAGATCTCCCTTCGCGACCGCGGTCGTGACGAGGGCAATATTTCTGATCTGACTGGTCAGATTTCCAGCCAGCGTGTTCACGTTGTCAGTCAGGTCCTTCCATGTCCCGGCGACTCCAGGCACGTTCGCCTGTCCGCCCAGCTTTCCTTCCGTGCCGACGTCGCGCGCGACGCGCGTTACTTCCGACGAGAAGCCACTCAGCTGATCGACCATTGTGTTGATCGTGTTCTTCAGCTCGAGGATCTCGCCCTTTACGTCGACCGTCATCTTGCGCGTGAGATCTCCCTTCGCGACCGCGGTCGTCACGTCGGCGATGTTTCTCACCTGACCGGTGAGGTTCGACGCCATGAAGTTCACGTTGTCAGTGAGATCCTTCCACGTGCCTGCGACTCCGGGCACGTTCGCCTGACCGCCCAGGCGTCCTTCGGTTCCTACCTCGCGGGCGACGCGCGTCACTTCACCGGCGAACACGCTCAAGCTGTCGACCATGGTGTTGATCGTCTGCTTGAGCTCGAGGATCTCCCCCTTCACGTCGACGGTGATCTTCCTCGAAAGATCTCCCTTCGCGACCGCGGTCGTGACGTTGGCGATGTTTCGGATCTGGCCCGTCAGGTTGGACGCCATGGCGTTCACGTTGTCCGTGAGATCCTTCCATGTGCCGCCAACTCCGGGCACGCTCGCCTGTCCGCCGAGCTTCCCTTCCGTTCCGACTTCCTTGGCCACACGCGTTACTTCGTCGGCGAATGAGCCGAGCTGATCGACCATGGTGTTGATCGTGTCTTTGAGCTCCGCCGTCTCGCCCTTTGCTTCGACGGTGATCTTCTGCGACAGATCTCCTCGCGCGACTGCCGTCGTGACCGCGGCGATGTTTCGCACCTGACCGGTGAGATTCCCGGCCAGCGTGTTCACGTTGTCGGTGAGATCCTTCCACGTGCCCGCGACTCCGGGGACGCTCGCCTGTCCACCAAGCTTTCCTTCGGTACCAACCTCTCGCGCAACGCGCGTTACTTCGGCAGCAAATGCGCTCAGCTGGTCGACCATGATGTTGATCGTGTCCTTCAGCTCGAGGATTTCGCCCTTCGCCTCCGCGGTGATCTTCCGCGACAGATCTCCCTTCGCCACCGCGGTCGTGACATAAGCGATGTTTCGCACCTGGCCGGTGAGGTTGGACGCCATGAAGTTCACGTTGTCGGTGAGGTCCTTCCACGTGCCCGCGACGCCCGGCACTTCAGCCTGGCCACCGAGTTTTCCTTCCGTACCTACTTCCTTCGCGACACGGGTTACTTCAGATGCGAAGGAGCTGAGCTGATCTACCATGATGTTGATGGTGCTCTTCAGCTCGAGAATTTCTCCCTTTGCTTCTGCCGTGATCTTTCTGGACAGATCTCCCCTCGCGACAGCCGTCGTCACGTCGGCGATGTTTCGAATCTGACCGGTGAGGCTCGAGGCCATCGCGTTCACGTTGTCCGTCAGATCCTTCCAGGTTCCGCCGACGCCCGGCACTTCGGCCTGGCCGCCAAGGCGTCCCTCGGTTCCCACCTCGCGCGCGACGCGCGTTACTTCCGACGCAAACGTGCTCAGCTGATCCACCATGGTGTTGATGGTGTTTTTGAGCTGCGCTGTTTCTCCCTTTGCTTCGACGGTGATCTTCTGTGACAGATCGCCCTTCGCCACCGCCGTCGTGACCGCCGCAATGTTTCGCACCTGGCTGGTGAGATTTCCGGCCAGCGTATTCACGTTGTCGGTAAGGTCCTTCCAGGTTCCACCGACGCCAGGCACTTCGGCCTGTCCGCCCAGCATTCCCTCGGTTCCTACCTCGCGCGCTACGCGTGTGACTTCCGACGCGAACGAGCTGAGCTGATCCACCATGATGTTGATGGTGTTCTTGAGCTCGAGGATCTCTCCTCGCGCGTCAGCGGTGATCTTGCGCGACAGATCTCCGCGCGCGACCGCCGTCGTCACGTCGGCGATGTTTCTCACCTGACCCGTGAGGTTCGACGCCATGAAATTCACGTTGTCGGTGAGATCCTTCCACGTTCCTGCGACCTGCGGCACCTGCGCCTGACCGCCGAGTCGTCCTTCAGTTCCCACTTCGCGAGCGACGCGCGTGACCTCCTCGGCGAACGTGCTCAGCTGGTCAACCATTGTGTTGACGGTGTTCTTCAGCTCGAGGACCTCGCCTTTGACGTCGACGGTGATCTTGCGCGACAGGTCTCCCTTCGCGACTGCCGTCGTAACGTCGGCGATGTTTCTGATCTGACCGGTAAGGTTTCCGGCGAGAGTGTTGACGTTGTCGGTCAGGTCCTTCCACGTGCCGGCGATTCCAGGCACTGCCGCCTGGCCTCCCAGCTTCCCTTCCGTTCCGACCTCGCGCGCCACGCGAGTTACTTCCGACGCGAACGAGCTGAGCTGATCGACCATCGTGTTGATCGTGTTCTTGAGCGCGAGCGTCTCGCCACGGGCTTCGACCGTGATCTTCTGGGAGAGGTCTCCTTTGGCAACCGCCGTCGTGACGGCAGCAATGTTTCTCACCTGACTGGTGAGATTTCCGGCGAGCGTGTTGACGTTGTCGGTCAGGTCCTTCCATGTACCGGCGACGCCGGGCACTTCTGCCTGGCCACCCAGCTTACCCTCGGTACCGACTTCGCGCGCGACGCGCGTGACTTCGTTGGCGAACGAGCCGAGCTGGTCGACCATTGTGTTGACGGTGGTGCCGATGCGGAGAAACTCACCCTGGACCGGCTTGCCATCGATCTCCAGCACCATCTTCTGACCAAGGTCCCCCTCGGCAACGGCGGTCAGCACGCGAGCTACTTCGGTCGTGGGCGAAGCGAGATCGGTGATGAGCGTATTGACGGATTCGACGGTGGAGCGCCAGCCGCCGGTGACGGGTCCGACTGAGGCCCGATCGTTCATCTGTCCCTGGCGTCCGATGGTCGTGCTGACACGCAGCATCTCCTCGGACAGCCGTTCATTCAGCTTGGCGATTCCATTGAACGCGTCGGCTATGTCCGCGAGCAGCGGATCTTCGGACGCCTGAAGCCGGACATCGAACTCGCCGTCTCTCAATTCGCGCAAGGCGCTGAGCAGTCGTCGGAGGTCCACGTCCCGCATCCTTTCGTCGGAGGCTGGTGTGCCTCCATTGTATTCGTTGCCCCGTTTTATTCCCGCCGCGTTGCCATTTCCCTTGCCGTTGCGGCCCTTGCCGCCATTCTTGCCATTCTTGCGGCGGGTTCCCGCGTTGCCGGAGGAGCGCCCGGGACTTTCTTGCGCGCTCGTCTCTTCTTCGATTGTGTCGCCGATCTCCACGACTTACTCCTTGATGTGTCTTCTCTTAGGCGGCCGCCGTTCGCTGGGCGCCTTAACCCCCGATTGGGCCGGCACGTGGCCGGTGGGGATTAGTTCTACTGTTCAAAAGCGGGGCCGTTCTGGAGCCCGGCTGATCCAGCCGTTATTCGGACGCTGGAATGACTTCGACCGGGTCGCCGAAGCGGATCTGGCCTTCTCGCAGCACGCGCGCGTAAACACGGCTCCAGCCGGGATGAATCTTTTGCGCGATGCGGATGAATTCTCCCTCTGTGAAGGAGGCCCTGATCGTCTTGCAGGGGTTTGTGAATGAGGCAACCTCGAGCAGGACCTCGTCGCCGATTTTGATCGTTGTGCCGGGAGCGACCTGGTCCCAATCGATCCCCTCGATCGTGACGTTCTCCCCGGCGGTTCCGATGTCTATCGGATGACCTTCCGTCTGCAGCGAACGAATTCGCTCCAGTGAATACAGACAAACCGCCCGCTCGGGTCCGCCGTGCTGCTTCTTGTCGTCTTGGGCGTCTCCTGCGAGCCTAAAACGAGACACTTGGGCGCCACTAACGCGTCTTTTTGGTACTCCTCCATTAGAGACATTAATCGCTGCGACGCATCCCGTTAGGTGATTATCTAACGAATTCGAGCGACCGGCTTCAGACGGCATTTACCACCCTGACTCGAAAGAGCCATTCTCGATCTTCGCCACTTTTTCGCTGGCGAGAAAGCTCACTGGAATTCCCCCGTTGCTGGTCGAGAATCGCGGCCGAAGAGGAAGCCGCATCTGACCGGCCAGTGCAACGTCAGATGTGAGCAGGCCGAGTCGCCAGCCCCGTTTTGTTTTGAGATTCTTTCCGAGTGTCGCGTACAGATCTCGAAGATCTGTCCCCTCGCCTACTCGCACTCCATATGGCGGGTTGGTGAGAATCCAACCCTCTCCTGCACCAACGTCTTCAAGCTTCGCGATCGACCCCGAGAGGGATTCTACCGAAAAGCGGATATCTCCAGCCATCCCCGCCCTCTCCGCGTTGTGCGTCGCAGCGGATATCGCGCCGCCATCACGGTCGCCCCCGACGATTTCGGGTCCCGGATTGATGACACCGCTGCGCGCCTTGTCGACGAGATCATTCCAGACGCCACGGTCGAAGCCCGGCCAGCGCATGAACTGGAATTGTCGCTCCAGGCCCGGTGCAATCCCGCGAGCGATGAGCGCCGCTTCGATCGGAATCGTTCCCGATCCGCACATCGGATCGAGCAGCGGCTCGCCTCGCTTTCCATCCCATCCGCTCGCCAGCACCATCGCCGCCGCCAGCGTTTCCCTGAGCGGAGCCTTCGCGATCTCCTTGCGGTAACCGCGTCGATGCAGCAGCTCGCCCGAGCTGTCCGCGCTGATCTCGCACTGGTCGTTCACTATCCGCACGATGAAGAGCTGAGTCGAATCCTGCGCTGGGTCGCGGGCGTCCTCGAGTTCGCCCGATTCTCCGTCGTCGCTCTCAAAGCTTCCCGCCCTCAGCTCCAGCTTCGGGGACGCCGCGCTCGCAATGGCCGAAAGCACGCGCTCCGCCACGGCGTCGGAGTGATACAGTTTCGATTTTCTGCACGTCACCCGCACTTCGACCGCGCCCCTCTCGGGAAGAAAATCCGCCCACGGCAATTTTTTTGACCGTCGTACCAGCTCGAAAAACGTGCTGGCGTGAAACTCTCCCAGTCGCACCAATACTCTGCTGGCAGTGCGTAGCCACAGATTTGATTGATAGATGCGATCCAGGTCGCCACCCATCGC
>Ga0310811_10002645_pt1 | contig 22424 bp, 31 predicted proteins | sample YCmetagenome_FD_207642 | JGI IMG/M metagenome (GOLD analysis project Ga0310811, IMG submission 207642) | Soil microbial communities from experimental microcosm in Duke University, North Carolina, United States - YC | ecosystem: Engineered > Artificial ecosystem > Soil microcosm > Unclassified ...
ACCTCTGGGCCGAAGGAAAGATCAACACCGAGCAGAAACGCGTAGCCATCGGAACCGAAAACGAACTGTGGCACGGCGACAAATGCCCGCGCCACCTCAGGTACCCGTAAAGGAGAAAGCGAAATGAGCGGACAGATGGGAAGCGACGAATGAGCGCCGCGTTCAAGGCCGCCGCGCACGAGCTCAGGTGCCGCCAGTGCCGCGTGACGTGGTACTCGTGGGCGCTCCGGCTGCTGCACATCGGCGGCATGGCCCCGATGAACCCCGGCTGGCGCAAGATGCCGGTCATCGTCGTCGACTTCAGCGACGGTGCCCGGTGAGCGCCGCGTTCGACCTCGGCAGCGCGGAACTCGCCGCGCAGGCCGCAGGGGAGACCGGGAACGCCGGGGCGCCGGGGCAGGCGGAATGCGGCCACGAGCACGAGTACGGCGGAATCGCCTACAGCTGCGAGCGGCCGCCTCACCCGGTTGACGGCCACAAGGAGCGGCACCGCCACGCCGCCCGGATCGACGCCGAACTGGCGGAGAGGACCGGCGACATCGACGGCAACGGCACCCCCGACCTGCTCACCTGGGAAGGCGAAGAGCCCGGCGACGGGGAAAACACCGAGGTCGCATGGGGCACCGTCGAGGGCTACGGGAGCGGTCGGTGAACGCCGGGACGCCGGGGCGGGCAGACGAGGCCGCAGAGCTGGAGCGCGAGTCCGCCGCGCGGAAGCTGGAGTTCGACAACTGGTTTGGCAGCCAGGGCTACGACGACGAGGGGCGCTTCGACTCCGACGAGATGGAATTCGCCTTCGAGGCCGGGCGGGAAGCCGCCGCCGCACGGGAGCCGAAGCCCGCGCCCGAGCTGGCCGCCGCCACGGCCGAGACGCGCGCCGTCCGCAACCTGCTGGACGACTTCACGCACGCGGTGATCGACCTCGACGCACGCGCCGGGAAGCTCACTGCAGCCGCCAAGGCCGTCCGCAAGAAGGCCGGGCTACCACCAGTGGAGGGCAAGTGACCGGCGAGAAGATCGAGCGGGCCGTCGCGACCGCGCTCGCCAGCGCCGCCGCCGGAGCCGTCCTCGTCGCCGTCTGCGCCCTCATCCTGGCGGTGACCCTGTGATGGGCGTCTTCGAGGAAGTCGAGCGCGACGCCGCCGCCGTAGGGCGCGGCATCACCAGCCTGTTCCACCGCGACCAGCCCGCGCCCGCGCCCGTCCCGTCGTTCACCCCCCGCGCGTCCCGGCAGTCCCAGCAATCCCAACCGAAAGGATCACCCGTGTCCAACGCGTTCGCCGAGATCGGCCACCTCCTCGCCGTCGCCGACGAGGAAACCGTCCACGCCCTCAACGTCGTGCTCGCCCACCCCGAGGGCATCGCCGTCGTGTCCAAGCTCGCCAGCCTCGCGGGCGTCAACGTCCCGCCGGGCACCATCACCGCCGCCGTGGCGGGCCTCGACGCGGTCCTGAGCGTGCTGTACCCGCCGCAGCAGGCCGCGCCCGCGCAGCAGGCCGCCGACGGCACCGGGGCGCAGCAGGCGCAGGACGCGCGGGTGACGATCTAGTGACCGCTCCCGCGTGCGGCTCGTGCGGGTCGCCGACTGGAGACAGCAGCTACCTGTGCACGGGCTGCACGCGGGACCTCGCCGCGCTGCTGCTGCAAGCCGCGAGCATCGCCCCCGACCTCGACGACGCGGTAGCGAAGCTCCTGCGCAGGGGCAGCGGCGGACGACGGTCGGAAGCCGACGCGCCGCTGCCAGTCGACCTCGCGGCCAGCGACGCCAAGGCCGACTTGCAGCACTGGCTCGACTACTGTGCCCTCAGCACGTGGAGGCGCGCGACCGACGCGGCCTATCCCAGTGGCGGGATTGCCTCCCGTGCCACATGGCTGGCCGCGCACCTCACGGTGGTCCGGCAGCACCCCTACGCCGGGAAGATGCTCGACAAGCTGCGCGAGCAGGTGCGCCGCGCCCTGGCCGTCGTCGACCGCAAGCCCGAGCGCGCACCCGCAGGCCTGTGCGACAACTGCGGGCGGCAGCTGCTCGCCGAGCTCGGCGCCGACAGCGTCACCTGCGCCTGCGGCATGACCGTCCTCGCGCTGCAGGACAAGCGCCGCGAACGGGCAGCGGCAGCCGACGTGCTCGGCACCGCAGCCGAGATCAGCGGCGCCCTGACCAAGATCGGCATCAGCATCCCCCGCGGCACCATCACCAGCTGGGGATCACGCGGACGGCTCACCATGCGCCCGGGAGGCGTCTACGCCATGTCCGACGTGCTCGCGCTCCACGCGCAGAGCCAGCGAGTGAGAGGATGAACGGCATGAACCGCAGGCAGGAAACGGTCTTGATCGTCGCGGCTGGCCTGATCGCCGGCTGGCTGGTGAGCTTCCTGGCAGGCGGGATCCCGCTCTACGTATGCGGGCTGCTCGCGGCTCTGGGCGTCCTGGCCATCGCGGGCTCCCTCATGGGCAAGCGCAAGCGGTGAGATGGAAGCCCGACGCGCAAGCCTGATTTGCGCTCTGACTTGCCTACTTGACAACTTGCATCAATACTGTTTCTAGCGTGACCGTAGTGGCCCTGGGAGACCGGGGCCATTCGCATTTCCGGAGGCAACCGTGCCGAACGGCCAGTGGCGCGGATCAACCAGGCGCGCACGGCTTCCCGCCAACTGGCCGGAACTCTGCCGCCTTGCCCGCGAGATCCACGGCACCAGCTGCTACCTCTGCGGCAGCGGCAACGCCAGCGACACCGACCACGTAACGCCCGGAGACGATCACTCGCCCGCCAACCTGCGGCCTATCTGCCGCCGCTGCCACACGGTCAAGTCGTCCCGCGAAGGCGGCCAGGCTGCGCAAGCCGCACGGCCCAAGCGTCAGCGCCCGCAAGAAGCCCATCCCGGAATGAGGTGACCATGGCCAGCAGAACCGGCAAGTTCGAGAAGCTCGCCGCACAGGTCCACAGCAAGAAGCTCGCCGGGTGGATCACCACGCACGAACCCAAGGTCGCCGCCCGCGCCAAGGCGACCCGCACCGCCGACAAGGCGGTCAACGCCCGCAAGCGCAAGACCGGCAAGAAGGGCCGCTGACCATGGCATGGAACGGAGCGCTCCACCCCCGCGCACCCAAAGGCGGACCCGCAGGCGGACAGTTCGCCGCAGGCGGCAGCCAGCAGCCCGCCAAGGCCGCGCCCAAGAAGACCGCCGCCAAGCCGAAGGCGAAGAAGGCCACGGCCAAGCAGTCGCCGTTCAAGGTGCTCCAGGCACTGGAGAAGAAATCGCAGTCCGGCGGCAAGCTCACGCCGCAGCAGAAGCACGAACTCCACGTCGCGCACGTCGCCCACATGCAGCACGTCGCAGCCGTCAAGGCCAGGGCAGCAGCTGCCAAGAAGGCGCCCGCCAAGCCGAAGACCACGGCCAAGGCCGCACCCAAGAAGACCATGACCAGCGGCCAGAAGACCAAGGCCATGGCCATGGCGAAGTCCGGCCGCTGACCATGGCAGGCAAGCGCAAGTCACCAGGGCCGGTCCACAGCAAGGCCCAGCAGGGATTCCTCTTCGCCACCAAGAAGCCGTTCGCCAAGAAATGGGCGCACCAGGCAGGCGAGACCGGACCGAAGGGCAACCCGGCGTCCAAGGCGGCTTATGCCCGCCTGCCACGCCGCAAAGGCGCACGGAAGCGAGCCTGACCATGGGCAAAGACGGCAGCAAGTGGCGGCACGACTGGGAACCGCTCAACGCCGCAGCCGCCGCCCTCAAAGCGCACCGTACGCCGCACGGCACCATGCGGCCCATGCAGCGTCAGCCGCGGCTCAGCGACGTCAAGGCCAAGCCCGGCAGCTTCCTGCCCACGCCGTCACCATGGCGGCCGGCACGGACAGCCAGGACACCGAAGGCGGCCACGGTCAAGCCGCGCAAGCAGGCCACGCCAGCGCAGCCAGCCAAGAAGACCACAGAGGAACGCGTGCACGCAGCCATCAGGCACGCAGCCGCCAACAGCCAGCACATCCTCTACAAAGGCGACACGGTACCGATCTCGGACGTGCGCGACGAGATGGCCAGGGCTGGCGTCACAGGCGAGGCATTCGACACTGCCCTGCTCAACCTGCAGAAGCAGCGCAAGGTCACGCTCTACTCGTCGAGCGCGGACAGGATGCTGACGCCTAAGCAGAAGACAGGCGGACTCCGAATGGGAGGACGCGAGATCAACATAGTCACGTTCGGGTGAACTGGTCACTCAGCGCGACGAAAAGTTAGACCGGGGTCGATACCCCTCCCCCCTGGCATGCGCCATCACCGGCCCCGTATAGCGCCGGAGGGTGGCTACGGGTTTTGCAAGCCGTGAGTAACGAAGACCGTTACGCAGCGTGAACCGCACGGTTCCGCGCAATCCTGCACAGGAAAGGTCTTGGAATGGCAGTTCAGAGTGAAGACGCGCGCCTGACGCTCGCCGAGCGCGTCGCGGGCCTGGAGCACGAGCTCGCGGAGATCCGCGGCACGGTAGCCGAGCTGGTGCGCGAGACGGGGCTGCGGTAGTGGGCACGCGAGGCCCGGCGCCGAAGCGCACCGACCAGCGCAGGCGCCAGAACAAGCCTGAGATCCCCGTCACGACGGCCGCAGCGTCGGCGAAGGCCGAGATGCCAGCGCCGGATGACGGCTGGCACCCGCTCGCACGCGACATGTACGCCTCGCTGGCGCAGTCCGGCCAGTCGGCGTTCTTCGAGCCGAGCGACTGGCAGGCCGCGCGGCTTGCCGCAGAGGCCACATCGCGCCTGCTGAAGTCCGACCGCTTCTCGGCGGTGCTGCTGGCTGCGGTGAACAGCATGTGGTCGGGCCTGCTGATGACGGAGGCTGACCGGCGCAGGTTGCGGATCGAGCTGGAGAAGCCGAAGGAAGACAAGGCCGCGGCCTCGGCCGTGACCGACCTTGAGCAGTTCCGCAAGCGCCTCTCCGTCTGACCGGCTGGTCACGCTGCCGGAGGGCGTTCCGGCGCTGACGCTGGGCTGGCAGGTGGCGCAGTGGGCGATGACGTACCTGGTGCAGCCGAACGGCCCGAATGCGGGGCAGCCGTGGCGTCCGATCGACTCGCAGCTGAAGTTCTGGCTGTGGTGGTACGCGGTTGACGACTCCGGCCGCTGGCTGTTCCACCGTGCGGTGCGGCGGCTGTCGAAAGGCAGCGGCAAGAGCCCGTTCGCCGGCGTCCAGGGCCTGACGGAGCTGTGCGGCCCGGTGCGGCTGAAGGACTTTGACGCGTCGGCGCCTGGCGGCTGCGTCGGCAGGCCGGTCGACATGCCATGGGTGCAGGTCGTGGCCACGGCAGAGGACCAGACGGCGAACACGATGCGGATGGTGCGCGCTCTGGCGCCGAAGGGCAGCCGGATCGTGCAGGAGTACGGCCTTGACCCGGGCAAGGAGAAGTTTTTCAAGGCGCCGGAGGGCACGCTCGAGCAGAAGGCGAGCTCGTACACGTCCGCTGAGGGCGCTGAGGCGACTTTCGTGGTCGCTGACGAGACGGAGCACTGGAAGCCGGGCAATCACGGGCCTGAGCTGTACGCGACGCTGGCTGACAACCTAGCTAAGAGCGGCGCGCGGATGCTTGAGACGTGCAACGCGTGGGTTCCGGGTGCTGAGAGCGTCGCGGAGTCGTCATTCGACGCGTGGGTGGCACAGGAAGAGGGCCGCACGCGCGGCCGGAGCCGGATCCTGTACGACGCGCGGATCATCCCGCCGGAGACGGACTTCGCGGACCCGGTATCGCTGCGCGAGGGCCTGGAGTTCGTCTACGAGGGCTGCTACTGGGCCGATCTCGACGCGATCATGGAGCGGATCTGGGATCCGTCGAGCTCGCCGTCTGACTCGCTGCGGAAGTACGGGAACCGTCCGAGCGTCGCCGACGACGCCTGGATGGACCCGGCGAAGTGGGAGCTGCTCGCCGACCCTGAGCAGGCGCCTGAAGAGGGCGACGTGATCGCGATGTTCTTCGACGGGTCGAAGAGCCGCGACGCGACGGGCCTGGTCGGCTGCAACGTCTTCACGGGGCACGTGTTCGTGCTCGGCTGCTACGAGCCGGATCCCTCGCATGAGGGTGACGACGAGGTTCCGCCGGAGATGGTGGACGGCTGGGTCGCGGCGGCGTTCGAGAAGTACCGCGTCGCGGCGTTCTTCGCGGACGTCAAGGAGTGGGAGAGCTTCACGAAAGTCTCCTGGCCTGAGGCGTACGGTGACCGGCTGCTGATCAGCGCGGTGCCGGGCGGCAAGGAGCCGCAGCCGATTGCGTGGGACATGCGGTCGCACTCGTACGACTTCGGCCTGGCCTGCGAGCTGACGGAGCGCGAGATCCTCGACGGCCAGTTCACGCACGACGGCGACAGCAGGCTTTACCGGCACGTGGCGAACGCGCGGCGGCGGCCGAACAGGTGGGGTGCGGTGAGCATCGGCAAGGAAAGCGCCAGCTCGCCAAACAAGATCGACTTGGCGGTGTGCATGATCGGCGCGCGGATGGCGCGCAGGCTCGTGCTCGCGTCCAAGGAATGGCAGCGGGAGATGCGCAAGGCGCGCGGACAGGGAAGGGTGGTGGTGCTCCGGTGATCGAAGAGCCGCTGCTGCTGGGCATCGACGCCAAGGGCCTGTCCGACGACGAGCAGGAGACCGTCGACTACCTGCAGATGCGGATCTTCGAGAACTGGCCGCTGCTGAACGCGCGCCTGAAGTACTACGAGGGCACGCAGCCGATGCGCAACCTCGGCATCGCGGTCCCGCCGGAGCTTGAGCAGCTGCACACCGCGGCCGGGTGGCCGGGCGTGGTGGTCGACACGATCGACGAGCGCCTCGAGGTGGCGGGATTCCGCCTCGGCGACAGCGCCTCGGCCGACAGCGACATGTGGGACATCTGGACGCACTCGCGGATGGAGCACGAGAGCGGCCTCGCGCACCTTGACGCGCTGACGTTCGGCCGCGCGTTCGTGATGGTCGGCTCTAGCGACGACGGCAGCGGGATGCCGCTGATCACGGCGGAGTCGCCCCTGAACATGGGCGCCGTCTACGACACGCCGACGCACCGGGTCCGCGCGGCGCTGCAGGCGTACGACTACTACGGCGACCAGGCGGCGGCGCTGTACCTGCCTGACCAGACGGTCCACATGGTCAACGTGCAGGGCGCGGGCTGGCAGGTCCGGGACCGCGACGAGCACCGCCTCGGCCGCTGCCCGGTGGTGATGCTGTCTAACCGGCCGCGGACGTCGTACCGCTACGGTCACAGTGAGATCACGCCGGAGCTGATGAGCTGGACTGACGCGGCGTGCCGGTCGCTTTTGCGGATGGAGATCGGGGCGGAGTTCTTCAGCGCTCCGCAGCGGTACATCATCGGCGCGAGCGAGTCGGCGTTCACCAACCCGGACGGGACTCCGGCGGACGCGTGGGAGACCTACATCGGCCGCCTGCTGGCACTGGAGCGCGACGAGGAGGGCAACGTCCCGGCGGTCGGCCAGTTCACGGCCGCTGACCCGTCGCCGCACATGAACCACGTGCTGACGCTGACGCGGCTGGTGTCGGCGCGGACGGGCGTGTCGCAGGACAAGCTCGGCTTCACCTCGGACAACCCGGCTTCGGCGCAGGCGATCGAGGCGGCGGACGCGACGCTGAACCGGCGCAGCAAGCGCCGCATGCGCGGCTTCGGCGCGGAGTGGCGCGAGGTTCAGACGCTGGCGCTGACGATCGCGGGCAACGGGCAGGTCCCGGCGGACGCGCACCAGATCGAGGTGATCTGGGCGGCACCGGAGACGCCGACGCCGGCGGAGACGAGCGCGGCCATAGCGCAGCAGGTGACGATAGGCGCGATCCCGGCGACGTCGGACGTGACACTGACGAAGCTGGGCTATACGCCGATGGAGATCACGCGGCTGGCGGCCGACCGGAAGGCCGAGCAGGGGCAGCAGAACCTTCAGGCCATCGCGAGCCGCCTCGGCGCTCTGCAGCAGATGCAGCCGCAGCCTGAGGCGCTGCCGCAGCCGCAGACGGAGCCCGCGGTTGCCAACGGCGGCGGCTGAGCACCAGGCCGCGCAGGCGTCGCTGGCCGCGGCGCTGGCGCGGGAGGTGGCGGCGGTATGGCAGGCGCTGCTGAACGTCGCGCAGCTGGCGAAGACGCTGCCGGACCTGTCGGCGGTGATCGCGGCGCTTGTGGGCCAGTACGGGTCGGCGTCGGCGGCGGTTGCGGCTGACTACTACGGCACGGCGCGGCTGAACGCGGGCGTTTCCGGCCTGTTCACGGTCGTTCCGGCCTCGCCGCCGGATCACGGGCAGGTCGACGCCGGGGTGCGGTGGGCCACGAAGGGCCTGTGGACGCCGGCCCCGGACCCGGTGCCGGCGCTGAAGCTGACGCAGGCGGCCGTGGAGACGCTCGTGCTGGACACAGGGCGGGACACGCTGATCGGCGCCGTGGAAACCGACCGGAAGGCGCGCGGCTTCGCGCGGCACACCGAGCCGGGGTGCTGCTACTTCTGCGCGATGCTCGCCACCCGCGGCGACGTGTACCGCTCGCGTCAGTCGGCGTCGTTCCAGGCCCATCCTGGCGACCGCTGCCAGCCTGAGCCGGTTTTCACGGCGTACGAGCCGCCCGCGCAGGTCCGCGAGTGGCAGCAGCTGTGGCGCAGCAGCACGAGAGGGACTTCCGGGAAGGACGCGGTAGCGGCTTTCCGGCAGGCGTTCGAAGGCCCCGCACGGGGCGAAGGCACTCCGCACGGAGGGTGACATGGCAGACGACCCGACCACGCAGGACCCGGCACCTGAGCCGCCGCAGGCGGATCCCGTTCAGGACCCGGCTCCGGAGCCCGGCGCAAAGCCGGAACCGGACTGGAAGGCGCAGGCCCGCAAGTGGGAAGAGCGCGCCAAGCAGAACGCGGCGGCGGCTAAGAAGCTAGCCGACATCGAGGCGGCCAGCATGACGGCGCAGGAGCAGGCCGAGGCCCGCGCCGCGGCGGCTGAGGCGAAGGCTGCGGCGGCCGTCGAGAGCATCGCGACGGCGAAGCTGGAAGCGGCGCTCACCGGCCTCGTGCCGGACCCGGTCGATGTGGTCGGCGACCTGAACGTCAAGAAGTTCCTCGGCGAAGACGGCCAGGTCGACCCGGAGAAGGTCGCGGCGCTCAGGGCCAGGTACCAGGCGCTGGCACCGCAGGGGCCGCGCGCCCCGGCGGTCAACCCGGCGCAGGGCAACGGCCAGCCCGCGAAGTCGATGGCGGAGATCATCGCCGACGCCGAGAAGACGGGCAACACGAAGCAGTCACTAAGGCTCAAGTCGCAGCAGCTCGTGCAGCTGCGCAAGCAGGGGTAGGGCAGCGTGCCGCCCCGGGAAGGATAAGAAGTGGCCATTTCTGGTGTCGGCACGACTTACAACCTGCCGAATTACCACGGCGAATTGTTCACGGTCGCCATCACGGAAACCCCGTTCCTGTCCGCCATCGGCGGGATCAACGGCAGCAAGTCGGTTCGCTCCAAGCAGTTCGAGTGGCAGGTCATCGGCCGCCGCGCGAACACGACCAACAACGGCGCGCTGGAAGGCCAGGCGGCACCGACGGCGACCGGCCAGGCGCGGACGAATGTCTCCAACATCACCGAGATCCACCACAGCCAGATCGCGGTGTCCTACTCCAAGCTGGCGGCTACCGGCCAGTTCGCCGGCGTGAACGTGGCGCCGGAGTTCGACGACCTGGCCATCAGCGAGCTGCAGATCCAGACCGAGGCCGAGCTGCAGTCGATCGCGAACGACGTGAACCTGTCGTTCCTGACCGGCACCCTGCAGCAGCCGGCGGACAACACGACCGCCCGGCACACGCAGGGCATCCTCGGCGCGATCACCAGCAACGTGTCGGCCAACGGCGGCACGAACCGGGCGCTGACGCCGACGATCCTGAACACGCTGCTGAAGACGATGCGCCTCGCGGGCGCCCCGCTCGCCCCGGGCACGAACGACGTCAACGGCAACCCGTCGGCGCGGACCGTGATCCTGTGCGGGTCGGACCAGAAGCTGAACCTGACCAACGTCTACGCGGCGCAGGCCACGCTGTCGGCCCCGGTGCGCAGCCAGACCGTCGCGGGCATGGCGATCGACACGATCGTGACCCCCTTCGGCACGTTCGGCGTGCTAGAGGACCCGGCGATGCCCGCACGGCAGATCGCGGTCGTGGACCTGGGCGTCTGCTACCCGGTGTTCACCGAGATCCCCGGCAAGGGCGTGCTGTTCGTCGAGCCGCTCGCCAAGACCGGCGCGACGGAGAACTACCAGCTGTACGGCGAGATCGGCCTTGAGTACGGGCCGCAGCAGTTCCACGGGCTCGTCAAGGACCTGCTCAACGCGGACGGCACCTGACAGGCACCCTCCGAGACCCAGACGGGAGATGAATCATGGCTGAGGCCAAGGAGCGCGTTTTCACCGCCAGCCGCGGCTACGAGCTCGCGGACACGGGCCCGGACGGCGAGTACCGGAAGTGGGCCGAGTTCACCCCCGACCCGGAGCGGCAGCAGCCGAACGGGCCGGCGGTGTTCTCGTTCTCCACGACGGACGCGAAGGTGGCCGATCGGCTGCTGAAGGCGGACGCCGACCACGGCATCACCGAGGTCACGGCCTCGAAGTGAGCACGATCACGACGGTCGCCGACCTGCAGACCTTCATGGGCGTGACGGTTGACGAGACGCGGGCGCAGCAGCTGCTCGACATCGTCGAGGCGGACGCGGGGAGCATCGTCTCGCCGCTGCCCGCCTCGGCGATGGGCGTGATCCTGACGGCGGCGGCCAGGGCGCTGCCTAACCCGTCGGGGACGACGTCCATGTCGACGGGCGGCGCCAGCGCGTCGTGGACTCCGGGCGGCGTGTACCTGACCAGGGCGGAGCGGATGACGCTCCGGCGCCTGGCGGGCATCGGCGGCGGCGCGTTCACGGTGAACGTGGCGCCTAATGCGGGCCAGGACTACATCGACCCGCTGCAGACGCCGACGCTGGAGGATCAGGAGCAGCTGATCAACGACTTCCCGGACATCCTGCCGTGAGCGTCCGCTACAAGCCCGACTACAAGGGCACCGGGGAGCTGATGAACGGCCCGGAGATGCAGGCCGTGATGCGCGAAGTCGCGCTGGCGGGCATGGCGTCCGCCGTCGCCGCCGCACCGGTTCGGACGGGCGACTACAAGTCGCGCTTCCGCGTGACCGTCGAGGCTCACGGCGGCGTCCACCATGACCGGGCTGAAGCCAGGATCGTGAACGACTCGGATCACTCGGTGCTCGTGGAGTGGGTCGACGACTACCACACCCTGCGGGACGCGGCCGGGGAACTGGGGGTTCTGTGACGCTCGGCGCGTTCCCGAACGCCGCTAAGGCGGTCGCGGGCCTGCTCGGGACTGTCGACGGCATGGCGGCCTCCTACTGGGGGCCCCGCACGCTGCAGGTAATCCAGTCCGGGAAGATGCCGGCGGTGCGCGTCATGCACGCGGGCGGAAGCCAGGCGCGCGTCACCCGCAACGGCGACGCCGACCGGATCACGGACACGACTTACCTGGCTGTGGCGGTGTTCGCGGGCGACGCGGACACGGCCGCGGGCCTGGCGGAATCGTGCCGGCAGCTGCTGATCTCCGAGCGCGGCATCACGGCGCCGGGCGGCGCCCTTATCGACCTGGCGGAGACGATGCAGTCTCCGGAGCTGGTCACGTCCCCTGATTCGGCCCTCCCGCAGTGCGTGACGGCCGCGTACATCGTCTCGATGCGCCGCTAGGGCGCTGAGGAGGGATAGAGCATGACAGGAACCGCGACCACGTTCGGCGCGCTGGTCACGCAGAACAACGCGAACGTCCGCAAGGCGCTGAAGGGCGGCGTGCTGGTCGCCCCGATGAGCCAGGCGCTGCCGTCGTCGCTGACGATCGACAGCCCGACGACCCCCGGGACGCCGGTCCTGCAGACGCTGACGGGCTTCACGTCGCTCGGGTTCTTCGACGACTCGGGCGCGGTGTTCGACGAGAACATCAACAGCTCGGACATCGCGGCGTGGGGCGAGCTGGCGCCGGTCCGCAGGGACATCACCAGCGACGTCACCGCCTTGAAGGTGACGGGCCTTGAGACGAACAAGACGACTCTGGCGACGTACTTCGGCGTGGACGCCACGACGCTGGTACCGGACGCGACGACGGCTGAGCTGCAGATCCCGAAGAACGCCAGCCCGGTCGCCTTGTACTACCGGGTGCTGGTGCTGTCGCAGGACGGCGCGGCCGGGAGCGAGTACTGGATCGCCCGGATGCTGCCGCGCGCGTCCCTGACCAACATCGGCAGCATGACCTTCGCCAGCAAGGACACGCCGATCGCCTACGACATGGAGTTCACCGCCTACAAGGACGCCACGGCGGGCTACAGCGTGATGACGTACCTGGCCGGGCCCGGGTGGAAGACGAACAAGACGGGAGCGGGCTTCTAAGTGGGCAAGTCGTTCGAGGACTACGCGGCCGAGTACAGCAAGAAGCCGTTCCCGCTGCCGATGCCGGGCGGGGAGACCGTTCCCGTGCCGAACTTCGACATCGACACGCAGCAGGCCATGACCGCTGCCGCGGCGGGGAAGGCGGACCCGTTCGCGGGCCTTGAGGTTCTCATCGGCGACGCGGACGCCGCGCTCGTCGCCGCCGCCTGGCGCAAGCTCCCGATGGAGGCGTGGCTGGACGTGCTCGCCGACATGCGGAAGTACTTCGGCACAAAAAACTCGGAAGCCTCGCCGGCCTCCTAGAGAGGCACGGCGGGGCTGTCCGCTCTGACCTGCGGCGCTACTACGGCGTTTCCCTGGGTCAGATGTTCGGCGGCGAGATCACGCCCGACGAGGTCTGGGACTACGTCACCCACCTGCCGCGCGACTCGGCTACGTGGGCGGCCATTTACGCCGACCCGGAGACCGTGATCCCGGATGAGGGCGCGGAGCCGCCTGAGCCGCGGCTGACGGAGTTCTCGCCGGAGGTTGAGGCGCTGGCGGCCATGCACGACCTGCTGGCGGCGCTGCTGGCGAACGTGGTCGCGCTGGGTGGCGGGAAGCCGCCGAGGATCAGCCCTTACCGGCGACCTGGCGCGGCGAGGCGTGAGGCCGCTAAGGCGCGGCGGCACGAGCAGGCGCGGCGCGAGTGGGCCGAGCTGCTGGGGCAGATGGGCATCGAGGGCTAGGAGGGAAGCGTGTCTTACCAGGCCGGGAGCGCTTTCGTCTCCGTCAAGCCGGATATGTCGACCTTCCAGGACGACATCAGGGCTGAGCTCGCGAAGACGCCTGACGTCGCTGTCAAGGTGTCGGCGGACACGGCGCAACTGTCTGCGGACCTGGACGCGGTGACGCGGGACCGCACGGCGACGGTTAACGCGGACGCGGACACGGCCGCGGCGACGGCGAAGCTCGACGAGGCCGCGAAGACGCGCACGGCGAAGATCAACGTCGTAGAGACGCTGCAGAAGGGCGGCACGCTCCAGGGGCTGGGGCTGCCCGGCCTGGCGGCGCTCGGCGGCGTGGCGCTCGGCCCTCAGGCCGTCGGCCTGGCGGCCGGGGTTTCCGGTCTGGGCGCGGCGTTCGCCGCTGCCGGCGGCGAGGCGGCCGCGTTCGGGGCTATCGCCAAGCCGATGTTCACCGACGTGACCGCGGCGCAGAAGGCGTTCACGAAGGCGCAGGACGCCTACAACAAGGCGACGACGAGCGCTGACCGGGCGAAGGCGCTGCAGGCTGAGCAGCAGGCGCTGGCGAAGCTGACCCCGGCGGAGAAGGACCTTTACACCCAGCTGACGGCGCTTGAGGGCGCGTGGAAGAAGCTGAGCCAGGCTGAGCAGCCGGTTGTCGAGTCGGCGCTTGCCCCGTGGCTGCAGACGGCCACTTCGGGGATGCAGCTGCTGAAGCCGCTGATCGAGGACGGCGCCGGGGCTATCCGGCTGCTGGGCACAGAGGCGAAGTCGGCGCTGGCGGACCCGTTCTGGGGAACGTTCTTCAACACCCTCGGCACCACCGGGCAGATCGCGCTGGTCAACTTCGGGGAGGCGGCCGGGAAGGTCGCTGACGGCGTCGCGCACCTGTTCGTCGCGTTCGCGCCCGATATCGACAAGCTTCCTCCGCTGGTCAACGACCTTGCCGGGGCGTTCGACAAGTGGTCCAAGTCCGTCACGTCCACGGGGCTGGATAACTTCCTGTCGAAGACGTTCAGCCCGGACAACGTCAAGGCGCTGGCGGCCGACGGCAAGGACCTGGCGACGTTCGTCGAGAACATCGCCAAGGCCAGCGCTGACATGAGCCCGCTGGCGTTCGGCGGCATCTCCAACGTGCTGACGATCCTGGGCTCGCTGCCGCCCGGGGTGATCGAGGCCGCTACCGGGCTTTTCCTTGCCATCAAGACGATCGGCACCATTTCCGCGGGCGTGAGCGCGGTCACCGGCATCCTCGACAAGGTCAAGGGGCTCGGCGGCGGCGCCGCGGCAACCGCCGAGTCGGCAGCCGAGGGGACGGCCGCCGGGGAAGCTGGCGGCGCGGCTGCCGCCACGGCCTTCACGACTGCGTTCACCACCGGGGTAACCACCGGGCTGGCCGAGGCTTTCGCGGCGATCGACACGGAGAGCGCTACCGAGGCCGCGGCCGCAGGCACCGCGATGGGGACCGCGGCGGCTACCTCGTTCGCCGCGAGCTTCGGCACGGAGTCCGCTACTGCCCTGACGGCCGTGTTCGCCGGGGAGGACATCGCCGGAGCGGCTGAGGCGGCAGCTGGCGGCGCTGCGCTCGGCACGGCGTTCGCTACCGGGTTCGGCGGGTCGCTGACGGCGATCGGCACGGCGGTAGCGGCGGCGATCCCGGAGGCCGGGCTCGTGGCGGTGCTGGCCGCCGGGCTGGCGGGCTCGGCGCTGGGTACCGCGTTCGGGCTGGGTTTCACGCTGGGGTTCGGCGCGACGGGCGCCAAGAGCGTCGTTTCCAGTCTTCAGACCGACCTGACCAGCAGCGCGTCGTCGGCTAGCACGTGGCTGCAGCCTGCGGGGGCCGCGACGGTCCAGGGGTACGTCGCCGGTTTTGTCGGGCAGCAGGCGGGCGTCGTGGCCCTCGGTGCGCAGCTGAAAGGCTGGGTGCAGCAGGGAACCGCCGGGTCGAACACGTGGCTGACGCCGCCCGGGCAGCAGACCGGGCACGGGTTCAGCGACGGCATCGCGTCGACGCGCGCTGAGGTGAACTCGACGGCGGCCGGCATGAAGAACTGGGTGACCGACCACTTCCAGCCGGCCGGGGCGTGGCTGACGAACGCGGGCATCTCGATTGTGCAGGGCCTGGCGAACGGGATCCTCGCTGAGGCGAGCGTGGCGGTGTCGGCGGCGCAGTCGCTGGCGAACGCGGTCACGTCGACCGTGAACAACGCGCTGCAGGTCCACTCGCCGTCGAGGGTGATGCACCAGATCGGCGTGTTCACCGGGCAGGGCCTCGGGCTGGGGATCCTCTCGCAGGAGCCGTTCGTCGGGCAGGCCGCCGGAACGCTCGCGATGGCCAGCGTGCAGGGCCTGGCGGGCCTGGCGTCGGCTCAGTCGCTGTCGGCGCTGGGCTCGCTCGGCGTCCCGTCTATCGGCAGCCCGGCGAGCCTGCCGGGCGTCTCCAGCCCGCTGCGCGCCGGCGGCCTGCAGCTGCAGCTGTCGTGGGCCGGGTCCAGCGACCAGGTGACCAACGCGATCGTGGGCGGCCTGCAGGGTCACATCGTCGGCGCGACGGGCGGCGACGTGCAGGCGGCACTGGGGCACGGCCCCGTCCGGATCTCTTAGGAAAGGCAGCACATGGCAGAAGCGCAGATCGACGTCAGCCACCACTGCGGGGACGACGCGGGCCCGGACTCGGGCGTCGTGGCGGTCCACCAGGCGGCGCGCAGCTCGTGCTGCGGCGAGGTGCTGGCCGAGGGGGGAACCCCGGAGACGGGCTTCAGCTGCACCGGGTGCGGGCAGCCGTGCGAGCGCGTTCTCGGCGACCTGACAGCGCACTGGACGTGCCTGTGCGGCACGCGCCGCTCGCAGGTGCTCACCGTCCCGACCGACGTGGAGGGCTGACATGGCCGACGGCGTTTCGACTACGGTCGCGAACTCGGCGCTGGACAACATGGCCGGCACGAACATGAACAACGCGCAGCTGCACACGGGCGCGCCCGGTTCGGCAGGCACCGCCAACGTGGCCAGCGTGACGACGCGCCCGGCCGTGACCTGGGCAAGCGCGTCAGGGGCAAGCAAGTCCGCGAACGGGACGCTGCCGTCGTGGGCATCGTGGGCTGGCGTGAACGGGCAGACGATCACGGCGATCTCGCTGTGGTCGGCGTCGACGGCGGGCACGTTCGGCGCCGCTATCACGCTGTCCGCCAGCGTGACGATGAACACCGGGGACACGCTGTCGCTGACGGCGATCACCATCAGCATCCCGACCGCCTCCTGACCTGCTGCGCACGGCACCCGGGAGGAGGTAAGCCGCCGTGACGTTCGCCAGCGTCGGGTCCCCGGTCGCGATCGCAGGGTCCACGTTCACGCTGGCTCCGGCCGCAGTGGGCCACTTCGTGATAGCCGAGGTCGCCTGTTCCAGCTCTACGGTCAGCGCCACCGCTCTTTCCAGCTCCAACGCAACGTGGACCCAGCTGGTAGCCCCCACTACCCTGTCGGCCAACACCCAGATCGTCACGGTCTTCCTCGGCAAGGTCACCAGCACCAGCTCTGCCACTGTCACAGTCTCGTTCAGCGGCACGGCCCCCACGGTTCGCGGGGCGGCTCAGGAATTCTCTACGACCGTAGGCAACTCCTCCGTTACCCTTAACGCCTCCGGCACCGTCAACTCGGCTACCGCGAACTACCCGACGCTTACGCCTACTCACGGGTCCGGCGAGCTGTACTTCGGGTTCGCGTTCAACTCCAGCAGCGCCGTCTCCGGGTCAACCAGCGGCTACACGTACAACGCGAGCGCTGACGGCCACAACAACGGCCTGTGCTACAACGCGAACTGCGCGAACTCGGCGCAGACCCCCGCCTGGGGCGACAGCAACAGCAAGTCGGGCATCGCGGTCCTGGTCTACGAGGCGGTCACCTCGCACACCGCGACGGCCTCGCTGACCGTCACGCCGTCGTTCAGCGCTACCCCGTCCGCCAGGACGCGCAGCGCCTCGCTGACGGTCACGCCGTCGCTGTCGGCCGCGGCGAGCGGCTTCCCGTCGAACGCCCTGCTGCTCGAAGACGGCACGCCGATCCTCCTCGAAGACGGCTCGTTCCTGCTCGACGAGTCGCCCGGCGGGAGCTCCGGGCACAGCGCGAGCGCGTCCCTGACGGTCGCTCCCGTGCTGTCGTCGGCCCGCGCCGCGTCGCACGCGCCGTCCGCCTCGCTGACCGTTACCCCGTCGCTGTCGGCGTCCCGTGCCGCCGGGCGCGTCCGCTCGGCTTCGCTGACGGTCACCCCTGCGTTCTCGGCGTCCCGCGCTGCCGTCCGCGTCCGCGCGGCGTCCCTGACCGTGACGCCCGCGCTGTCGGTGACGACGTCGCACGCGGCGGGCGCGCCTCCGGGGTACCCGGACGGCAAGCTGGACGCGAAGCTTGAGCTGCTGCTGTCCGGCGCGTGGACGGACGTAACCCGGTGGGCGATGCCGGACGGCCCGCAGAACGCGAGCATCAAGAGCGGCCAGCCGGATGGCGCGCAGCAGCCGAACCCGGCAGCTATGGCCCTGACGCTGGACAACGGCGACTACCGGTTCAGCCCCCGTAACTCCGCGGGGCCGTACGCCGGGCAGCTGCGGCAGAACACGCCGGCGCGCGTGTCGGTGGCCAGCCCGTACGGGACTTACCTGCGGCTTGAGCAGAACAACTCAGACCGGGCGTTCGTCAACGACACCTTGAGCCTGCACGTCACGTCGTCGCTTGAGCTGCGGATCGAGCTGTGCCTGAGCGACTGGCGCGCGTCCGTGCTCGCGGCCCGCTACGACAACACGCAGCCGTCGTGGTATCTCCTGCTGAACGACAACGGGACGCTGACGTGGTCCTGGTTCGACTCCGGCGGCACGCAGCACACCGCGACGACGACGCAGGCTGTGCCGTTCACCAGCGGCATCACGGCCTACCGCGTGGTCCTCAACGGCCCGTCGGGGCTGCTTGACCTGTACGTCGGCGACGGCATCGACGGCACGTACGCGCACATCGGGGCCGGGTTCAGCATCGCGGGCGGCAGCACGACCGTCCGCGCGGGCAACGCGCCGCTGGTGGTCGGCTGGTCAGGCAACCTCAGCGCCGGGCAGCTGCTCGGGCAGGTGACGGCGTGCCGCCTGTACAACGGCATCGCAGGGTCGGGCGGCACGATCGCGGCGCAGGGCACGTTCTCCGGCCAGGTGCCCGGCGTCACGTCGTGGGCCGACAGCGCAGGCAACACGTGGAACCTGGCAGGCGGCGCGGAGATCTCCGCGCGGGACTACCGGCTGACCGGGGAGCTGTCGAGTATCAGCCCGACGGCGACGGTCAGCAGCAGCGCGAGCACGAGGGTGACGATCTCAGGGCGCACGCGGCGGCTGCAGGCAGGATCTCAGCCCTCCGTCATGTCGCCGATGAAGCGGGCTGTCCTGGCGCAGTCCGGGACGCTGGCACCCGTTGACTACTGGCCGATGGAAGACGGCCTGACAGCGAGGTCGTTCGGCCCGGCGGTCGGCACGAGCCTGCTGACGCTGAGCACGGGGAACCCGCAGGCGGCGGCCGACTCGACGTTCGAGGCGAGCGCGCCGCTGCCGACGCTGGGCAACGGCATCCTGACGGCCACGGTCGACAGCTACACGGCGACGAACACGTGGGCCGTGCGGTTCCTGCTGAAGACCGGGACGCTGCCCGCGCCCGCAGCCGAGGCGAGCATCTGCAAGGTGCAGGTGGCCAGCGGCACGGGCGTCACCGTCAGGACCGTGGACCTGCACATCGACTCGGCGAACAACCTCAGGCTGTACGGGCTGAACGGCAGCGGCGGCACCGTGTTCGCCACCACCTGGACAGGGCCGTTCCCGCTGAACACGGGCGTGTGGATGTCCGTCGAGGCGACGGTGAGCGGCGGCAACACGGCGTACAGCGCGGTCACCGTCCAGCCCGGTGCCACGTCGGGGATCTCGGTCGGCTCGGGCGCTATCAGCAGCGCGGCGGGCCGCGTGTCCTCGGTGACGTTCAACGCGGACGGGTTCTTCACCGACACCGTGCTCGGCCATGCGTCGGTGCAGAAGGCGTGGGTGACGCTGTTCTCGCTGGGGTCCCCGCTGAACGCGTGGCGCGGGGAGCTCGCGGCGACCCGCTTCGCCAGGATCTGCGCCGAGAACGGGATCCCGTGCCGCATCGCGGGACGTCCCGCGACGACGCAGCAGATGGGGCCGCAGCCGCGCGGGAGCGTGTGGACGGTGCTGCGGGACTGCGCGCAGACTGAGCAGGGGCTGCTGTACGAGCCGTTGTGGGCCTGCAACGGAGTGGGCCTGCGCACCAGGGAAAGCCTGGGCAGCGAGCAGCCCGACATGGTCACGCTCGACTTCAGCGCGTCGAACCTGCCTGGCAACTTGTCTCCCGCCGACGACGACCAGGGGTTCCTGAACGACGTCACCGGCCAGATGGCGACTGGCGAGACGTGGCGCGAGGTCCTGGACGACGGCAGCGCCAAGAGCGTCAGCGAGCCGGAGGCGGGCGGCGCTGGCCGGTACGCCGGGTCGGTGCCGTTCCCGATCAACGTGGCCGACGCATCGATGCTGCAGTCCAACGTCGCGTTCTACCTCGGCCGCAGCAGCGTCGACGAGGCACGCTACCGGCAGGTAGCCGCGGACTGCGGCATCCCCGGCGCTCCTGCGGCGGCTATCGCCCGCCTGCGCCCGGGTGACCGGGTGAAGCTCGTCAACGTCCCGGCGGCCTACCAGACCGATGACATCCGGCAGCTGGTCACCGGGGCGACGGAAGTGCTGGGACCGGGCCGGAAGATCACCTGGGACTGCGTCCCGGCAAGTCCCTACGACTGATACGTGAGAGAGAGGGTGGCGTGAAGTGGCTCCAGAGTCAGTGGCCGCTGCTGCGGGACGTCGGTATCACGGGCACGGGCCTGATGGCCGTGTGGGTGCAGCTGGGCCTGTGGGCCGCACTCGGCCGCGAGCCGTCCCCGCCGCTGCTGTGGACCAGCCTGGGAATGCTCGTGCCGTCGGCGGCGGCGCACGTACGCCACCTGCTGCAGTCAGCTGGGTCATCGTCTTCGCCATCGCCTTCACCGTCGCCTTTGCCGTCACCGTCTTCGCTGCCTCAGGGGGGCAGTGGTGAATGAGCAGCCGGGCGTCAGCATCACGAAGGGCGCGAAGCGGGCCGTCACCGTGCTTTTCATCCTGTCGTTCCTGGTTGCCGCGACCTCGATGCTGTTCACGGTCTACGAGGTGAGCAGCACCGGCCACAAGTTCTGCGGGGTGGTGACGGCGGTCACTGCCGTGCCTGCGCAGAAGCCCGCCGACCCGGCGCGGACGCCCGCGCAGGAGCGGCAGTTCGAGTGGTATCAGCGGTTCGAGGCGCTCGGCCGGTCGCTGGGGTGCTAGGAGACGCATGAGCAGCAAGATCAGCGCCCTCAGCGCGCTGTACAGCGTCGCGCCAGACGACCAGCTGACTGTAGTCGACACGTCCGACACGACGACAAACCCGCACGGCGCCGGCGGCAGTAACAAGCGCGTACCTGCCGGCCCGTTCTACCAGGCGCTCGGCGGCGCTCACTCGGCGAAGCTGCTGGGGTGGTTCGCGGCGCTCGCGGCGCGCGGCTCGCGGCGCGTCAACGTGGCCGTGATCGGCGACAGCATCGTGGCCGGGCAGGGCGCTTCCAGCTTCGCCGGGTCGTGGCCGCAGCTGCTCGCCACGGCGCTGAACGCGCGGTTCCCGACGCCGGGCTTGTCGACGCACGGGCGCGGCTTCCTGGCGCCGATCATCCCGCCGTCTAACCCGACCAGCTACACGCCGTCGTACGTGACGGTGGCGAGCCAGGCGAACCTGATCGCGGGCAGCCTCTACGGGTACGGGCCGAACCTTGAGACCTGGGACATCAGCCACACCGCCGCGAACACCCTGACTTACTCGCTGACCGGCGACTCGGCGGACATCCTCTGGGCCGGCGCCTCCGGCAACGGCACCTTCTCGTGGAAGGTCGACGCCGGCGCCACGACGAACGTGTCCACTAACGTCACCTTCACCCCCGCCGGGGTCACCCACGTCTCGCTGGGGACCGCCGGGGCGCACACGCTGACGATCACCAACGTCAGCGGCGGTCCTACCTACATAACCGGCGTGATCGAGTACAACGGCGACTTCGCCAAGGGCATCCAGGTCCACGGCCTCGGCTTCTCCGGGAGCACGACCGGCTACTGGACGGTCGCCGGGGGAGCGACGTCGCAGGCGGACGCGCTCGCCCCGCTGAAGCCCGACCTGATCGTGATCGCGCTGGGCGTCAACGACAACGCCTCCAGCATCTCGGCGGCCACCTCGGCATCCAACCTCACGACGTTCATCTCCGGCGCGCGGACCGCGCTCGCCGCCGCGTCGCTAACCGTGCCGCCATTCCTGCTGCTCGCCGACTACAACGCGGCCAGCGACGGGCCGACGACCCCGGCGCAGTGGGACGCCTACGTGCAGCAGATGTACGGCATCGCGGCGGCTGACAGCCTCGTCGACGTCTGCGACCTGACGCTCCGCATGCCGTCGACCGGTGCGACCACGACATGGGGGCTGTACGACGTGGACGGCATCCACCCGGCGGGGTCCGGTCACCAGCTGATGGCCGATCACGCCTGCCAGTTCCTGAGCCCGGCGTGACCCGGTTCCCGCGCCTCGCAGCGCCTAACTGCCTCACCTGCGGCTGCGTTGCCGCGACGCACCGCCACCATAACCACGGCACCTACTGCGGCCGGGACCACGACGAGCCCTGCAACCGCTACCGGCCACGGCGCAAGCGCTGGTGGCAGATCTGGAGGCCGGCATGACCCTGAACGGAATCGACGTCAGCAACGTCAACGGCGCCGTCGACTGGGAGGCGTGGCGCGGGAAGATCGCCTTCGCCGGGATCAAGGTGTCCGAGGGCCTGAACTTCACCGACCAGTACGCGGCCGCCAACGTCCGGGGCGCGCGCAGCATCGGCGTGGCGGTGATGGGCTACCACTTCCTCCGCGCGAACCTGCCGGGGATCGGCCAGGCGCGGTACTTCCTCGACCGGGCGGGCGCCGCGGGGATCGGCCCCGGCGACCTGCTCATGGTGGACGTCGAGACCATGGACGGCATGAGCGCCGTGCAGGTGTCCGACTGCGCCGCCGCGTTCGCGGGGGAGGTGCGCGCGCTGACGAGGGCGTGGCCGGTGGCGTACACGATGCAGTCGTTCGCGCTCGGCGGCTGCACGGCGGCGCTCGGCGTGTGCCCGGCCTTCATCGCCAATCCCAGCCGCGTCGTGCTGC
>Ga0310811_10002647_pt1 | contig 22410 bp, 22 predicted proteins | sample YCmetagenome_FD_207642 | JGI IMG/M metagenome (GOLD analysis project Ga0310811, IMG submission 207642) | Soil microbial communities from experimental microcosm in Duke University, North Carolina, United States - YC | ecosystem: Engineered > Artificial ecosystem > Soil microcosm > Unclassified ...
TCATCATTCTTGATGCGGTTTCTGCCGTTAACGATTGCAGTCAGTTTCTTGGCGCCTGTGTATCGCGTCGCCACAATTATGCCGCAATGGTGTCGCGGACGGGCCAATTGGTTGAAGTTGACATCGCAGAGGCGTGACAGCCGTTGCACATCCGCGTGACTCGTCGGTATCCCCGTTGCGCTTGGCGCAGGGCGCCGCTATCTCTTGCTCTGATCATCGCGCAACTGCGCCCCCGAGTCGCCGGAGGATTAATGATGACGCTCGACCGACGTGCTTTTCTGATTGGTGCCACGGCCCTTGCCACCTGCAGTGTCGCATCGACTGCCTTTGCTTTGACCGATCAGCAGGAACTTATCGACAGGGCACGCATCAGTTTCGAGAAGCTGACGGCTTCGCCGGAATTCAGCGAGCTGCCGGGCTATCTCAAGCACAGCAAGGCTGTGATGATTTTCCCCAGCCTGTTCAAAGCCGGTTTCGTGATCGGCGGCGAGGGTGGGACGGGCGTGCTGATGGTGCGCGATCCGGCGAAGGGTTGGAGTCAGCCGGCTTTCTACACGCTCATTTCCGGCAGTGTCGGCTTGCAGGTCGGTGGCCAGCTGAGCGAGGCCATCTTCACGATCATGAGTGACAAGGCATTGAATGCCGTGCTCGACAACCAGATGAAGCTCGGCGGCAATGTCTCGATGGCGGCCGGACCGATCGGCAAGGGTATCGGCGCCGATACCACCACCAATTTCAGCTCCGATGTCTACAGCTTCGCCAAGACTTCCGGCCTGTTCGGCGGTGTGTCCTTCGACGGCTCCGGCATCCTCAAGAAGGATTCCTGGAACCGGGCCTATTACGGCGAAGGCTCGAGCCCCTATGCCATCGTCATCCAGCGGAAATTCAACAACCCGAATACCAGCGGCCTGGTGAACGCGCTGTCCGCCTATTGAGGCGGGCAACGCGCATCGTCGCCTGCCAGCCGGCCCGATCCGGATGACATCTTTCCGGCAGGTTGGGTTGCGACAATTCCTCGCGTGCCGAACGGGACGTCTGGTGCGGCCGCGCCGGGCGTTCTAGTCTCGCTCGGCGCCAATCTGCCGGGCACAAACCGTCCGGCGCGCCGACTGCAAGGAATTGATCATGCCGAAATCCACCATCGCTCGTCTGCTGGTCATCGTCTGTCTGATCGCGGTTGTCGGTCTGACCGGCCTGGTCGGCTGGCGTCTATACCTGAAGGGGACCGGCCAGGAGACCGCTGCGGTGGCAATCGGCGGTCCCTTCACCCTGGTCGATCAGGATGGCAAGACGGTGACGGATGCCGATTTCAAGGGCCAGCTGACCTTGGTCTATTTCGGTTATACCTTCTGCCCCGATGCCTGCCCGACGGCACTGGGCACGATGACATCGGCGCTCAACAAGCTGGGCGCAGGTGCCGATCAGGTGACGCCGATATTCATCACCATCGATCCCGCGCGCGACACCCAGCAGGTGATGAAGGACTATGCGGCGAATTTCCATCCGCGGCTGCGCGCTTTGACCGGCAGCGTCGACCAGGTCACGGCCGCCGCCCATGCTTATCGCGTCTATTTTGCCAAGGCTGACGGGGCCGATCCCCAGCACTACCTGATGGATCACAGCACGATCATTTACCTGATGGACCGGAACGGCCACTATTTGGCACATTTCGGTCCGGAGGCGACGCCGGACGACATCGTCGCTGAGCTGAAAAAGGACCTGTGATTGTGCTGACGCCCGTCACGACGACCTCCGTCTACGCCGTTCTGCTGACCCTGCTGTTTCTTGGTTTGAGCCTGCGTGCAATGTTCGGACGCCGGCGAACGCGGGTGTTGCTGGGGGATGGCAGCAGCGAAGAACTGCGCCGGCGGCTGCGGGCGCATGCGAATTTCGCCGAATATACACCGCTCGCCCTGATCCTGATGGGCCTGCTGGAACTGCAGGGGGCCGGCGCTATCGTCCTCAATGTCATCGGCTTGCTTCTGCTAGCCGGCCGGCTCGCCCATGCTTACGGCATCAGCCGGATTCCCGAACACCGGTCTTCGCGAGTCGCCGGCACGGGATTGACCATGCTGTCGATGGTCCTCTGCTGCCTCGCCCTCCTGTCGATCGCCGTGTTTGGCTAAGCCGAATTTCTGGGAAACTTCACCTATATATCAATTGATTTTGGTGTCTCTGCGCTGCAACAAAAGCATATTGCGCCGCGAAACCCCGCAGCTTACCGTCGGTTAACATTATGGCGCGAGGCTGCTACGGCAGTTTCGTGTGGTCGACGTAATCGAGGTTCAGAATGCTGTATCAGGCCGTTGATGCCCAATTGATGAGTCTGGCGCCCGCCCGCATGGCGGCCCGTTACTGGCAGCATGTGCTGACCAATCCGATGCTTCCGGCCTCTTACACGACAGCCGGCCGCGCGACGGCGGCCTTGTGCGAGATGTTCGACCGCTCGACCAAGCGCCATCGCAAGCCGCGCTTCCACCTGCATCATACGACGGTGACGGATGCCAAGACCGGGCAGGCGACGGAAGTGCAGGTGCACGAGGAATTCGTGCTCCGCAAGCCGTTCTGCAACCTGCTGCATTTCCGGCGCGACCTGCCGGAAGGCACGCCGGCACCGCGGGTGTTGGTGGTGGCACCGATGTCGGGCCATTACGCGACCCTGCTGCGCGGCACGGTCGAAACCTTGCTGCCCGACAACGATGTCTATATCACCGATTGGGCCGATGCCCGCCTGGTGCCGCTGTCCCAGGGCGATTTCGATCTCACCACCTATATCGATTACGTGCTGGAATTCATCCGCCATCTCGGCAGTGAGACGCATATCATCGCCGTTTGCCAGCCCTCGCCGCCGGTGCTCTCGGCTGTGGCTTTGCTGGCCGCCGGCAAGGATGCGGCCCAGCCGCGTTCGGTGACGCTGATGGGCGGGCCGGTCGATACCCGCGTCAATCCGACCGAGGTCAATGAACTCTCCGCCCGCTACCCGCTCGACTGGTTCGAGCGCAGCATGGTGCATAGCGTGCCGCTGTGGCATCCCGGTGCCCTGCGCCGCGTCTATCCGGGCTTCCTGCAGCTCGGCAGCTTCGTCTCGATGAATCCCGATCGCCATGTCGGCTCGCATCTGAGCTTCTTCGAGAATCTGGTGAAGGGCGACGGCGAGAGCGCCGATGGCCACCGGCGCTTCTATGATGAATATCTCTCGGTGATGGATCTCTCGGCGGATTTCTATCTCGACACTGTCCGCCATGTCTTCCAGGAGCACAGCTTGCCCAACGGCACCTTCCGCTATCGCGGCGAGCTGGTGGAACCGGCGGCGATCGAGAAGACTGCGCTGATGACCATCGAAGGCGAGCTCGACGATATTTCCGGCGCCGGCCAGACCGAAGTCGCCCATGGGCTGTGCCGCAACCTCGCCCCCGCGAAGAAGCGCCACCTGCTGCAGAAGGCGGTGGGTCATTACGGTATTTTCAACGGCCGCCGCTGGCGTGGTGAAATCTACCCCCAGTGGCGAGCCTTCGTGCAAAGCCAGGGCGCCTGATCTATACTCGGGCCATGTCGGAGAAGCTTCCCTTCTGGAAGACCACCAAGCTCAGCCAGATGACCCAGAAGCAATGGGAAAGTCTGTGCGACGGCTGTGGCAAATGCTGTCTCAATAAACTGATCGACGAGGATACCGGCGAGCTGTTCTTCACCAACGCCGCTTGCAAACAGCTCGACCTGCGCAATTGCCGCTGCAAGGACTACGCCAATCGCCAGACGCTGGTGCCCGATTGCGTCAAGCTGACGCCGCGCAATATCGGCAAGATCAACTGGCTGCCGGAGACCTGCGCCTATCGCCTGCTGCGCGAGGGCCAGGATCTGCCCTGGTGGCATCCGCTGGTGTCCGGCGATCCCGCGACCGTGCATAAGGCCGGTATTTCCGTACGCGGCAAGGCCATCAACGAGACCAAGGCCGGTCCCCTCGATAATCACATCATCGACTGGGCGTAGTCCAACTGGCGCATCCTCTTTAACGGCCGCGACTGCGGCCGCGCGCCGCGTGGCGCGGAGGCCCTTAAGGGTGTAAGCCGGTCTTCGACCGAAGGGCAGGCGGGTGCCTACCGCCCGCCGTCTGAGGGACTAAATAATTACGCCGCGAAGACTTGGCTCATATCCTTGAAGGATTTGAATTCCAGGGCGTTGCCGCTGGGGTCGAGGAAGAACATCGTCGCCTGCTCGCCGACCTCACCCTTGAAGCGGATATGCGGCTCGATGATGAATTCCGTGCCGGCCTTGGCCAGCCGGTCGGCCAGCGCCTGCCAGTCATCCCAGGCCAGGATGGCGCCGAAATGGCGCACCGGGACATCATCGCCGTCGACCTCATTGCGCTTGGCAAGCCCGGTTTCCTCGGGCCGCAAATGGGCCGATATCTGATGGCCGAAGAAGTTGAAATCGATCCATTTCTCCGCCCGTCGGCCGATATTGCAGCCCAGCAGCCCGGCATAGAATTGCTCCGTGGCCGGCAGATCGGCGACCGGAAAAGCGAGATGGAAGGCGGGCATGGCTTGGGGCATGGTTGACGGTCCTCGAATTGGACAGCAAAGCTTCAATGAACAGCGATGCGTTTACTCTACAAAGGCAGCCGGTGAAAGCAATCGCCGACCAGTTTGCCGGCGAGCTGGCGCAAGCATCGGATAGCTGGCCAGCGGCGGAAAACCTAAATCTTGGGTCATGAGCATGCAGAGATCTGGAAAACGGAGAAAGGCCATGACCAGCACAGCTATCGCCGAGACCAGCGGCGCCTTTGACCGCGAGCCGGTTGCGCAGAATGCCGCCAGCCGGAACGATCCGGCCCTGGCGGCGACGCGCCGGGCGGTGAGCTATATCGAGGAGCGGGTGCGGGACTATCCGGAAGGCCCGGTCACCTTGGACGAGCTGGCGGCGCATTGCGGCCTCAGCCCCTGGCACCTGCAGCGCCAGTTCAAGCGCCTGATGGGCGTCACCCCGCGGCAGTATGACGATGCCTTGCGGCTGAAGCGGCTGCAGGCCGGGCTGAAGAGCAATGCCGGTGGCGGTGTGGCGGCGGCGACCTTCGATGCCGGCTACGGCTCTTCCAGCCGCGTCTATGAGCGCGCCGACGCCGCCCTTGGCATGACGCCGGCGAGCTATGCCCGCGGCGGTAAGGGTGCGCGCATCACCTATGGCATCGCCGATTGCCCGCTGGGCAAGATCCTGGTCGCCGCCACCGAGCGCGGCCTCTGCCAGGTGGCGCTGGGCGAGAACATGCGGACCCTGATCGGCCAGCTCGAGGCCGAATTCCCGGCTGCAAGCGAACTGTGCCGCGACGACCGGACCGTCGCCGTCTATATCGACGAATTGATGCGGCGCATGGCAGGTGAATTGCCCCATGCGGCCCTGCCGCTGGATATCCGGGCAACCGCCTTCCAGCAGCGGGTCTGGGCCGAGCTCAGCCGCATCCCGCGGGGTGAAACCCGTTCCTATGGCGCCATCGCCGCCGCCATCGGCCAGCCCGGCGCGGCCCAGGCCGTCGGCCAGGCTTGCGGCAGTAATCCTGTCGCACTGGCTATTCCGTGTCACCGCGCTTTGCGTAATGACGGAAAACTTGGTGGCTATGCTTGGGGAATCGAGCGAAAACAGGCTCTTATTTCGGCCGAGTCGCAGCTGCAAAATAGGAATATAAAGACAAGCGAGAAAAAAGCGTAAGTGGTTGAACAGGCTGTTTGAAGGCGCCTAGACTGCCTACATCAGGTTACCCAGAGAATTGATGCAGGCATGCGGAAAGTCCCGAAAAGTCGCGAGAAAATCGCACCGAAGAAGGCTCCCGCCAAGGCTACGGGCGGGCGCGGCAAGCGCCGCCCGATGGCGGAAGCCTCTGATGTGCAGATGCTCAATTTCACCGATCGCAGCGTCCCGCTCGTGTTCCAGCAGAACCAGCGGGCGCGGCGCATCATCATGCGTCTTGATTATGGTTCTTCGCGTATTGTTGTGGTGCTGCCAAAACGCACCTCGCGTGACGAAGGCAAAAAATTTGTCCTCTCCAACAAGGAGTGGATCGCCGAGCGGCTCGACCAGCTGCCGGAGACGGTGCCGTTCGAACATGGCGCCGTGATTCCCTTCATGGGGCTCGAGCATCGCATCCGTCATCGTCCGACGGCGCGCGGCGTGGTCTGGTGCGAGGATCTGGAAATCCATGTCGCCGGCCAGGAAGCGCATTTGTCGCGGCGTGTGAACGAGTGGCTGAAGCTGGAAGCACGGCGGGAGATCGAAGCCCGCGCTTATGCCAAGGCGGAGCAGATCGGTCGCAAGATCAAGCGCATCACCATCCGCGATACCAAGAGCCGGTGGGGCAGCTGCACCAGTGAGGGCGAACTCTCCTTCTCCTGGCGTCTCATCTTCGCGCCGCGTCACGTGATGGATTATGTGATCTCCCATGAGGTCGCCCATCTGCGCGAGATGAATCATGGTCCGCGTTTCTGGAAGCTGTGCAGCGAAATCTGCCGCAGCGTGAATGCCTCACGCGAATGGCTCGAGGAATACGGCACCGAGCTCTATCGCTACGGCCGCTGAAGCGACGCGAGCGGTTTGTATCGACGGGAGTCGATGGGTACCGCAGGTCGCATTCAATGACATCTCACTTCTAATCCCCGTCTCTGGCTGCACAGAGACGGGCGATGGGCTTTTTGCTGCGCGATGGGGTCGGAACGCACCCTTCCGTCTGAATATTCGTATCTGCAGAACGCAAGAAGTTAATTTTCGTATATCCTGATGTGAGTCAGTCACCTGTTTGTCATATTACTGACGCGGGAAAAGGTTAAGCTCCGCCCGGCTCTGATAGGCGTCCAGGTCGCGGGCGACCAGGGCCAGCCCATGCTCCGGCATTCAGGCTTCAACTTTTGACAGTTCACCCGTGCGGAGCCGCCGCTCATGAATGCCGATGTATCGCAAGGCAGGCCGTTTCTGGCCGATCGTGATGCACAGCAATCCGATGCGGCCGAGTCCGCAGCGCGGACGGGCCCCTCCGGCAATTCACCGTCACTGGGGAGATTGCGACTGCAGCCAAATGGCGCCCGACAAGGCCAATTGCTGACGCAAGGGCCCGCTTCCGCGCGCAGTGACGACGTCACCGAAACGGCGGCGCGTCATCCACTACAGGCGACAGCCGCCCGTACGGCTGCCCGTGGTGACACCGCTGCTATATCGACCGACCTTGATATGCGGATTGAGCCGCCGCTGGCGGAAATCGGCATTGCCGATTACACCGCCGCTGACGTTGCCATGGCTGCGCCGTCGATCACAGCCGAGATGACGGGTGGGGAAGTGCTGGATCTCTTCTCCGCCAATCCCTCGCTGCCGATCTTCGCCGTGGTCGATCGCGAAGGCGGATTGCGTGGCGTGATCGAGCGCGATCGCCTGCTGTTCCAGTTTTCCCAGCCGCTCTGGTATGACGTCTATAATCGGCGACCGATTGCTCCCCTGGTGAATACGCGCCCGCTCGCGGTCGATGTCTCGACCACCATCGATCGCATCAAGGCGATGATCGCCTTCGATTATCCCGAAGCCATCGGTACCGGCTTCGTCATCACCGAGAACGGTCGCTATTCAGCCATCGGCACCATGATGCTGTTACTGGAGCGCACCGTCGAACAGCAGCATCTGCATGCAAACGAATTGGAGGCGGCGCGCCGGCATGCCGCTTCCGCCAACAAGGCGAAGTCGCAATTCCTGGCAACCATGAGTCATGAATTGCGCACGCCCTTGAATGCCATCATTGGCTTTTCCGAATTGCTGCTGATCGATGCCTCTTCCAATCGCATGCCGGAGCGCCTCGAGGAATATCTCAGCGACATCCGCAGCAGCGGTCAGCATCTATTAGCCCTGATCAACGACATCCTCGACTATTCGAAGCTTGAAGCTGATCGCATGGAGCTCGTGATGGAGCAGATCTCGCTGCCGCGCCTCATCACGGCGGCGAGCCGCATCGCTTCCGGTCAGGCTGCCAATTGTGGCATCGAGATTGAGGCCTCGGCGATACCTGATGTCATGATCAACGGCGATGAGCGGCGCCTGCGCCAGGTGCTGATCAATCTGCTATCGAATGCCATCAAATTCTCGCCCGAGGGTGAGACCGTCGAAATCACCGCGCATCTTGATCTTGCCAATCAGTTGACGATCCGGGTGGCGGATCGCGGCATCGGCATTGCGCCGGAAGATCTCGATCGTATCTTCATGCCCTTTGTGCAGGTTTCCAACACGCTCAATCGCACCACGGCTGGAACGGGTCTGGGACTATCGTTGAGCCGTCTGCTGGTCGAGCGCCATGGCGGCACATTGCACCTCGAGAGTGCTCCCGGCCGAGGCACTAGTGCACTGGTGTCCCTGCCGCCCGAAGCCATTCTGACGATTGCCTGACAAATTTGTCCTCGGTGACGATTGCACCATCGGTACGCGTCATCATCAGGCGATAAGTTCCATTCTTTGACGCCAAGTATTCCCGGAACGGACAGCAGCTAGTTAGCTTGTTCCGGCAGGATGACCAGTCTGAGTTCAGATCTAGGGACGTCCGCCGGAATAGCGATTATGGCCGATACTTCTTTCCAGACCATCCTGTCGGCGCAGAGAGACCGGCGACCTGCGAGCGCGGGTCATGTCCAGCCTCAGCCTGAGCATAAGCCCGATAAATCGAAGCAGCCCGGGATCGGCACTTGGTGCCGCGAGGTCTATCGTCGCAGCTGCTTGCGGCCGAAGAGCTTGTTCGATCCGGCGAGCCCGCTCGGACAGCGGGTCCTCATTCCGGCCTATTACGGAATCCGGCTAGCTTTCTTCACCATACGCGATTGGCGTCCGCTGTATCGACAGCGCGGCATCGGCCTGCTGCGCCAGATGAAGGCGCAATGGACCTTGATGCATCGCTATCGGATCGATCCATCGGTCTATTATTCCTCCGAGCTCTATGAACTGCCGCGCGGTTTGGCCGCCTGCGAAGATTATGTCGGGCGTGACGAAATCAAGAATGGCCTGATGAAGCAGCTGCATTGGCTGCAGCCTAAGGTCTATGGCAAGCGCGTGAGCCTCGGCGACAAAGCCCTGTTTACCCGCCATTGCGTTGAGGCCGGGCTTCCGGTCGCGCGCATTATCGCCGTGGTTTCCCGCGGTACCTGGGAATTCACCGATAGCCGTGGCCACAAGGCTGATTTCCGCAGCCTGGATCGCGATATTTTCATCAAGCCGCTCTGGGGGCGCGGGGCCCGTGGCACCGAGTGGTTCACCTGGGTCGGCAAGGATCGCTACAGCGACAAGCGGGGTTGCGTGCTCAGCCGGGCCAAGGTCTTGCGCTATCTCACCAAGCGATCGAAGAAGGAACCGCTGCTGATCCAGCCAAGACTGTTCAATCATCCTGAGATCGCCGATCTCGCCCGGGATTCGCTGATGGTCTTCCGTGTCTTCACCTGCCTGGATGAATGCCAGCGACCGCATGTGACCCATGCCATGCTACGTATCCTGAGCAAGCTGGAGCCGAGCTGGTCGCAGAATGTCGAATATGGTGTCCGCGTCGATCTGGCAACGGGTCAGCTCGATCAGCTCTGTGACGACTATCATTTCGCTCCGGATGACTGGTGGGACCGGCATCCGTTTACCGGCGCGCAGGTCAGCGGCCGCATCGTCACCCAATGGCCGAAGATCGCCGCCTTGGCCAAGGCCGGTCATCGCGTCCTGGTCGATCGTACCGTGATTGGCTGGGATATCGCTTTGACCGGCGATGGGCCGGTGATTATTGAAGGCAATGCTTACCCCGATACGCATTTCCTGCAGCGTGTGCATCGTCAGCTGATCGGTGATTCGCCGCTGGCGCCGCTGCTGGGCCTGCATCTGATGCGTCTCGCCAGCTGACCCACTCGATGCTGTTTGATTGTTTATCGGTCGGCTGTTCAGCCGAGCGGCCTCCTGACCTATTTCCGTAGGGCAGCCCTGCGCCCCGGGCGGTTGAAAGCGGCGCCCGGCTTCGCCATCATCTCCCGCAAATCCCCCGCCGACCGTTTGGGCGAGGGGCGTAGATTAATGATGCGGGGGAGCAGGGTTTCATGAAGGTCTTGGTCATTCAGAATGACGCCACGTCGCCAATTTCGCTGGTGGGTGAGCATATCGCTGCAGCCGGCGGCCATCTGACGACCATCCTGCCCCATACAGGTGATGCCCTGCCGGCATCGCCCCAGGGATTCGATGCGGCCGTGATCCTGGGTGGCCCGCAAAACGCACATGACGACGCGAATTATCCCGGTTTCCGGCCCATGCTTGACCTTCTCCGCGGATTCCATGCGGAAGGGAAGCCGATGCTCGGCCTCTGCCTCGGTGGGCAATTGCTGGCCCGGGCCTTCGGCGCCAAGGTCAGGGTGAATGACGAATTCGAATATGGCTACCTGCCGATCAAGATCACTGCGGAGGGGCAGCAGGACCGGCTCCTGGCGGGCCTGTCGCCGACGCAGCGCATCATGCAGTGGCACGAGGACACATTCGGCCTGCCGGAGGCGGGCATCCGGCTGATGACCGGGCCGACCTGCCTCAACCAGGCTTTCCGCTACGGCGAGACGACTTATGGCTTTCAGTGCCATTTCGAGGTGTCCGAGACCCTGGCCGACACCTGGATCAACAAATTCGGCCATGTCATCACCAAGCGGTTCGGCGACACGGTCGGTCAGCAGAAGCTGGACCAGGCCCGTGAAGAACTGGTCCGGCACGGCAAGGCAGCAACCGAATTCTGTGGTGTCGTCACCCGGCGCTGGATCGATCTGGTCAAGGTCCGTCGCGCGGCCGCGGCTTGAGGGGTACGGGCCGCCGCCATCCCGGCATCTGGTGATGCCGGTATTCACTGTCTCTTAAGCCTGCCTGTCCTAGGCTTGGGTGATGCCGGCTCGGTAAGCTGCCGGCACTGTCCGCCGGGGTATGATGACGAGCAAGGCAAATCTGGATCGGCGCGATCGCCGCAAGGTTCTGCGACTGGCGGCGGCCGGTTTGGGCGGGCTTGCCGGCGGCCTGTGGCCGCTCTGCCGGTCCTGGCAGGCTGCGGCCAGCGGTACCGTTCACTGGAGCTATGGCGGCCAGGAAGGTCCCAGCCATTGGGGGCAATTGGCTCCTGCCTATCAGGCCTGCGGCCAGGGCAAGCACCAATCGCCGATCGATCTCGCCGCGGCTCATCTTGGCCAGGCGGCGGATCTTACCCTCGCCTGGCATCCCTGCTGGGCCCGGCTTAGCAATACCGGTCACACGTTGCAGCTTGATCCGGAGAACGACAGTGCCGCCAGCAAGCTCAAGCTGGCCGGGCGCGATTTCACTTTCCAGCAGCTGCATTTCCATCATCCCAGTGAGCATGCAGTGGCCGGCAAGCGCTGGCCGCTGGAGGCACATTTCGTCCATAAGGCGGCCAAAGGCGACGGGCTCGCCGTACTGGCGGTGTTGTTCCGTCCCGGCCGCGCCAATGATCTGCTCGGGCGACTGCTGGCCCGCATGCCGGCGAAGCCGGGCACGGTCATGCTCGATGGCGTCAACGATTTGACGCAGCTGCTGCCGCGCAGTGCCGCCAGCTACCGTTATGCCGGATCCCTGACCACGCCGCCCTGCAGTGAGATCGTCGACTGGATTGTTTTCCGCGATCCGATCGAGGCCGGTGTCGGCCAGATCCAACGCTTCGCCCAGGTCTTCACGATGAACGCGCGGCCCCTGCAACCCCTGGACGGTCGCAACGTGACCGTCGATCTGTTCTGAGCCGAGAGAATGACGAAGGCGCCGCATATCCTTGCTCTTGCCCTATGGACGGCGGTCACCGGCATGACCCTGCCTGCCGTTGCTGCCGATAGCACACCGCCTGCTGCCGCCACGGCGCTGCCAAGCGGTTTTAGCGGGACCTGGTTCGTCAGCGCGGTGTTCCCGACTGGTGTCCCCCAGGGTAATGCCGGCGATCCACATCTCGGCGCGCTGGTGGTGGTCAAGGCCGGTGAGGTCAGTGACGTCAACGGCCGTCGTTGTGCAGCACCGCGTTTCGACAGCCGGAAAGTCAAGGCCGCGGGCACGGCTCTCGCCTTCTCGGGTGCGGCAGATCAGCTACAGGTCGACTGCGCGGGACAGCCTTTCGCCACGCTCCTCCTGGTGCCCGGCAAAGCCCTGGGCGCCGGCAAGGGGAATGGTGGCAGCGCGCTCCTGTCAGGCAAATCGTCGGTCCTGCTCGCGCGTCGCCCTGAAGCGCTGTATCTCCTGGAGCGGGCCGAGCAGGCCCTCTATCGCCAGGCGACGATCGGCGCCGTTGCTGGTAGCGGCGAAAGTGTCATGCCGGCGCCGGAAAAGCCGATCGCCACCGCACCGGAGGCGACTGCGCCAGAGCCAAAGAAGGTACCGCAGAAGCAGGCGGTTGCTGTGAAAGCCAAGCCGCAGGCGAAAGCGCCATCGACAGCACAGGCAAATGCGCCGATAAAAACGACGGCAGCGGCGAAGCTCACCGCAGATGCAACGCAACAGTCGAAGGCGCGGAAGCCGCAACTGGCGACTGCGACGACGAAATCGCCGGCGATGAAACAGTCGGCGACACAGCTCGCAGCATTGCAGCAGGCATCGGCGCAAGCCGCGAAGCCGGTGACCAAGCCAACCACCAAAGCGGGCCATCCGGCCGTACCGAATGTCGCGCTGTTGGAGAGTGATGTAAGTGGCGCCAAGCCGCGGCCAAGCAAGGCAGCAGGAACCAGTGGCAAGGCGCCGGTCGCATCAAAGCCTGTCGCACAGCAAGCCGCCGCTCAGGCGACAAAGACAGCGCCCAAGCCGGGGATGGCCATCCAACTGGCGAGTTATTCAGGGATTGGGGCGGCGACTGCTGGCTGGCAGAGCCTGCACAGCGCCTATCCCGAGCTGATGCCGTTGAAGCCGCTTTATGTTGCCGCCGACAACGCACCGGTCGTGCATCTCTATGCCATCGGTGCTGCAACCGACAAGCTGCGGCAAATCTGCGGCGATCTGCAATCCAAACAGGCTTATTGCACGATCAGCCAGTAGTTACCGGGCAGGCTTGAGCTGTCGACTGAGCACTCAGGCCGCACGCTCAGGCCGCGGCGGCAGCCTTGGTGCCGCGCCGGCCGATCGCCTCATCAAGGGCCAGCAGGCGCTCGAATTCCTCGACATGCAGCTTCTCGATCAGGCGGTTCTCAACCACGCAGATGCCCTTGCCGGCCGCCCGTGCCTCCTGCCAGGCGATGGCGACCTTGCGGGCCAGCGCCAATTCCGTCTCGGTCGGCGCGAAGGCGCGGTTGGCGACATCGATCTGCTTCGGATGGATCAGGGTCTTGCCATCGAAACCCATGTTGCGGCCCTGCTCGCAAGTGAAGGCAAAGCCGTCGGCATCATTGAGGTCGAGATGGACGCCATCGAGCACGTCGACCCCATGGGCGCGCGCCGCGAGTACAATCAAGGACAGGGCAGTATAGACGCTGTCGCGGCTGGCGGTGTGGCGTGCCCGCAATTCACGCGTGAGGTCGGAGGTGCCGGCGACGATACAGCCGAGCCGGTGGCTGGCGCCGGCGATGGCTTCGATGTCGAGGATGCAGCGCGGCGTTTCGGCCATGATCCAGACCGGCAGGGAACCGGGCGCACCAGCCCGATCGAGAGTGGCAACTGCGGCGCGGACATCGTCCGGCGATTGGATCTTCGGAAACAGCACGGCATCAGCGCCAATCCGCGCCATGGCCAGCACATCGGCGAGCCCCCAGGGTGTATCCAGCCCGTTGACCCGGACCACCAGCTCGCGATGGCCGAAGCCGCCGTCGCGGACCGCCTCTGCCACCATCTGGCGGGCAGCTTCCTTGGCTTCCGGTGCGACCGCGTCCTCGAGATCGAGGATGAGGGCATCCACCGGCAGCTCCCGAGCTTTTTCCAGGGCACGGGTATTGCTGCCCGGCAGGTACAGGACCGAACGGCGGGGTTTGACAGTGAACTTAGCCATGGATGCCTCTTGTCCCGAGACGGCCCCCGACCAGATCAGGGCAAGCGGTCTTCAGTCTGAAAAGTTTAATTTTGTGCGCTGCGGCATTTCTAAGGTAGGGGTTAAATTCTGCCGCTACAAGGCAAGAAACCGCCGATTTTTGACGCTGAACCGACTCTCTTGCCCTGAAGCCGGTCATGCAGCTCTCCGCAGAGCAATCGTTTGTTAATAAATGTCGATTATCTTAAGATAGTTGTAGAAGGCCCTGTGGGCTGCCCGAGTCGTGGGCGGCATGCCGGGGGCGGAGGAGCATGATGGATATCTCACCGGCGACCAATGCCAGCGTCACCAATGCAACGAGCACGGCGGTTAACGGCTTGAAGCGGGTTGAAAAGCAACTTCAGGATACCGCGCAGAACGTCGCTTCGGGATCGCTCGATCCCAAGGATGCGGTCGATCTCAGCACGGAAGCGACTGCTTTCAAGGCTAACGTGGCGGTTGTGAAGACTGCCGACGAAATGACCAAGTCACTGCTCGACGTCGTCGCCTGAACGGCGCCGGTTTGCCAATCTAGCTGACTTATCTAGGGACACGGGGGAGTCATGGATATCGCCGCTGCCGGGGCTGCTGCCAGTCAGATTTCTGTCGCTCAGCGCGCGCAACAGGCTGCCCTGTCGGGGATCCGCCAGGCCCGCGTCCAGGGTGCGACCCTGGCCAATATGCTGAGCCAGGCGGCGGGGACAACGGCCAGCGCCGCCGTCAACGCGCCGACCAACACCAGCAACGACAACCAGGTTCAAGCTGCGGGCGAACAGCCGTCGCGCAACCTGCCGCGCGGTTCTCTCGTCAACATTCTCGTCTGATAAGCACGCATCTGGTCCGCGCGCCGGCCCAATCGGCCGGGCCTATCCGGTTTTGTCAGCTTCCGATCCAGCCAGATATCACTTTCTCGCGTCTTTTCGGCTGCAAGCGTGCCGCCGCTCGGGCAATCTGCGCTCAAGGGTAGGATAAAGCGATTCGCCGGGGTTGCGATCGCATGAAGGGTAGCGAGATGAGCGAGGACAAAGTCGCGGAACTGCTGAACGAGGTGATGCGGGCCGTCGCCGCCGTACAGCTCGATGAAGCAGAGGCTCTTTGCCTGGAGGCACTTCGGCTCGCACCTGAATCCGCCGCGGCATTGCACCTGATGGGCATCATGAGCCATGCACGCGGCCGCGATTCCGAGCTCACCTTGGCCTGGCTCGAACGCGCCGTCGCAGTAGAGCCGAACAACGCCCAATATGTGAACAGCATCGGTGTTCTGCAATTCGAACAGGGAAAATGGGAGGAAGCGGCGCGCGCCTTCTATCACTCGACCGAGCTCGATGCGCGCGATGGCTTGGTCTGGAATAATCTCGGCAATGCCTTATTGCGCCTGGGGCGTGTGGTGGATGCGGAGCAGTGCTACCGGCAGGCCTTGGCGGTGTCCCCCCGGCTCGTGAGCGCCATCAATAATCTTGGCATTGCGCTCAAGCAGCAGGGGATCATCGACAAGGCGGCGGTCTGTTTCCAGGAGGCGATAATACAGGCGCCGGACTATGTTGACGGCTATTTCAATCTTGGCGAGCTCGCCTATTACATCGATCAACTGAAAGAGGCGGAGCAGTTCTTTCGCAAGGCTATCGAGGTCGATGCCAATTGCCGTCCTGCTTATGCCTCGCTTGCGCAAGTGCTGCATGACCTCGAGAAACCGGAAGAATCGCTCGCATTGTTGAAAGATGCCGCGCGGCGTTTTCCGGAAGATGCTGATCTCGCTTTCGCCCTCAGGCTGCAGCTGTCCAGCATGATTCCGGCCTGGCACATCCCCATGATCAACGATGTCGAGCGCAACGATGCCTATGACGCGGCGTTGCGCAAGGCGGTGAAGCCGGGCTCCCTGGTGCTAGAGATCGGCACCGGATCGGGCATCGTCGCCATGATGGCGGCCCGTGCCGGCGCCGGGAAAGTCGTGACTTGCGAGGTCCTGCCGGCATTGGCTGATGCCGCACGCGATACCATTGCCCAGAACGGTTATGCCGACCGTATCTCCGTCATCGGCAAGAAATCGACCCAGCTGGAACTTGGACGTGATCTTCCCGAGAAGGCCGATGTCTTTGTTTCGGAACTGATCAATATTGGTATGCTGGCACCCAATATGCTGCAGATTTTGACGCATGCACGGCGCAACTTGGTGAAGCCCGAAGGCATCATCATTCCGGCCGCCGCCCGCATTCAAGCAGCCTTGATGGAATGCCCCTTATTGGCGGCGGTCAACCCGGTCGGCGAGATCGCCGGCTTCAATATGAGCAATTTCGACCAGTTCCGCTCGCCGGCTTATGCCCAGATCGATCTTGCTGCCGATCCGCTTCGTCTCCTGTCGGCGCCTTTCGACGCCCTCGATTTCGATTTCCGGATCGATATGCCGGGAACGGCCTCACAGATCATGCATATCCCGGTTCTGCATGACGGGTTGGTGCATGGCGTGGCGTTTTGGTTCGACCTCTTTCTCGATGACACCGTCACCTACCAATCGAGCAGCTTCGCGCGCAGCAACCACTGGAAGCAGGCCGGGGAGTTTTTCGCCAAGCCGATCGAAGTGCGGGCAGGTGATGAAATCCGCCTCGAAGTCGGCTATGACAACACGCGGGTCTGGTTCCGACCGGCTTGACACGTATGGTATTTGTCGCCGTCGGAACCGTGTGAGGAAAGCGAGAAGGCAATGAAAGCGCGCGTCAACTGGCTCAATGGCAATATCTTCGTCGGCGAGAGCAATAGCGGCCACGCCATGGTCATGCATGCGGCGGCGGCACCCGGCGCACCTACAGTGGCGCCGAGCCCGATGGAATATCTGTTGCTGGGTGCCGGCGGCTGCACGGCGATCGATGTCGTCCATATTCTGCAGCGGGGCCGCCACGACATCAGTGATTGCGAGATCTCGCTGGAGGCAGAGCGAGCCGGTGAGGATCCGAAGGTCTTCACCAAGATCCATTATCACTTCATCGTCACCGGCCGGAATCTGAAGCCGGACGTGGTCGACCGCGCGATCAAGCTGTCGGCGGAGAAATATTGCTCGGCCTCGATCATGCTCGGGAAGACGGCGACCATCACCCACGATTTCGAGATCGTCGAAGCGGCCTGAACGGAACGGTGGATGCCGGCTATTCGCCCAGCATCTGGCGGGCCTGTTCGAGATCAGGCGGAACCACCTTGCGGGGCTGGAAGGCGAGCGAACGCTTCTGTGCCGCTTCGATCTGCGCCTGGGTCATCTGCGCCGCCACGGCATCGCGCTGCTTGATCAGGCCGTAACGCTCGACGCTATAGGGCAGGGCGGCAATGGCGATGTTGTACCAGGAATAGGCCTTGCCGAGATCGATCGGCGTGCCCTTGCCCTGTTCGTAAAGCTGCGCTGTCGGGGCATAGGCCGGCATATAGCCTTGTGCCGCCGCCTTCTCGAACCAGATCAGGGACTGGCTGTAATCCTGCGGCACGCCCTGGCCGGCATAATAGATATTGGCCATCAGCCACTCGGCCACCGGATGGCCGAGTTTGGCCAAGCGAGCGAAGACCGGCACCGCCTTGGTATAATCGCCCGTGCGATAGGCTTCCCAGGCGCTCTGGGTATCGCCCTCAAGCGGGCGCCAGCTGCGCACCTCGCCACCGACATAAACGTTCTGGTAGTTCTCTGAGGTGGTTGACCCGTTGCCGGGTCCGTCTTGCGGCAGGACAGCGCGGTTGGCCATCGATCCGCTGCCGGGTATCGCCCCGGTGGGGTCGGTCGGTGCCGTCGGCGCACCGGAGACCGGCGTGCCGTTCTGGCCACCCACCTGCTGCGCCGTCGCGCCAAGCGGCAAGGCAATCATGGCAGCCAGCACCAAGCCAGCAGTCCTCAGCCATGCCGCCAGGTCACGCGTCTGCGACCGCGGACGACGATGACGGTCCTGGCCCAACGGTCTACCCATGAAACAGTGCTGGAACATGATCTTACGGATGACGCCAAAACCTGATGCAGCTGTCGTCGCCGCCCGGTTCCAGGCGGCAAATCAGCAAATTTCCCAATCAGTATAAGGCCTCAGTCTGGTTAACAAATCGTTGCTGGCGGCCGCAAGCACGGCCGCCACAGCTTGCAATGGCTGCTGCCGGGGACCATATCCCCTCGACGGATATGGCATTGACGGTGAGGTTCGCTTCGCATGGCCCAGGGAGACGGCAGGACGGCAGATGAGGCCGCGACGGTGACCGGTGAGAGCACCGGCCGTGCGCTCGTGCCTTACGATCCGGTCAAGTTTCAGCATGACCAGAAGACTGTCGAGGCGGGTTTCTGGAAGAAGCTGCGCCGTGTCACCAGCAAACTGCCTTTCCTCGACGAATTGCTGGCGGCCTATTACTGCGCCATCGATCCGGCGACGCCGCTGCGGGTCAAGGCAGTTCTCTTTGGTGCCCTGGCCTATTTCGTCATGCCGGTCGATCTGATCCCGGATTTCATCGCCTGGTTCGGCTTTACCGATGATGCTGCTGTCCTCTATGCCGCCATCCGCAGTGTCGCCGGCAGCATCAAGCCGGAACATCGTGATCAGGCGCGCGCCAGCCTGACCCGCCTCGCGGATAAATGAAACCGGCCCAGCCTTAATCTCGCTGCCCCGACTGTGCCCGCGGAAATTTTCCGCGTGCCGGTGTCGCATAAGCTCAATCCAGCGTAACCCGATCCCGCTATCTTGCGATCCGCGCGGCCTGGGGAGCGGGGCGCCCGTCCATCCTGTGATGTTTCCATGTCAGGGCATCGCCTGCCCCATCATGGCTGGGATTGTTCTGCGGATTTGCCGCCGGAATTTGGCAGGGGATTTGTTCAGGGGATTTGCCTTGTCAAAGCCCCATACGCGCCGCAGATTGGACACCCTGATGGCCGGGTCACGCTGATGCCCGGCCAGCACCTGGGTTGATATCTGAGATTGATATCTGGGGTCGATAATTGCGCTGCTGACCGGGCGCGATGACTGGATAAGGGAAGACGAGCGGCGATGACCGAAAAGCTCTGGGAACCAAGCACAGCGGCGATCGCCGCCAGCAACATGACGGCCTTCCGCAGCCAGGTGGCGCGCGACTGGCAGGTTGATCTGGCGGATACCATCGCGCTCCGCCAATGGTCGGTGACCGAGATCGAGAAATTCTGGACCACGCTCTGGCGCTATGCCGAGGTGATCGGCGAGGGACCTGGCCAGCCGCTGGTCGATGGCGACAAGATGCCGGGGGCGCATTTCTTCCCCGACGCCAAGCTGAACTTCGCCGAGAACCTGCTGCGCTACTCGCACCAGCCCAGCCATCAGAACCGTGACGCCATCGTCTTCTGGGGCGAGGACAAGGTGAAGCGGCGGTTGAGCCATGGCGATCTCTGGGACCGTGTCATCCGCCTCGCCACGCATCTCCGCAGCCTCGGTTTGCAGCCGGGCGACCGCGTCGCCGGCTTCATGCCGAACATGCCGGAATCGGTGATCGGCGCTTTGGCGGCTTCCGCGATCGGCTGCATCTGGTCGTCCTGCTCGCCGGATTTCGGCGTCCAGGGTGTGCTTGATCGTTTCGGCCAGATCGAGCCCAAGGTCCTGCTGACCGCCGACGGTTACTGGTATAACGGCAAGTCCTTCGACAGCCTCGCCCGGGTCACGGAGTTCCTGCAGGGCTTGCCGAGCGTGCAGCAGGTCATCGTCGTGCCCTATCTGGCCGAGCAGCCTGATATCGCTGCCGTGCCGAAGGCGGTGCATCTGGCCGATATGCTGGCGGCGCAACCGGCGCCACGCAGCGACTTCGCTTTCCTGCGCCTGCCGTTCAATCATCCGCTCTACATCATGTATTCCTCGGGCACCACGGGTGCGCCGAAATGCATCGTCCATGGCACCGGCGGCACGCTGCTGCAGCATCTCAAGGAACACAAGCTGCATGGCGACGTGAAGCCGGGCGACCGCGTCTTCTACTTCACCACTTGCGGCTGGATGATGTGGAACTGGCTCGTTTCCGGCCTCGCCAGCGGTGCGGCGCTAATGCTGTTCGACGGCTCGCCTTTTGCACCCGACGGCAACATCCTGTTCGATTATGCCCAGGCCGAGAAGTTCACCTTGTTCGGCACTTCGGCGAAATGGATCGATGCCTGCCATAAGGCTGGGATCGAGCCGATCAAGACCCACGATCTCTCCAGCATCCGCATGCTGACCTCGACCGGCTCGCCGCTCGCACCGGAGAGCTTCGACTATGTCTATGAGAAGGTGAAGCAGGATGTCTGCCTGTCGTCGATCTCCGGCGGCACCGATATCGTCTCCTGCTTCATGCTGGGCAATCCGACCGGGGCGGTCTATCGCGGCGAGATCCAGATGCGCGGCCTCGGCATGGCAGTCGAGGTCTGGAACGATGACGGCAAGCCGGTGACCGGCGAGAAGGGCGAACTCGTCTGTGTCAGGCCGTTCCCCTGCATGCCGGTCGGCTTCTGGAACGATCCGGACAATAAGCGCTATAAGGCCGCCTATTTCGAGCGCTATGCCAATATCTGGCATCATGGCGATTATGTGGAACTGACCGAGCATGGCGGCATCGTCGTCTTCGGCCGCTCCGACGCCGTGCTCAATCCCGGAGGCGTCCGTATCGGCACGGCCGAGATCTACCGCCAGGTGGAGAAGCTGCCGGAAGTGGTCGAGAGCATCGTCATCGGTCAGGATTGGGACAATGACGTGCGGGTGGTGCTGTTCGTGCGCCTGCGCGAGGGGCTCAAGCTCGATGACAAGCTCGCCGACAAGATCAAGAAGCAGATCCGCAGCAACACGACGCCGCGCCACGTGCCGGCGAAGATCATTCAGGTGACGGATATTCCCCGCACCAAATCCGGCAAGATCGTCGAGCTTGCCGTGCGTGACGTGGTGGCGGGCCGGCCGATCAAGAACAAGGAAGCGCTGGCCAATCCGGAAGCGCTGGACCTCTATAAGAAACTGCCGGAACTGCAAAAGTGAGTGCCGTAGACGTGAGCATTGCCCCTGGTTATGCCGTCAACCCGCTGCTGGCGGGTGTGGCGGCACCGCCGATTGCCGAGGCCCATAGCTGGATCAAGGATCGCAGTTTTCCTGCCGATAAGCCGCTGATCGATGTCTGCCAGGCGGTGCCGGGTTATCCGCCACCCGCCGCGCTGACGAATCATCTGGCCGGGATCATCGGCGAGCCGTCCTCGTCGCGCTATACGGATATCGAAGGCCTGCCGCCGTTGCGTGCGGCGCTTGCCGCCGATATCGCCCGCGTCTATGGCGGCAAGGTCGATGCAGCGAATGTGCTGATCACTGCCGGCTGCAACCAGGCCTATTGCCTGACGACGGCAGCCCTGGCCAAGGCCGGCGAAGAAATCATCCTGCCGCTGCCCTATTACTTCAATTACCAGATGTGGCTCGACATGCAGGGCATCAAGGCCCGCCATGTCAGCTTCCGCCCCGATAATGGCGGTGTGCCGGACCTCGATGAGGTGGCGGCGGCGATCGGTCCGCAGACACGGGCGCTGCTGCTGATCTCACCGAACAATCCGACCGGGTCGGTCTATCCGCCGGCGGCGATTCGGGCCTTCTATGCGCTAGCGAAATCACGCGGCATCGCCCTGATCCTTGACGAGACCTATCGCGATTTCATGCCGCATGATGCGCCGCCGCATGACCTCTTCCAGGATCCCGCCTGGGAGAGCACGCTGATCCATCTCTACAGCTTCTCAAAGGTCTTCTGCCTGACCGGTTACCGTGTTGGTGCCCTGGTTGGCGCGCCGGCTCTGGTCGACGAAGTCGCCAAGGCGATGGATACGGTGGCGATCTGCGCGCCGCGCATTGGCCAGCTGGCAGCGATCAACGGCCTCGCCGCGCAGGGCGACTGGCGCCATGGCAATACCCTGCTGATGCGCGACCGCCTGGAGGCCCTGCGCAGCGCCTTCAGCCGCAACGATCTCGGTTATGAGCTGGTCAGCGCCGGCGCCTATTTCGCCTATATGCGCCATCCGCATCGCGGCAAGACGGCGACAGAAGTTGCGCGCCGTCTGGTCGATCGCCAGAACCTGCTGTCGCTGCCGGGCTCGATGTTCGGGCCGGGCCAGGAGGATTTCCTGCGCGTCGCCTTTGCCAATGTGGAGAAGGAAAAGATGGCGGAGATCGCCGCTCGTCTGGCGGCGGATGCGGCGGGCTGACGGTTGCCGCCAGCCCACAGGCACTGCTATTGCGTCAGGACCTGCAGCTTCGGTGTCACATAGAGGATCAGCAGCCAGTTGCCTGCCAGGATGGTGAAGACCATGAAGAACAGCAGGACGTAGCGCTGGAAATCCGCTTCGCGGCGATTGGTGAAGCCGCGGATCAGGCGAAAGGTGCTGGAGAAGCGCTGGGAGATATCGGCCAGCTTCTCGCGCTCGGTGTTCTGCCAGAACTGATAGATCATCAGCGAAT
>Ga0310811_10002648_pt1 | contig 22405 bp, 17 predicted proteins | sample YCmetagenome_FD_207642 | JGI IMG/M metagenome (GOLD analysis project Ga0310811, IMG submission 207642) | Soil microbial communities from experimental microcosm in Duke University, North Carolina, United States - YC | ecosystem: Engineered > Artificial ecosystem > Soil microcosm > Unclassified ...
GAAGGCCGCGTTCGACAGCACCGTTCGCTGCGGCATCAGCGCGAACGACTGGAACACCATGCTCATATCCTTGCGGCGCAGCGCCGTCAATTCCGAGCGCGGCACGCTGGCCACATCGCGGCCGTCGATCAGCACCTTGCCGGCTGTCGGCTCGACGAGCCGATTGATCAGGCGAATCAGGGTCGACTTGCCGGAGCCGGACAGGCCCATCAGCACGAAGATCTCGCCCTCCTTCACTTCAAACGACACGTTGTGCACGCCGACGATCTGCCCGGTGCGCGCGAACACGTCCTCCTTCGTCGCGCCGCCTGCCAGCATGGCGACCGCCTGTTGCGGGCTGGCGCCGAACACCTTGCATAGCCCTTCGACCACGACTTTGGGGGAATCCATCGAATGCTCTCCTTTGTCGACCGGAGTTGGTGTGTCGACCAGAGTTGGCGCTTTAGCGCTTACTCTGGTCCCATAGCGCTTACTCCGGTCCCATGCAAGACATTGCGGTCGACTGGAGTTGGCGCTTTAGCTGTCGACTGGAGTTGGCGCTTTAGCTGTCGACTGGAGTTGGCGCTTTAGCACTTACTCCAGTCCCATGCAAAGCACTTACTCCAGTCCCATGCGAAGCACTTACTCCGGTCCCATGCAAGCTAGTTGCTGACGGGGGCAGACGTCCGTCCGCGCTGTGCCTACATAGTTGCCAGAAAAAAGTGCGGGTTGCCGACTATTTGCGACAACCACATGAGGAAATGCGACACCTGCGCGGCGCGCGAAGCGGCGGCGCATGGCAAGAGCGTTGTCGGACAAGGGTTTGGCAGGTACCGGCGAGGCCAGCCGCCGATGTCGCGTTAGAGCAAGTGGGGCTCGCGCGGGGCGGAAAACGCCGAGCGCGGACAGTTAAGCCATGTATCCGCGGCAGTGACAAAGAAGGATGCATGTCGACGCGTTCGTCGACACGCCGCGCGAAACGCCCGGCGCGCGCTGAGTCTGGTGGCAGCGCGCCGGGCCTCCGCGCTCAACGGTTACTGGCTTGCGGCCGCGCCGGCCCCGGCCTTCTTCTCCGCCTGCTGCAGCTTGGCCGGATAGTTCGGGTCATTCGCGGCCGGTTGATAGCCTGCGTCCTCGAGCTTCTTTAACTCGGCGTTCTTCTTCGCGCGGGCCTCCTTGTGGGCCTCCTTGCGCTCCGCTTTGGTCGGTTTCGCAGCGCTCGCCGTCTTGCCCGCAGGGGAAGCCGAGACTTCGCTTGCGTCCTGTGCGGCGGCGAGCGGAATGCCACCAGCCACAAGTGCGAGGACCGAAACCCCGAGCATGATTCGTTTAATGGCAGAGCTCTTCATATCTGATATCCCTTGCGAAAAGTTGACAATGCAATGAAGCCTGACTGCGAATCTTGGTTCGCCACGACGAGCCGCGCCGCGAACGTGAGCACGGCTCGTCTTCAAGAGCTTACAGGCAAATCGGACGAGCGCAACTGAACGGGTTGGACGTTCTGCATGATTGAATATATCGCCGCGAGATTGGCGGCAGACTGCAAGTTGCGATGCGCAAGAAGTGGTCCTGGTCTTGTTATTCGGCGTGCACTGCCTGCTCGGCAAAAGTTCTGCAATGCAGAACTTACCAAATACCCGACAACACCTTCGCCAAACGCCACCTTCCCAACTATTCCCTTTATTACAAGCGCTTATCCAAACAAATAAGCGCCAAAGGTGTGCGCCAGGTGTTTTCCCTATTCTCGACTGCATTGCAGTCCGAATCATGATTTACCCCGTTGACATAGTACGAACGGTCGTGCCAAATTGCGCCTGCATTCAGTGCGCGAACATCCAGGCAATGAGCGCGTCGCAGCACTGGGGCGCCGCTTGAAGGGAGACACGAGCGCGCGGCGCATTCAACAGATATACAAACCAGCATCGCCAATATTTCGCATCCCTTATCAGATTGCGAGGGCGCGCTGTTGTCCGTTGAAACCGCAGCTCACAACAGATTGCCCAGTCGAATCCAAAAAACAAGGAGACACGCAGCATGCCGGCAAGTCATCGCAATCGGGTTGGAGCCATTCTCGGATTGATGGGCGTATGCGCGCTGGGCGCGGCCCACAGCGCGCATGCGCAGAGCAGCGTCACGCTGTACGGCATCGTCGACGCGTCGCTGCTCTACACCAATAAAACGCTCAACACCACGACCGGCGAGAGCGCCGGCCATCAGTACTCGTTCACCGACAGCGGCATGTCCGGCTCGCGCTTCGGGATGCGCGGCGCGGAAGATCTCGGCGGCGGCATGCGCGCGATCTTCCAGCTCGAAAGCGGCTTCAGCGTCGCGAACGGCGCGTTCAGCAATTCGAACGGCAACCTGTTCGGCCGCCTCGCCTATGTCGGCGTGGAAAGCCGCTTCGGCACGGTCAAGGCCGGCTTGCAGTTCTCGCCGTTCTTCCTCGCGGTCTACGACTTCGACCCGCGCGAGATGGCGTACTTCGGCAGCGGACTCGTCACCTACCTGAACAACGTTTTTGTTACGGGCCTCTTCAACCCCAACGGCATCTCGTACACCTCGCCGGAAATTGCCGGGCTGCAAGCCAGCGCGCTGCTGGCGCTCGGCGGCGCCGCGGGCGACTTCCAGGCCGGCCGCCAGTACTCGGCGAGCCTGCGCTACCACCTCGGTTCGTTGACCCTCGATGCCGCGCTGTATAGCGGCAACGCGGGCGGCAGCGCCGCGTCGATCCCGGTGCCGAGCGTGGTCGAATTCAACGGCCGCGCGCTCGGCGCGAGCTACGTCTTCAACGACCTGACGGTGAAAGCGTCGTATGTGCAATACAAGGTCGCGGGCTCGTTCAACAGCCGCGTCTTTTCGGGTGGCGCGAGCTACCGGATCACACCGGCGCTGAACGTCGACGCCGGCGTGTGGGTCACGCGCGACGGGAACGACTCGTCGAACAATTCGGTGCTGGCGTCGACGGGGATGACGTATGCGCTGTCGAAGGCCACCATCACGTATGCGCAGGTCGGCTTCGTGACCAATCACGGCGCGATGCACAACGGACTCTCGGTCAACAACGCGCTGAATCTCCCGACCGGCACGACGGCAGGCGCGAACGTCGGCATCCGCCACACGTTCTAGTTGCTGGCGAGCGCATGAGGCACGTGGTGGGCCGCGCGTGCGGCGCATCGCGTGATGCGGGCGGCGAAGCGTGAAGCGGCGAGCCGGTTGAGCTTCTGCATGGCAGAACCGTGACATGCGCTCAAAGAAATTGGCCAGCACGCTCTCGGCATTGCCCAAGGTTCTCCCGCAACCCTTTTCCAGAACGTCGATATGCGCCGAAAGCAAATCCCCGCGCGCCTCTTCCAACATTGAGGCAACTCGCATCAACCCTCCCACGCACCTCATCCTCCGTCTCAGTGACTTCCCTAATAATCTGCAATGCAGAACGAGCGAATGCAAAACCCTATTGACGAAAAGTGAACGCCCGTGCCAAATTTGTCCCGCACCACCGCACTTCGCGTCTAAAAGTCAGCGCCCCCTGGGCGTGTTTTCAACCGTCGGCAACCGTCGTCTGGTTCGAGCAGCGGCTGTTGTCACGTCCGCAAATCAGGCGCGCGGCATCCCCTGAAGCCGGGGCCGTGCTCACGCCGTGTGCCTGGCTGGAGGTGTCAAAGCGTGGATATGTTCTTGCAGCAGGTCCTCAACGGGTTGACGCTCGGTGGCATCTACAGCCTTGTCGCGCTCGGCCTCACGCTGGTCTACGGCATTCTCGCGGTGCCGAACTTCGCGCACGGCGCGTTCTACATGGTCGGCGCATTCGTGTCGTTCTACCTGATGAACCGGCTCGGCCTCAACTACTGGCTGGCGATGATCGGCTCCGGCCTCGCGGTTGCGCTGCTCGCCATCCTCGCCGAGCGGCTGGTGTTCCATCCATTGCGCAAGTCCTCGGAACTGCATCCGATGATCGCCGCGATCGGCCTGCTGCTGTTTCTCGAAGCCGGCGCGCAAGCGATCTGGGGCGCCGACTTTCACCGCATGCCCACGCCTTACGCGGGCATCGTCGAACTGGGGAACGTGAGCGCGCCGTTGCAGCGGCTCTTGATCATCGGCGCGGCGTTCGCGCTGGTCGTACTGCTGCAACTGTTCCTCAAGTTCACGGTGATCGGCGCGAGCATCGTGGCGATGGCGCAGGACCGCGAAGGCGCGTCGCTGATGGGCATCGACGCGAACCGGGTGACCATGCTCACCTTCGGCATCTCGGGCCTGCTCGCGGCGGTGGCCGCCACGCTCTATGCGCCGATCAACCTGGTCTATCCGGCCATGGGCCAACTGGTGATCCTGAAGGCCTTCGTCATCATCATTCTCGGCGGCATGGGCAGCGTGCCGGGCGCGATCGTCGGCGGGCTGATCATCGGCATGGCGGAGAGCTTCGGCGCGTTCTACATCTCGACCGACTACAAGGACATCATCGCGTTCGTGCTGCTGGTGGTGATTCTGTCGGTTCGTCCTCAGGGGCTCTTCACCAGGGAACTGCGCGCATCATGAAATTACTCGAGGGCAAACCGGGGTGGACGCTGCTGTTCGTGCTCGGGCTGGTATTTCCGTTCGTCGCCACCAACGACTACATGCTGACCGTGATGTCCACCGCGTATATCTTCGCGCTGGCTACCGTCGGGCTGAATCTGATCACCGGCTACACCGGGCAGTTCAATCTCGCGCACGGCAGTTTCATGGCGGTGGGCGCGTACACGGTCGGCATTCTCACCGTCGATCATCAGGTGCCGTTCTGGCTCGCGTTCATCGCGTCCGGCGTGGTGGTCGCGGTGCTCGGCGCGCTGGTCGGCCTCGTATCGCTGCGGCTGCGCGGTCACTACTTTTCGATCTTCACGCTGTGCGTGGGCTACATCATGTTTCTCGTGATCGAGAAGTGGGACGGGCTCACGCACGGCGTCGCGGACATCATCGGCATTCCGGCGCCGTCGGGCTTCGGCCTCGTCTCATTCGAGAATCCGCGCGCGCTCTATTACCTGGTGTTCGCGTTCCTCGTGCTCGGCATATGGCTGATGCATCGCATCGTCGACTCGCTGCTCGGGCGGACCTTCATGGCGATCCGCAATAGCGACGGGCTCGCGCAATCGCTCGGCATCAACCTGATGCGCAACAAGGTGCTGGCCTTCGTGCTGTCGGTCGTCTATGCGGGGTTCGCGGGTGGACTGTATGCGGGCGCGGTGCGCTTTCTCGGCCCGGATCTGGCGGGCGTCGAACACACGTTCGACATGACCATGTACATGCTGGTGGGCGGCATCGGCACGCTCGCGGGTCCATTGCTCGGCGCGCTGATCATCCCGTGGCTCACGCAGTATCTGCAGTTTTTGCAGGAGTACCGCTTCGTCGTGTTCGGGCCGATCCTGATCGTGCTGGTGATCTTTCTGCCCAACGGGATAGTCGGTCTGTATGAGGCGCGCAAGGTCCGGCGCGCGCATCGCGCGGCGCCCGCGGGCGGCATGGCCGCGCGCCGGCCGCAACCCACGGGAGGCGACGGTCATGCTTGAAATCGATTCGCTCAGCAAACGCTTCGGCGGCCTCGTCGCGGTCGACGACGTCAGCACGCACATCGAAGCCGGCAAGATCAACGCGATCATCGGGCCGAACGGCGCGGGCAAGACCACCTTCTTCAATCTGATCAGCGGCACTCACCTGCCGAGCTCGGGCCGCATCCGCTTCAAAGGCCAGGACGTGACGAAGCTCGGCGCCGACCAGATGGCGCGCCTCGGCGTCGCGCGCACGTTCCAGTCCACCGCGCTGTTCGACCGGGCCAGCGTGCTGGACAACCTGATCGTCGGCCACCGTCTGCGCACGCGCTCGGGGCTGTGGGACGTGCTCACGCATTCGCAGCGACTGAAGCACGAGGAGCGCGTGTGCCGCGACAAGGCGCGCGAGGCGCTCGACTTCGTCGGCCTGTCCGCGATCGCTACAAGAATGGCCGGCGACATCTCGCAGGAAGAGCGCAAGCGCGCGGCCGTCGCGCTCGCGCTCGCCACCGGGCCGAGCCTGATGCTGCTCGACGAACCGGCCGGCGGCGTGAATCCCGAAGAGACCGAAGGCCTCGCCGAGCTGATCCGCAAGCTGGTGAAACACGGCGTGACTGTGTGCCTCGTCGAACACAAGATGAACATGATCATGAAGCTCGCGGACCGCATCATGGTGCTGAACTACGGCAAGAAAATCGCCGAGGGCACGCCCGTCGAGATTCGCGCGAATCCGGCCGTGATCGACGCTTACCTGGGGAGCGAGCATGCTGAAGTTTGACAACGTGTCGCTCGACTACGGCAGTTTTCGCGCGCTGGACGGCATCAATCTGCACGCCGCCGACGGCGAGCTGGTCGTGCTGCTCGGCGCCAACGGCGCGGGCAAAAGCTCGATCTTTCTGGCGACGAGCGGTTTGCGCCGCGCGGCGGGCGGCAGCCTGCGCTTCGGCAATCGCGAGCTGCTCGGCATGACGCCCGCGCAGATCGTGCGCAGCGGCGTGATCCAGTGCCCCGAGGGACGCAAGCTGTTCCCCGGCATGTCGGTGCTGAAGAACCTCACGCTCGGTGCTTACGTGCATCGCGGCGACAAGGTAGGCAATCAGCGCAATCTCGACCAGGTGTTCGCCCTGTTCCCGCTGCTCGCCGAGCGCCGGGACCATGCGGCCGGGTCGCTGTCCGGCGGCCAGCAGCAGATGGTCGCGATCGGCCGCGCGATGATGGCGCGGCCCAAGGTGCTGCTGCTCGACGAGCCGTCGCTCGGACTCGCGCCGCTGGTGGTCAAGCAGGTGTTCGACGTGATCCAGCAGATCAACCGCGCGGGCACGACCGTGCTGCTCGCCGAACAGAACGCGTTCGCGGCGCTGAAGATCGCGCACCGCGCGTATGTGATCGAGAACGGCCGCATCGTGCTAGAAGGCGATCACGCGAGCCTGATGAACAACGAAGCGATCCGGCGCGCGTACGTCGGCGGCTGACGCTTTATATGCATTCGATGCATTCGTCGCATTGCCGCGCGGTGCATTCCAGCATTCGAACCTTCTCAAGGAGACACATATGACGATCAAACGCTTGTGCGGTCGCGCCGGACTGGTTGCGGCCGTCGCCACGGCCGCGCTGATGAGCGCGGGCGCCGCAGTGGCGCAGCAGGTGGTGCACATCGGCTTCTCGGGCCCGTTGAGCGGCGGCGCGGCGAAGTACGGCCAGGAAGTCCTCGACGGCATGCAGATGGCCGCAGCCGATGTCAACCAGGCAGGCATCGAGGTGGCCGGCAAGAAGATCAAGTTCGAGATCGTGCCGCTCGACGACAAGTACAACCCCAGCGAAACCGCGATCAACGCGCGGCGTCTCGCGCAGGAACAGCAGGCTGCGGTGGTGCTCGTGCCGCATTCGGGCGGCGGCTTCGCGGTGCAGACCAGCAACGAGCAGCAGAAGCTGCTGTTGCTGTCATACACCAGCGTCCCGCAGATCAGCGAACGCGGCAACAAGCTGACCGTGCGCATTCCGCCCGCGTTCACGTCGTATCTGAACTCGTTCATCAAGTATGAAATGGCGACCTACGGCAAGAAGGTCGCGCTGGCCGCCACCGACACCGACTACGGCAAGGTCTGGGTTGCCGCGTTCAAGCCCGCATGGGAAGCGGCCGGCGGCACGGTCGTCGCCGACAACGCGATGTCGTATAACCGTGCCACCGATTTCTACAGCGGCGTGAGCCGCGTGCTCGCGGCCAAACCGGATGTGCTGTTCATCGGCGGACCGTCCGAGCCGACCGGTCTGGTCGCACAGCAGGCGCGCGAACTGGGCTTCAAGGGCGGCTTCATCGTGATGGATCAGGCCAAGCTCGATGAGGTGGCCAAGGTGACGAGCGGCTATGCGTCGCTGAACGGCGCGATCGGCGTGCTGCCGCTCGCCGACGATCAGACGCCGAACGCGAAGGCCTTCGTCGAACGGTTCCGCAAGACTCACGGCGGACGCGATCCGAGCCAGGAAGTGGCGCTGAACTACACGGCGGTCTACGCGACCGCGCTCGCGATGAAACTGGCCGGCAGCGTCAGCGACGCGACCGCGATCCGCAATCAGTTCGACAAGGCCGTGAAGGCGCTGCCGCCGCAGAACAATCCGCAAAGCGTCACGGGTGTGGATGACCACGGCGGCTTCGTGATCGGCAATCCGCTTGCGGCGGTGATTCAGGGTGGGCAGTTGAAGCAGGCGGCGTTAAGTTCGTTGACTGCGGCGAAGTGAGGGTTTGGGGTGGTGTGTAAGACAGACAGGCGCCATGGTGGTCACGGCGCCTGTTTTTGTTCGACGCGTGAGCCTCTGAAACCTGAAGCGAAACGGATATCCGGATTCTGCGGTTGATTTCGGCTCTGGCGATGCAACAGTTGCTGTGCGGAACAATTGACGATCGCAAGATGCCGACGGGCCATCTGCGGTTGTTCATTCGCGCTACCACACGGACATTTAAGTGTCGGCCTCGGCAGATATCGGTCCCCGCGTGGATGATGGCGGTTGGGTCCTGGCTCGACCGGCCACACGTCTCTGTGTGCGGCCACGCGTTCGGGAACGTCCGGTTGCTACGGGGGTTCGCTTACTCCCAACCAACGGATCTGGCTGATTGCGTCCATATCTCGATCGTCGCTGAATCGTCGAAGCTTTTCAGCATCAATTTGCGTTGCGCAGACCGTCCTCAAGGACCCGTGCTTGAGGCGGCCTGCGTGCCACTCTGAGAAATGTTGAACACTTCCGAACTGCCAAGGAAACTGGCTCCCTTGCCACCCACGACGAGCAGACGACCGTCGGGCAGGAGCGTCGCAGTGTGAGCGGAGCGGCTGGTTGCCATGGAAGCCGCAGGCAGCCATTGCCTGCTCGCGGGGTCGAAGATCTCCACTGACGACACGGGATTGGTGGTGATGCCTGTACCACCTGCCACGACCACCTGGCCGTTCTGCATGACGGTAGCGGTATGTGAGTCACGACGAATCACCATGGGCGGCATGGGTTGCCAACTCATGGTCTGCGGATTGAACAGCTCTACCGCGTTGGTTGGGAGTCCGGAATCACCGGTGCCGCCGCCTGCAACCAGGACGGTGCCATCGGCGAGCAATGACGCCGTGTGGAATGCCCGAGTTTGGCCCATGTCGGGTAACGCCGTCCAGGTGTTGGCGACCGGGTCATACAGTTCCGCAGACGCCAGCTTTCCACGGCTGTCTTCCCCACCTGCGACAAGAATACGACCGTCCGCAAGTAGCGTTGCCGTATGGTTGGCCCTGGCTATGTTCAGGGAAGCAACACGCGTCCAGGTACCTGTGCTGGAGTTATAGACCTCGGCTATGGCAGTAGGCCTGCCGCTCGCATCGAAGCCCCCTGCAACCAGAACCCGACCATCGTCGAGAAGGGTTGCTGTGTGACTCTGGTGGGCGGTTGTCGTGGGAGCCGCGGCGCTCCATTGCGTGTCAAAGAGTTCGACCGAGGTCAGCGCGCTGCCGCTGGCTCCCGCGCCACCCACGACCAGCACACGGCCATCCTGAAGCGTGGTTGACGTGTGCAGGAAGCGCTGTGTTGCCATCGACCGGGCACTGAGCCAGATTCCTGCCACGGTGCGGCTTTCCACAGAGTTCATTATCTGTGGCGCGCGAGAGGTGCCGGTGTTGAACCCGCCTGCCACGAGCACTGTGCCGTCAGGACGCAGCGATGCTGTATGTGCCACGCGTGGATTATTCAGACTACCGGAAGGCGTCCACGTCCCAACAGCTGTCACAGTCAGGGTCAGGGTGGTCTGGGCTTGACCTGCCGGGTTGGACGCCGTCACCGTGTACTGGGTTGCGGCTTGCGGGGCAGTCGGCACACCAGTGATAGCGCCGGTCACGTTATCAAGGTCGAGACCGGCAGGGAGAGTCGGGTTGACCGCGAACTGTGTAGGCACCCCACCCGTGAGCGTCGGCACATTAGGCACGATGGGCTGACCCACGACGTACACAGCATCGGTATAGGCAACCGTGGAGGGAGGCACCACTTGCACGGGAGGAGGCTCTGTGGGCGGCACCGCCGATGAGGGAGGCTCTGTGGGCGGCACCACCGGTTGCTCAACCGCTATGGAGATGTTCGTTTGAACAGCTCCGGCAGAATTGGCGCCGGTTACCGTGTACTGCGTTGCAGGTTGGGCGACCAAAGGTGTCCCACTGATGACACCGGTCTGAGGGTTCAATGAAAGGCCCGATGGGAGGCCCGGATTAACAGTGAACTCAGTGATCGCCCCTCCAGTAGTGACAGGCGTGTTCGGGAGGATCGCCTGGTGTGCCTCGTAGATTGCAGACACGACAGGATAGCTCAGGCCATCCGGGGCGAGTACGCGGTCAGATATCTCGATCTGGAGACGTCCGGTAGCTGACCCTTGTGAATTCGTGGCCTTCACGACGTAAATGGTCGCCACAGTAGCGGAAGAGGGAGTCCCGCTAATGACACCCATGTGAGGGTCGAGCGTCAGGCCGGGCGGGAGTGCGGGCTCAACGGAGTATGAAACCGCCTGTCCGCGTACACTGGGCTCGTTCGGAATGATGGGCTGGCCTACCGGATACACCACGGAGCCATCGGCATACCGGAGTGCAAAAGGCCGAATGAGCTGAGTTGGGTTAGACAACTCATCCCCACTGCAGCCGGAAAACTGGGTGACGAACAGGGCCACAATGAGAAGGAAGAGACTGCCGACCAGTGCTCGGGTGCTTGAGGTTTTCATTTCTGTTTCCCTCCCATCCCTCTATCCTTACCAAGAATAGTCAGTCGATTCACCTCTGAGGGAAGTTTTTTTCATACTATTAGCGAAACTCGGTCCTGGCGCCCCTCCCTGAATCATGCAGTCAACCTGTGCGATCGAAACCATTGAAAACGCCTACCCGCCGCACTAAACCAGGCGTCGCCGAATGGCTAAAAGCTGCCGATCAGGTCGCGCCCGGCCCACTGTCCGTTCGGGTCGACATGCGTCCAATGCCTCGCCAATGCCTCACAAGCACGATTCCCGCGATGCGGCATGCATTGCGAGCGTCAACCGCCGAATCCGAACGAACTCCACCCGCCCCCTTCCTCTCACCCCTTCAACGCCTCAACAATCTGCTCCCGCACCTGCGGCCGCTCAGCAAACGGATCAGTCGGATTACGCGGCGTCACGATATCCTCCGCACGCGTCTTCACGGCGCCAAGCGCATTCGGATGCGAGAAGATATAAAACTGCTCCGCACGAATCCCATCGAACACCATCGCCGCGACCTCCTCCGCGCTGATCTTCCCCGAACTCACCGCCTTCTCGCTGAGTGCGCGCGACACGCGTTGCGACAAGGTCGGCGGTGTATCGTTGGCGAGTTCGGCCGGGCGGTTGCGATGCGCTTTGGCAATGCCGGTCGGCACGAAGTACGGACACAGCACCGAGCACGCCACCTGCTGCGTGACCAACGAGAGATCCTGATACAGCGATTCCGTCAGCGACACCACCGCATGCTTCGACACGTTGTACGGCCCCATCATCGGCGGATTGAGCAGACCCGCCATCGACGCCGTATTGACGATGTGCCCGCGATATCCGCCATCGCGTTTCGCGGCCTCCAGCATCAGCGGCGTGAATGCGCGCACGCCGTGAATCACGCCCCACAGATTGACGCCGAGCAGCCATTGCCAGTCGCGCTCGGTGTTCTCCCACACTAGCCCGCCGCTGCCGCCCACGCCCGCGTTGTTGAACACCAGATGCACGCTGCCGAACGCGTCGAGCGTGGCGTGCGCCAGTGCGTCGACCTCGCCGCTCTTCGCCACGTCCACGCGGCGCGCGATCGCCTGCGCGCCGGCCGCGTTGACCTCGGCGAGGGTTTCGTCGAGCACGTCCTGCTGTACGTCGGCCAGCACGAGCCGCATGCCGAGCTTCGTGCCGAGCCTCGCGAACTCGCGCCCGAAGCCGGAGCCCGCGCCGGTGATCACCGCGACCTTGCCTGCAAAATCGTCCATGCGTTGTCGTCCCAATGTTTAGGTTGGTGTGGGTTTTTCTTGCGATTGCGCGCAGGTGATTTGCACCAGCGCGCCTGGTGCGACAAGTACGGCTAGCGCGCGACGGGATAGAACCGGCCGCGCAATTCCCGCTTCAGTACCTTGCCGATCGGACTGCGCGGCAAGCCGTCGACAAAGCTCAGCGCGGAAAGACGCTGCATCTTGCCGAGCCGCGCATTGACCCACGCGAGCAGCGTGTCCGCGTCGATTCGCGCCTGCGGACGGCGCACTACGAAGGCAACCGGCGTCTCGCCCCATTGTTCCGATTGCGCGCCGATCACCGCCACATCCGCGACGTCCGGATGCTGGCGCACTTCGGCTTCGAGATCGCTCGGATACACGTTGAAGCCCCCCGAGATGATCATGTCCTTCTTGCGGTCGAGCACCGTCAGAAAGCCGTCCTCGTCGAAGCGGCCCATGTCGCCCGTGCGAATGAAGCGCTTGCCGCTCGGGTCATACCACTCCGCTTCCGCCGTCTTGTCGGGTTGGCGGTAGTAGCCGGTCATCATCGCCGGCGAATGGCCGACGACCTCGCCCACCTCGCCGGGCCGCACCTCGTTGCCGAGTTCGTCGATCAGGCGGATGTCGTGCCCTTCCATCGGCCGGCCGACCGTATGCAGCTTGGCCGGCCATTCGTCGGCCTCCAGCTGGCACGAGCCGCCGCCTTCGGTCATCCCGTAGTACTCGGTGAGCTTGCCGGGCCAGCGGCGCACCACCTCCGCCTTGATGCCGGCCGCGAACGGCGCGCTGGTGCAGAACTTCGCCTGGAAGCTGGACAGGTCGTAGCGGTCGAAATCCGGATGCGCCATCAGGCGCTGATACTGGACCGGCACGAGCATCGTGTGCGTGACGCGGTGCTGCTGCGCCAGTTCCAGATAGCGCGTGGCCTCGAACTTCGGCATCAGCACGACGGTGCCGCCGAAGGTCAGCGTCGGCATGAAGCTCACGAGCGTCGTGTTCGAATACAGCGGTGTGGAGATCAGCGTCGTCGCATCGGGTCCGTAGCCGCGCTGGATGCTGCGCACCGCGTAGGCCCAACGCATGCCGTGCGATTGCACGATGCCCTTCGGCGTGCCGGTGGTGCCGGACGAATAGATGATGTTGAACGGCCACGCCGGATCGATCGTCACCGCTGCGGGCATTGCGCCGTCCGGCGCGAGCCACGTGTCGAGCGCGGTGTTGCCGGAGTGACCGTCGAGGGCGACCGGCACCGCGCCGATTTCAACGGCGACCGGTTCGAGCAGACGCTTGACCTCGGCGTCGATGAACAAGAGCCGCGCGCCCGAGTTGCCGATCATGCTGACGAGACTCGCCGCGCTCGACGAAGGCGCGAGCGGCGCGACTACCGCCCCCGCGCGCAAGCCGCCGAGAAACGCCACCACGTAGTTCACCGACGCGGCCGCGCACAACGCGATCGCGTCACGCGGCTGGATGCCGTCGCGCTGCAACGCGGCGGCAAAGCGGTCGACACGCGCATCGAGCGCCGCGTAGGTGACGACTTCGCCGCCACAGATCAACGCCGGATGCACAGCGCGCTCTTTGGCGAAGCGGCGCAACATGTCGGTGATGCAGACGAACGGTTCGTCGAGCAAGGGTTCGAGCCATGTCATCGCGCCGCGCCTCCACGGCTGTTGCCATTACAGTTGCCCGCATTCCCTTGATTGCCGCCGCTCGCCGCAGCCGTGCGCGCCGCGTCCTCTTCCTGCAAGATGGGCCACAGGATCTTGCCGCTGCCCGACTTCGGCAGAGACGTGACGAACTCGACGATGCGCGGCGCCTTGTACGCCGCCATCTGCCCATGCGCCCAGTCGATGATCTCCTGAGCGCCGATCGTCCCGGCATGCGCGGCGTTGGGGACCACTAGCGCCTTGACGGTCTCGCCGCGCTTCTCGTCCTTCACGCCGATCACGCATACTTCCTGAATTGCCGGGTGCCGGTACATCAGCGCCTCGACCTCGGCCGGCCAGACCTTGTACCCGGACGCGTTGATCATCCGTTTGAGGCGGTCGGTCATGAAGAAATAGCCGTCCTCGTCGATATGCCCAAGGTCGCCGGTACGCAGAAAGCGTTTGCCGTCGAGTTCGATGAACGCTTCTTCGGTCGCCTTCGGATTGCGCCAATAGCCTTGCATCACCTGCGGCGCGTTGACGACGATCTCGCCCGTTTCGCCTTGCGGCAGTTCCTGCAGCGTGATCGGATCGACCACGCGCGAGTCCACGTCGAACACGGGAATGCCCAGACACTGCGGCTTCGGACGATGCGGCGGATTGATGTGCGTGCCGGCAATCGTCTCGGACATGCCGTAGCCCTCGACATAATCGAGCCCGGTCAGCGCCTTGAGCTTTCTGGCGATCGCGTCCGGCATCGCCGCGCCGCCGCCGCGCGCACCGGACAGGCTCGACAGATCGTATTCGGCGAGGCGCGGGTTCGACAGAAAGTCGACCATCATCGTCGAGATCGACTGCCACGCGGTAACGCGATATTTCTGCATGCATAACGCGGCCGCGTCGCGATCCCAGCGCGCCAGCACCACGATCGTGGCGCCGGAAAAGACCGCGCTGTTCATGCCGCCCTGCATGCCGGTGACGTGAAAAAACGGCAGCACGGAAAGATAGACGCCGTCCGGCGGCGCCGAGAACCACACGCAGCCGCCGAGCAGCGTGCTCATCACGCTGCGATGCGTATGCATGCAGCCTTTCGGCTTGCCGGTGGTGCCCGATGTGTAAGGCATCACGCACAGATCGTCGGCGCTGGTGGTGAGCGGGCCGGGCGCGATGCGACGTTCGAGCACGGCTTGCCACGACGTGACGCCGTCGATGTCGAAGGTCTTGCGCGGCGCCGCGACGAACTCCGGCACGGCAATCGGCGACGGCCGCTTCAGGTAATCGCTATATGTCGCGACGATCACGTGTTCGAGCCCCTGCCCCGGGCCGTTGCCGATCAGCGGCTCGACGTTCGCGAACAGGCACTGCGGCGCGATGATCGTGGTCGCGCCGCTGTCCTCGACGTAGTGCGCCAGCTCGACGCTCATGTTCATCGGATTGACCGGCACCACGACCGCGTTCGCCCGCAAAATGCCGTAGTAGGCGATGATCCATTGCGGACTGTTCTGCATGTAGAGCAGCACACGGTCGCCCGCCTTCACGTGGCACTCGTGCTGCAGGAAGCCCGCGATCCGCTCGGCTTCGTCCTTGAACTCGGCGAACGAAACCGGCGTGTCGTAAAAGACGATAAACGGCTTGTCGGGAAAACGCGCCGCCGAGACTTCGGCGTTGTAGAAAATATTGGTCTGCGGCAGCGTCAGATGCAACGGCACTTGCGGCGGCCAATGGGGATGATGGCGTTCGTTCATAAACGTCTCCTGCTTGACTGTCGGGCGCGCTTCACGGTTGCCGCGCGCTTTGTTCGCGTCCGCCACGCGGGCGGACGCACTGGATTTCGTGCGTGATTCGGCGCTGGGCTCCAGGGTCTGCGCTGGATACAGCTCTAAAGTCGGCTCGCCATATACGGCGCCGATGGATTTCACGCGCGTTCAATGCGCGAGATGACGCCCCAGCTCCATGCTCGCGATCGCATTGCGATGCACCTCGTCGGGGCCGTCGGCGAAACGCAGCGTGCGCGAACTCGCGTACGCGCGCGCGAGGCCGAAGTCGTCGCTGACCGCGGCGCCGCCGTGCACCTGCATCGCCCAGTCGATCACCTGGCAAGCCATGTTCGGCGCGGCCACTTTGATCATCGCGATTTCCTGGCGCGCGTCCTTGTTGCCGACCATGTCCATCTTGTGCGCGGCATTGAGCACGAGAAAGCGCGTCTGGTCGATCATGATGCGCGTTGGCGATCCGTTCGCGCGTCACGCCCTGATCCGCGAGCGGCTTGCCGAACGCGACACGTTCGAGCGAGCGGCGGCACATCGCTTCGAGCGCGTGTTCGGCGCGCCCGATCAGCCGCATGCAGTGGTGAATGCGGCCCGGTCCGAGCCGCCCTTGCGCGATCTCGAAGCCGCGCCCTTCGCCGAGCAGCATGTTGCTCGCCGGCACGCGCACGTTTTCAAAAGCGATTTCGGCGTGGCCGTGCGGCGCGTCGTCGTAGCCGAACACCGGCAGGTGGCGCAGCACCTTGACGCCGGGCGTTGCCATCGGCACCAGGATCATCGACTGCTGCTGGTGCTGGTTCGGATGATCCGGATTGGACTTGCCCATGAAGATCAGGATCTGGCAGCGCGGATCGTTCGCGCCCGAGGTCCACCACTTGCGGCCGTTGATCACGTAGTGATCGCCGTCGCGCACGATGCGCGCTTCGATATTGGTCGCGTCCGACGACGCCACTTCCGGCTCCGTCATCGCGAACGCGGAGCGGATCGTGCCGTCGAGCAATGGCAGCAGCCATTGCTGTTGCTGCTCGGGGCTCGCGTAACGCACCAGCGTTTCCATATTGCCGGTGTCCGGCGCGGAACAGTTGAACGGTTCCGCGCCAATGTGCGAGCGCCCCATGATTTCGCACAGCGGCGCGTATTCGAGGTTCGTGAGACCCGCGCCGTATTTCGACTCGGGCAGAAACAGGTTCCACAAACCGGCGGCCTTCGCTTTCTCCTTCAATTGCTCGATCACCGGCGCTGGCTGCCAGCGGTTGCCGGACTCGCGCGCGGCGTCCATCTGCGCGTCGAAAACCGCTTCGGCCGGATACACATGCTCGTCCATGAAAGCATTCAGGCGTTTCTGCAAACTCTTGACCTTGTCCGAGTGCTGAAAATCCATGCGGCGTCTCCTGGTTTTTTTGCGTCAGCGCAGCGCGGGCACGCTGCGCGTTAATCGCTGCGATCACTGCGATCTGAAACGGTACGCCTCGCCTCAGACGATGATCGACCCGCCGTCCACCGCGAAGTGCTGGCCAGTAATGTGACGCGACGCTTCGCTCGCGAGAAACACCACCGGACCCTTGAGATCCTCATCGCCCCCCAGGCGCTGCAACGGCGTGCGCGAGACGATCGTGTCTTCGAGTTTGTCGAGCAGCCCCGCCGACATCTTCGAGGGGAAAAAGCCCGGGCAGATTGCGTTCACGTTGATGTTGTACTTGCCCCATTCGGCTGCCAGCGCGCGCGTGAAATTGATCGCCGCGGCCTTCGACGTGTTGTACGCGATTGTGTTCATGCCCGGCGGCGAACCCTTGAGCCCCGCCACCGACGCGATGTTGACGATCTTGCCCGCGCGCCGCGGGATCATGCTGCGCTTGCCGACTTCGCGCGCGAGAAAGAACGGCGCGTTCACGTTCAGGTTCATCACCTTATGCCACGCTTCGTCGGGATAGTCCTCGGCCGGCGCGCCCCACGTGGCGCCCGCATTGTTCACGAGAATGTCGATGTGGCCATGCGCGCCTAGTACTTCGTCGACGAGACCGGGTATTCCCTCGAAGCGCTGGAGATCGTTCACCACGGTCAGCACCTCGATGCCACGACCCTGCAGATGCGCCTTCGCCTCGGCGAGTTCATCGGCCTTGCGCGCGGTGATCGCGACGCGGCAACCCATCTCGCCGAGCGCTTCGGCCATTTGCAGACCGAGTCCGCGTGAACCTCCGGTAATCAAGGCAACCTTGCCGTCCAGCTGAAACAGGTCTTTCACAGACATCGCGTCGCTCCTCCAGTGTGTTCTGCTATGCAGATTCGGATTCCATATTTTTCGACCATCATACGTGCCAAAATTTCGCGTGTAAATAAAAGCACGATCATTCGCTTTCAATATAAACTGACACGCATCGCCGCTGTGTGGCTTATCGGGATTACCCGCATAGCGCGCTTGTTCAATCGAACTGTGCCGGGTCTCAGCCCACGTTTTGTTGCGCGTCGCGCGGTGGTTCTGCATAGCGGCTTAACTTTGGACGAGGTCGACTTCCATGCAAGATGCGCTGATCATCAACACGCGTGATCTGGATTTCCAGCTATTCGAGGTACTCGAGGCCGAGACGCTCACACGGCGCGCGCGCCACGCCGACCACAGCCGCGAGACCTTCAGCGCCGCACTCGAAACCGCGCATGCGGTGGCCGTCGAAAAGTTCGCGCCGCACAACCGCCTGCTCGACGAGCACGAACCGCAATTCGACGGGCAACGGGTCTCGATGCCGGATGAAGTTAAAGAGGCGCTCGACGCGTTGCGCGGCACCGGCTTTCTCGCCGCGGGGAAAGACTACGAATGGGGTGGCATGCAGCTGCCGTCGCTGATTTCGTTTGCGTGCCTGTCGCTCTTCAAGAGCGCCAACATCGCGGCGTCCTCTTACGCGATGCTGACCACCGCGAATGCGAACGTGATCGAACGCTTTGGCAGTGCTACGCAAAAACGCAAGTACCTGCAAGCGCTTTTCGAAGGCCGCGCATTCGGCACGATGGCGCTCACCGAAGCGCAGGCGGGCTCGAGTCTGTCCGATCTCGTCACCACCGCCACGCCGAACGAAGACGGCACCTATTCGATTCGCGGCAACAAGATTTTCATTTCAGCCGGCGATCATGAATTGAGCGAGAACATCGTCCATCTGGTGCTCGCGCGCATTCCCGGCGGGCCGCCGGGGGTCAAGGGCATATCGCTTTTCACCGTGCCGAAATTCCACGTCAACGACGACGGCAGCCTAGGCGCACGCAACGACGTGGCGCTGGCGGGGCTAATTCACAAGATGGGCTGGCGCGGCACGACATCGACCATGCTGTCGTTCGGCGAACATGGCGAATGCGTCGGCGAGCTGGTGGGCGAACCGCATCACGGCCTTGCTTATATGTTCCACATGATGAACGAGGCGCGCATCGGCGTGGGCCTTGGCGCCGTGATGCTCGGCTATCGCGGCTACCTGGCCTCGCTCGACTACGCACGCGAGCGACCGCAAGGACGCCGCCCCGACAACAAGAATCCGCTCGATCCGCAACTGCCGCTGATCGAGCACGCGGACGTGCGCCGCATGCTGCTTGCACAAAAGGCCTATGTGGAAGGCGCTTACGCGCTCTGCCTGTATGCGGCGCGTCTCGTCGACGAACAGCACACCGGCGAGAGCGACGCCGCGCGCGCCGACGCGGCGCTGCTGCTCGACCTGCTGACGCCGGTGGTCAAATCCTGGCCGTCGCAATGGTGCCTCGAAGCGAACAGCCTCGCGATCCAGATTCACGGCGGCTATGGCTATACGCACGAGTACCCGGTCGAACAGTTCTATCGCGACAACCGGCTGAACATGATTCACGAAGGCACGCACGGCATTCAGGCGATCGACCTGCTGGGCCGCAAGGTCGTGATGAAACAGGGCGCCGCGCTCGCACTGCTGGCACGCGAGATCCAGCACACGATCGACGCGGCGCTCGGCCACGCGCCACTGCATGCTAATGCGTGCGCGCTCGGCGACGCGTGGCGCGACCTGAGTGTGACAGTCGAAGCTCTGCTGCCCACGCTGGCTAATGAAGCCGAACGCGCGCTCGCGAACGCGAATGCCTTTCTCGAAGCATTCGGCCATATCGTGATTGCGTGGACCTGGCTGAAACAGGCGATCGTCGCGAGCGCCGCGCTACCCGGCGCGCGCGATGAAACCGATGCGGACTTCTACCGCGGCAAGCTGCACGCTTGCCAATGGTTCTTCCGCTGGGAATTGCCGCGTGTCGCGTTGATGCTCGCGACGCTGCGCAGTCTCGACGACACCACGCTCGAGATGGCGCCGCAGTGGTTCTAGACAGCATGAACCTACATGCGGCCGCTCAATGCGACAGCGCGATTTCGAGTTGTGTGACCACGTCGATCAGGCGTGGCCGCACTTCTTCGAGCAGATACGCCTTCGAGAGTTTGAACGACGGGCCACCCACGTTGATCGCCATGATCGGCAGTTCGCCGCCCGGCTGGAACGCGCGCGCAATGCCGTTCACGTCTTTCTGCCAGTCGCCGAACGAGGTCGTCACGCCGAGCGTGTGGTAATCGTCGAGCGCCTTCTCGATGCCGCGCCGTGTCTTGGGCCACGCGACGTGGTCGAGCTCGCGCACCTGTTCCATAAAGCTCAGACGATCGTGCTCGGGAATCGCCGCGAGCCACGCGCGGCCGATGGCGGAGGTCGCGACCGGAATGCGCGAGCCGACTTCGAGCGTCAGCGTGAGCGCCACCGAGCCCCGGCAATTTTCCACGTAGATCATCGAGAGCCGGTCGCGCGTGCCGAGCGACACCGTCGCGCCGGACACATCGGCCAGCTCCTGCATCACCGGCCGCGCGATCTTGCGCACGTCGAGGCGCGCCAGCATCGCGCTGCCGAGGGCGAGCGACGCCGTGCCGAGCCGGTACTTGCCGCTCTCCTTCAGATGGATCAGGTAGCCGAGCAGCGTCAGCGTGTGAGTGAGGCGCGAGACGGTCGACTTGGGCAGCCGGCAACGCAAAGCCAGCTCCTGATTGCTCAAGGATTTGTCGCCGGAACGAAAACAGGCCAGCACTTCGAGCCCGCGTGCGAGCGCCGTGACGAAGTGCCGGTCGTCCTTGTGCGCTTCGTGCGCCGTGCGGGTTGCGAGCACGGACGCCCGCGCCGATGAAGCCGTCGTCTGCGCCGTATCGTCGACGCTTGCGCCGTCGATCGTCGAATCGACCAGGCTGTGATGGGTTTTGCTCAAAACGGAACGCGCTCCCGCGAAACGGTTGCATCTGAAGGACAAACCGTGAGGCCGGATCGAGGCTGATCCGGGCTGCGAAATTATAGTCCGAAATGTAAACCACATTTAATCCGGACTGTTGACGAGTAAAGCGCGCGAGCACCGGCATGTCTGTCGATGCAACACCCGCACCAGTTTTTCCAGCGTGAGCGCGTTGGCTGGAGTATTGTTTAAGCGCGCCGGGAGCGCGGAGGCATCACTCTTCTATAAGACGGACGCTCCACGTGGGCCACGACTTGCTCGCAAGCGCGCGTTTTTTTGCATGCAACGAAGCGACATCAACTTATCGAGGATGGGAAAAACGTGAAAACAGTCAATCTTTTGAAGGCGCTCGGTATCGCGTTGTGTGTGGCAACCGCCTCCAGCGCCTATGCCCAGACCAGCGACGCCATGGCGGCGTCGGGCGCGATGGCTGCGCCGGCCACCAATGCCAAATCGACTCGTGCATCCGACCGCAAGCTAGGCCGTGACGTGCGGCGCGCGCTGTCGAGAACGCAGGGCTTCAACGTATCGAACGTGTTCGTGCGAGCGCGCGGCGGCGCGGTGACCTTGACCGGATCGGTGCCGGAAGGCCCAATGATTCAGCAGGCGGCGGACGTGGCGAGAGGCGTTCCCGGCGTGACGTCGGTGAGCAACAAGATCACGCTTGGCGTGCAGGGCGGCGGTGGTGGTGGTTGAACGCGCAACGGTCGATTGAATGACCGCGGGTGGCGCCGCGAGTCGCGGCTTGCGAAGAGTACATCGCGAACCGCGAACATAGGGCGCCGCCCGCTTTCCCGATCTGGCTGATTTTGCCGATTTTCCCGATAGTTGAAATCCTCAGCGTCGAACGAGGCCGACGACATAGCGGCACACCTCATCGCCCGCATTGAGGAACTCGCACTCGACCGGCGCGCCGAGTTGCAGACAATCCCCCGCTTCTAGCCGGTAAGCCTGGCTGCCCTCGCGAAACGTCAACACCCCTTGCGTGACCCAGATCTGCTGATGCTGAAACACGAATGCATCCGATGGATAAGGCACTCTCACGCCCACCGGCAATTCGATCTCCAGCAACTCCAGCACGCCGCCGGTAGGCGGTGAAATGCGCCGCCGCGTGTAGCCCGTTTCGGGGTCCTGCCAGAGCGACTGATCCGCGTGGCGCACGAGCCGCTCGCCGGTTTGTTCGGCGAGCGCCAGCAAGGTCGACAAGGTCAGCCCGAACGCCCCCGACAAACGCCCAAGCACCGTCGCGGTGGGGCTCGCCTCGCCGCGCTCGATCTTGCTGATCATCGCCTTCGATACGCCCGAGCGCTCCGCCAGTTCGCTCAGCGACCAGTTGCGCGCTTCGCGCTCGGTCTTCACACGCGCGGAGATGGCCTGGGTCAGATCGATGGCGGTGGATTCGGACATGAGAGGGTCGTCGAGAACAAGTGAGTACCGCAAAATTATATCGAGGCGGTGCGGCTTTTTATGCGCGGCTCGCCGGGGCTCAGGCATCAGGCAGGTATCCCTCAGGCATCGCGCGCAGAAGACGAAACGGTGTCTTGCATAGTGATTTTTCGTCCACTATATTAAACGAACCAGTTCGGCGCACAAGCGCTGCTCAGTACCGCGGGCAAACCATCATTCGTCAATTCGTAGGCAAATCGTAATAATTCGTCCATTCAGCCGGAAGACACCATGCCGAAGGAAATCGTACTCAACGCATTTGACATGAACTGCGTAGGCCACATTCAGCAAGGCTTGTGGACCCATCCGCGCG
>Ga0310811_10002649_pt1 | contig 22405 bp, 15 predicted proteins | sample YCmetagenome_FD_207642 | JGI IMG/M metagenome (GOLD analysis project Ga0310811, IMG submission 207642) | Soil microbial communities from experimental microcosm in Duke University, North Carolina, United States - YC | ecosystem: Engineered > Artificial ecosystem > Soil microcosm > Unclassified ...
AGGCGGGTGAGGCTTCCCCTGCCTTGGCTTGTTCGGGTGCCATGAAGCTCGGAGTCCCGATGTTCATGCCCGTGGCCGTCAGCTGGCTCAGATTCGACGAATACGCCACGCCGAAGTCGATGATCTTAGCGCCGGTGTCGGCGAGGATCACGTTGGAGGGCTTGACGTCGCGGTGGACGATCCCGGCCTTGTGCACCACGACGAGCGCGCTGGCGAGATCGTGGGCCAGGCGCCAGACGGACGGGGCGGGCAGGGGTTCGCCGGAAGAGACGGCGTCGCTGAGGGAGACGCCGGGGACGTACTCCGTCGCGATCCACGGCTGCTGCGATTCGGCGTCACCGTGTACGAGTGCTGCGGAGTGAGGCGAGTGGACGCGGCGCATCGCCTCGAGCTCGCGGGCGAAGCGGCGGCGGAACTCCGGACTGTCGGCGAGGTCGGGCCGGATCACCTTGACTGCTACCCATATGCCGCCCCGCTCCGGGGTGGAATCGACATTCTGCCGCCAGCCGAGGTAGACACGCCCCATTCCACCGATGCCGAGCAATGCGCAGATGCGGTAGTGCCCAACCGCTTCGGGATCCTGTGAACCGAGGGCGCGCGCGCCGAGGAGCGCCAGATCCTCGTCCATGCTGCCGGCTCCAATTGCGTTCATTGCTATGACCGCCCCCACACTTGTCCGTCTTGAGCACACCCGGCGCGGTGACGCACACGGTCGCCCGATGGCATCAGTGATGCTATCGCAACACCCGATACCAGGGTCGTCATGCGCAATGCGAGAAGCGATGCGACGCTCTGGGAAAATAGCGCCCGACAAGGCATAACGCTTGCCGATCCACATCCCGGTCCGTAGGCGGAGTTGCACTTTGCTCCGCCGAAGTCAGACCATACCTACACGCGAGACCAGCGCGCGAACGCAGGTTCATGTTCATGTTTAATCCCGATGCGGAATCGGGGATCGGCTTTCTCCGGTTCGTCCGCGGGAAGGGAGGACGATGTGGGAAACGGGGTTACGGGCAAACGCCAGGCGCAACTGAGACGCCGGTGCCGAGGCTGGACGTAGCGAGGAGGTCGGTGGAAATTCCCGGCCTCATCGAATAATCCATGAATGCGGGGTGAACATCTGTCGGTATGAACATCTGTCGGCGCCCGGCCGGCCGATAGCTCGCGTGAGGCTCCAGGTGCGCCCGTTGTACGGCCCAGGTCGTTACTTCAAAGCATCGCCGGGTCCGCGACGTCTGCCACGCACGCTCGCGGCGTTGCCGGATCGACCACAGACGCCAAGTATGCGGACGACCCGGCGCCTTGCGAGCCCACGCGTCAGACGCCGCGGCCTGATCCGACGCTGCTTTGAAGACACTCCCTACTCGGCGCCGGGTGCCGATCCGGTCCCGGTGACGTGGATCTGGATCGAGTCCGGAAGCGGATACGGCGTCTTGAGAACGATGCGCTCACCCGCCTGCGTGGTGGCCGCGAGCTGCTCAAGGGCCTGTCGGCGCTGCGCGAAGGTCAGTGCCTCCCATGCTCGGGTGTCGGCCAGCCATTGCGTGAAGGCGTTGTAATCCCGCATGCGGGGCAATATGTCGCCGCTGCGGTGCGCGGTGCTCGAGCCGTACAGGGCGTTGTACTCCCGAACCTGAGCGGTGTCGGCGGCATACAGGATGAACAGGTCCTCGTCGGTTGCGGCACCCAGCCCCGGCGACTCGCCCGGCGGCTCCTCCTGTCGAAGGTACTTGAGATAGTATGCCGTGAGCATGATATCAACCTCATCGTTCTGTGCGACGAGTTCGGCGAGCTCCCCGTCGTCCAGTGTCGAGAGCGGGAGGCCCGCGGCGGCGAGGCCGAAGTGGCGGATGACCATGCGTGCCGTCGGCGGCTTCATGTGTGTGATGCCGAGCGAGATCGTGGGATCGACGGTGCGGGAAGCGGCCTCTTCGGCGAGGTCCCACGCCTTCCGCTCCAGGTGTCCGAGGATGCCTCGCTGGTTCTGCGTCCACTGTTGCTCCTGCCACAGGATTGCGAGCAGCAGATCCGCCGCGATGCCCGTCTCATCCGCGAGTTGCCGCGCGCGAGTCAGTAGATCGGGCGAGACGTTGAGGGGGTGAAGCGTGGTCTGACTCAGGCGCTGGGCTATCGGGAACGCAGCTTCATCACCCGAGGATGGGCTGGAGTGTGTGTCGTCGTTCCCGACGATGGTGCCGTGAGCGGTGGCAGGTCCGGACATGTGCTGCGGTCCTCCAAGGACTCCAAGGATGTTGAGCTGGCAGGGATACGAGGGCGAGACGGAGGCGTGGCGGAAATCAGAGTGGGGAAATCAGAGTGCGCCCGTCGCACGCCGTACCCGGTCCACCGAATCGGGGGAGCCGAGAGCGCTCGGCGACTCGACCATGTGCGCCACCCGGAGGAAACGGGTGCCGAGCACCGGGTCGACGGAGGCTGCGACGCGGTACTGGTCGAGGTACGCTTCGGCCTCCTCCGATCCGGGCGGGCGGACGCCCTCGACTTGAGGGAATCGGTAGTCGCCACCGGCCGCCATCTCCCACGGGCTCTCGAGCAGATCGGCGGCGGCGGCGAAGAAGCGCCGGGACAGGTCTTGAAGCCCATCGCCCAGCAGGTCTCGCAGCACCTCCGCCTCCATGGCAGCCACGGTCATACCCTGGCCGTAGACGGGGTTGAAGTCGCACAGCGCGTCACCGACGGCGAGGAAACCGTCGGGCACCGGGTCGAGGCGCTCGAAGTGGTGGCGAACGCTCTCGCGGAAGCGCATCTTGGCGGGCTCGTCGATCGGTTCGGCCACCTCGATCACGTCGGCCACCTCGGTAGACGGCAGGGAGTGGGCGTAGGCCGCGTACGCCGCGTCGTCAGTGGGCGGTTCTTCGCCCAGCATTCCCGCGAGCACGACCGCGATGCTGTCTCCTTCCTGCGGTATGACGACTCCTCCGCGCAGCATGCCGGGATAGGGCACGATCGTGGCCCCGAGCCCGTCGAGTTGCTCGGGCTTGCGCGCGAAATGCCGGGTGACGTAGACGACGTCGGACCTGATGACGGTTGAGTCCGGCACCGGCAGGCCGGCCTGGCGCAGCCAGCGCACGCCGGACGAGCCGCGCCCGGTCGCATCGACGACGAGGTCGGCGTGCAGTGCGCCGTAGTCACCGTCCACCTCGACGCCCACCACACGCCCGCCATCGCCGGACACGATGAGACCGGTGACCCCGGTGCCGTCGATCACGGTCACCTGGGGCAACGCGGCCACCCGACGGCGGATCACGTGCTCCACGAGTGGTCGGCTGCAGCAGTAGAGCGTCAGCCCCGAGTCGCCCGGCGCGAGAAGGTGTCCATCCAGGTACATGCGGTGCTCGCGCTGGTAGTCCCCGGTCGGCACCCCGCTGTGGACCAACTCCTCCAAGAACCCCGGCAGCAGGGCTTCGAGGGCCTGGCCTCCCCGGTTGAGCAGAGCGTGCACCTGCCGCCCCTGAGGAACTCCCCTGCGCGGCTCGGGCGTGGACGGCAGCGTGTCGCGTTCGAAGACCAGGACCTTGGCGTAGTGGTCGCTCAAAGCGCACGCAGCCAAGAGGCCCGCAACGCTTCCCCCGATGACGACGGCCGTGTTCGTGTGCATCAATCCTCCAGAATGCGCTTGCGCGCACGCCGATAGCGGCTGTTCACCGCAGAGTTCGGCGACGCGGTCGTCTGGCGGACGGCAGGCGGCGTCTCCCTACGCCACCGCCGCGCCCTTGACACGAGCAGACAACGATCTGCTGGGGGCGGCCCCAGACCCGGGCCTCACAACCCCCTCGCTCGGAGCGTAGCGCACCGAGGCGCCACTGCGGATGTCGCCACTGCGGATGTCCGGCCGCCCTCGGGTGCGCGTAGCGTCCAAGCCGGTCGGCGCACTCTGACCGTGCGTGAAAGTCTGCGCAGGAGCGCAAGACGCGTTCTCGCCGCTTGTCCACCATGAATCGTGGCTGCTGATGCGCGAGCACAGACCGAGCCGTTGGGGGTGGAAGATGCCGACGTTCGAGAACTATGAGGCTTTCCTGTTCGGTATCAACAACCAACTGATCCACGAAGACGGGTCGGTTGATCCGGCTGACACGTCCCCGGCCGACCCTCTCCATCTCTTGCCCCATCACCTTGACCTGCTCGTCGATCTGCAGCAAGCGCTGGCGGCACGAACACACAACCCTGCCGACGCTCTGAGGGCATGGGAGCTTCTCCACCCGAGCCTGTGGGACGAGGTAGCGGCGGCCAAGTCGGTGGTGGAAGACGACTCTGTTGCCGCGGTGGAGAGACTGATCACCGAAGCCGGCCATAACTTCGTCGGTGCGGCGTACCACGCTGCCGAAAGGGCGGCAGAGGGTCGTCTCGAAGCGCCCGATCTCGAGGAGCAAAAGGCTCACCTGGACAGCGCCGAACAGGAACTGCTCGAGGCGAACAAGCTTTGGGAAAGCGCATCCAAGGTCATGGCCTCCGGAGTCGACAGTGCGCTCGATTTGGAGGAGACCAAGGAGATACTCGAGCTGGTGAAGCTGCCTGGGACCATCCGGGAGAAGATGGAGGAAGCCAGGAAGAAGCGCATCATCGGCCAGCTCGGAACCGCAGTAGAGCTCGTCGGCAAGATCAAAGGGGGCACCGCCGCACTGCTGAAGGTCACTGCTGCGACGGGCGAGAGGTACTGCGCCGGTTTGGCCAGGCTTGCCGCCAACCGAGGTAACAGGGCGCTGATCAGGGAGATCGAGGAGACCGCCGCGCAGTGGAAGTGGCTGGGCGAGACGGCGGAGTCGTTGGGGACCGTGGCCAGCGTCATCTCGCTCATCGGCGCCGGCATCTCGATGGTCGACTCCATCCGTGAAGGGAACTGGGAGGAGGCCGCCGCCCGGGCGGCGGACATGGCCGTCGACGCCGCGCCGCTTGTCCTGGGCGCTGAGGTCGCGGCTCCCCTCGCCGGCACGGTGATACTGGTCAAGACCGAGATGCAGGCGATCCACGACGCCGCCGCGTTCATCCGTTACTGCAAGGACGAGCAGGTGAGGGAGGCGACGGGAAACTACGTGAAGGGCCTGACCGACCACGTGTACCCCTGGGCCGACAAGCTTGCCGCAGACGTCGAGGTGATGCTCGACCCGACCCGACCGGAGCCGGTCCAGAGAGCGGCTATGGACGCAGTCGACGAGGACGCCAGATACACGTGGCAAGGCGTGAAGTACGTGGCCGGGACTTATCTCGAGCCGCTAGCCCGCCTGGCCGGCGGCGCCTACGCAAGCATGGGGGCTGAGGCGTACGAGGTGTTCAGTGGGGAAGAACTCAGCATGCCGGCCGAGACAAAGGACGGCGTGATCGCCCTCGCCGTGCTGGACAAGGTAACGAGAATCTTCCACGGGGCCAACCTCATGGCCAAGTATGTCCACGAGCATTACACGAACTAGACGGTATGTAGGTGCGGGTTGCGAGCCGGGTCTCGCACGCAAGTTGTCGTGGGCGCTGGTTGGTCTGGACGCAACGGACTCAAGCTTCTGTTTCTCCCTCAACACTGCCGGGCATTGACACCGAGTGCGACAGGAGCGGCAAGAATATGACTACGCTGCAGCGATCACGATGGCATGCCCTTCCGATGAAGTCATGCGCTGGTTGCTGACGCCCAACCTCATGCGCAAGTGGATAATCGGCCGCTTAACACGATCGTCCTCTTCGATGCGCCACCCGATGCCGTCGGCGCCGAGTAGTCCTTCATCGCCATCGGCGCTCTTCTCGCTTCCTCCGGATCCAGCAAGATCCAGTATCAGCGTGTCCACCACTCGGGGGGAGGCCCCGTCCTCGTCCCTGCCCGCGGAGACCTGGCCTGGGTGAACTTGGCTGAGGCGGTGTTCGAGGGCGACGAGCCGCAGAAACTGGTGGGCGGCGGCGAACTGCATATGCGCCGGGCCGCCACGGCTTCGGCCAGCGGCCGGAAGCCGCTACCGCCACACCGGGAAGACGATCTGGACCGAACAGCCCCTCTCGGAGACCGGAAGCGAGTGACGGAGCGACAACTCGCGGAGCCACAGCCGTAACGTCGGAGTCACAGCCGTAATCACAGCCGGAGTCACAGCCTCTTTCTGATGAATTCCAGGTGTGCCGGCTCGTTGAACGCACCGCCGCCCTCGTGCCCGTTGTACGGGTGGACGTTGATCTCCTTGGGGCCCGCGTAGTGGTTGTAGGAGGCGAACACGGTCGAGGGCGGGCAGGTGTTGTCCATCAGCGCGACCGAGTACAGTGCCGGGGCGTTGGCGCGCGCGGCGAAGTTCGTCCCGTCGAAGTAGGACAGGGTGCGGAAGACCTCGTCCACCTTCGTGCGCTGCGTCGCGAGGAACTTGCCGATCTCCTTGTACGGATTCGAGTCGGTGATCTCGGTGGCGCGCCGGAAGTGCTGCAGGAACGGCACGTCCGCGATCACGCCGTTGAGGTCGGGGACGAGACCGGCCACAGCGATCGCGAGGCCGCCGCCCTGGCTGCCGCCCTTCACGAACACGCGTCCGGCGTCCACGGCGGGATGCGTGCGGGCCGCCTCGACCGCGCGGACCGCGTCCGTGTACAGCCGGCGGTAGTAGTAGGTCTCCGGGGACTGGATCCCCCGCGTCATGAAACCGTCGACGCTCGGGCCGGATCCGTGCGCGCCGTCGTCCGGGGTCGCGCCGACGCGCCAGCCTCCGCCCTGGCCGCGGGTGTCCATCACCAGGTGCGCGAAGCCCGCGGCGGCCCAGTAGAGCTGCTCGTGCGGCAGGCCGCGGCCGCCGCCGTAGCCGCAGTACTCGACGATGCACGGCAGCGGGCCTTCGGCCCGCGCCGGACGCACCAGCCAGCCCTTGATCGGCTGGCCGGCGTAGCCCGCGAAGGTCACGTCGTCCACGGATATCAGCGGCAGGCCGGTTTCGACCGGCTCGCGCACGAGCGCCGGCGAGTGGGAACGGGCGGCGGCGAGTGTGGCATGCCAGAACTCGTCGAAGTCGGCGGGCTCGTCGCGCTGCGGGCGGTAGCCGCGCAGCGCCTCCAGGGGTAGGTCGGACAGTGCCATGTCAGGACTCCGGCTGCGTGCGTGGGGTGTGGGGTTCTGTTGCGGGCGCGCGGTTCTCCCGAACCACGGCAACTTCGCCTGCTGGAGTGACTCCGACGGCGGCCAGGTGGGCGGCGTGCCGAGTGTGGTTGACGGCGAAGAGCCACGATCTGCCGTCGGGTGAGGTTCTGCGGGTGGCTTCCACGCCGTGGCCGGCACCGTCGAGCGGTGGTGTGCAACCGGCCTGTGCCGCCCATGTGGAAAGGAGACGCTGCAATGTGTCGGAGTCGGGGCGGGTGGCGAGGTAGCGCACGTTTCCGCGTCGCACTACGGCGGGGCCGCCTGCCGCCGGTCCGTCGGCGAAGCCGGCTTCCACCTCCGTGCCGGGGTCCGGGACGACCCGCTCGGACCAGATGCGGCCGGTCGAGCCGTCGTCCAGGGTGACGGTTTCCCCGGCGGCGAGGGGGAGGTACTCGTCCACGCGCACTCCGAGCAGGCCGCGCAACGCGCCGGGGTACGGACCGGGGTGGAGTCGATCATCCGAATCCACCACACCGCTGAACGGTCCGACGACGAGGTGGCCGCCGCGTGCGACATAGTCCTCCAGCGCGCGGACGGTGTCGGCGGGGACCGCGTAGAGCGATGGCGCCAGCAGCAGCCGCCGCTCGCCGGGGACGGGAGCGCGCACGAGGTCGCAGGGAAGGCCGACATTCCACAAGGCTTTGTGCCAATCCCGGAGCGCGTCACGGTATGTCAGATCAGCGCTTGGCCGGTCGGTGAGTTCCAGCGCCCACATCGCCTCGTAATCCAGCAGCAGGGCGATCTCGGCGGGCGGGCACGTGCTGCCTGCCACGTCGGCGAGCCCTGCCACGGTGTTGCCGAGCGCCTTGGTCTCCTGCCAGATCCGGGTGTCCTCGCCGCCGTGCGGAACCATCGCCGAGTGCCACTTCTCCGGCCCGTAAGCGGATTGGCGCCACTGGAAGAACAGCGCGCCGTCGGCGCCGCGAGCGATGTGGGTCAGGGTATTGCGGGCCATCTCGCCGGGGGTCTTGGCGATGTTGCGCGGCTGCCACTGCACGGCCGAAGTGGAGTGCTCCATGAGCAGCCACGGCTTCCCGCCGGCCAGGCCGCGCGTGAGGTCCGCGGTAAATGCGAGGTCTGCGGCGCGCTCGGGGTCCTCGGAGGCGAGGTAGTGGTCGTTGGAGACGATGTCGACCTCGTCCGCCCACCGCCAGTAGTCCGACCAGCGGAGCGCACCTGCCATGAAGTTGGTGGTCACGGGACGGCCGGGTGACAGAGTGCGTACGATGTCGCGTTCGGCACGGAAGCAGGCGAGGTGCTCGGCGTCGCTGAAACGGTAGAAGTCCAACCACAGGCCGGGGGACAGGCGACTGGTGCTCGTGCGCGGCGGGATCACCTGCTCCCAGTCGCTGTAGCGCACGCTCCATACCCTTGTGCCCCAACGTTCGTTGAGCGCGTCGAGGTCCTCGCCGTACGTGGTGCGCAGCCAGGTGCGGAAGGCGGCGGCGGAGTCGTCGCACCAGCAGTGCGGGTTGCCGTTGGCGTACTCGTTGTTGATGTGCCACATCACCACGGCCGGGTGCTCGCCGTAGCGCTCGGCGAGGCGGCGGGTGACCAGCGCGGCCCGTTCCCGGTACGCGGCGGACGAGGGACAGTATGCCTGACGTGATCCGGGGGCTCGGCGCAGTCCGTCAGCCGTCACCGGGAGGGATTCGGGGTGTGCGTGCGAGAACCAGAGCGGGGGCGCGGCGGTCGGCGTGGCCAGGTCGACCTCGACGCCCGATCCGTGCAGCAGGGCGACGATCTCGTCGAGGCCTGAGAAGTCGAAGGCGTCCGGCCTCGGCTCGATCCAGGACCAGGCGAAGACGCCGAGGGACACGAGGTTGACCCCGGCCTCGCGCATCAGGCGGACGTCGTCCCTCCACGTCGCCGCGTCCCACTGCTCGGGGTTGTAGTCGGCGCCGAAGGCGAGGCGCGGCATGTACGGCTCCTGAGAATGATAAAGCGCATCAGGCAACGCGCATAACCTAGAGTCGCGGCGCTAAGCTGTCAATGCCGTCGGCACCGGCCGGGGGAGTGCCTCGGATCGGGATCAGGGCGGTCACGTGAGCGGCGGGACCAAGCGCGTCGAGGACGCGGCGGGTTCGGACGGCGCGAAGAGCGCGCGGCGGAGGATCACCCAGGCCGACGTGGCCCGGCACGCCGGGGTGTCCACCGGGATCGTCTCCAGCGTCGTCAACGACCGCGACTACGGCTCGATCCGGGTCTCCGAGGCCACCCGCGAGCGGGTGCGCCGGGCGATCCGCGAGCTCGGATACGTGCCCAACATCGCCGCCCGCAACCTCGCCCGCGGCAGCAACCGCCTGCTCGGCGTGTTCACCTACCAGCCGATCTTCCCGCTGGGCGGCAGCGATTTCTCCTACGAGTTCCTGATGGGTATCGAGGAGGAGGCCGAGAAGGCCGGCTACAACCTGTTGCTGGTGACCGGTTCCAAGGACGAGCAGGGCCGCCGTTCCGTCTACGCCGACGGTGTCAATAGCCTGCAACTCGCTGACGGATCCGTGCTGATCGGAGCCGACGAGTCGGCCGGGGAGCTGGCCCGGCTCTCCGAGGAGCCGCATCCCTTCGTCTTCATCGGCCGTCGCGAGATCCCCGGCGTGGATCTGTCCTACGTCGCCGCCGATTACGCAGGTGGCACGGCGGAGATCGTGCGCGAGCTCGTCGAGCGGGGACACCGCGGGATCGCTCTGGTGCAACAGGCCGGCATCCGCGAGACCGTCCCCGGCAGACGGGCCGGTTTCCGTGACTGCCGTGAACCGCTGGGGCTGAGCGAGCACGACGCGCCGGTGATCACCCTCGGCGTCGAAAGCCCGACGGATGCGGACGCGGCGGACGCCGCGTTCGCGGATGTTTCCGGCCTGCTGGAGTGGGTCGCCCGCAGCGACACTACCGCGCTGGTCGTCGAGAGCAGCCCCGACGCCGTGGCGATCCGCGCCGCCGCCCCCGGCGCCGGGCTCGAGATACCGGGGGATCTGGCCCTGGTCGGGCTGAGCGGGACTCCGGAGCAGCCACAAGAAAAAGCCGGTGACCTGGCCGAACTGCACATCCCGCGCCGGGAGATGGGCCGCGAAGCCGTCCGGCTGCTGGTGCGGCTGCTGGCCGGTCCCGCTGACGGCGCGCCGTTGCGCACGACGCTGGAATGCCGGCTCCGGCACGGTACGACGCTTGGCGCGTGAGCGCCCGGTGTGATCGTGTGATCGCCGCGAGAAACTCGCGACACTCCCTTGACGCTCGCTCGCGACGTGCGTACGGTCTTGCTCATACGTAGAAGCACTGCCCTTCGAACGTATCTCTCCTTTGCTCATACGTATGAGCGCTCAGCGAAGAGTCTGGAGTCCAGCTATGCCCAGCACCAGAAGATCCCTCCTCGTGCGTGCCGGAGCGGCGATCGTCGTCGCGCCGATGGGACTGGCCGCATGCACCGCCGGGAAGAGCGGCGCGGCCCAAGGTACGGAAACGCTCGTCTTCGGCAAGACCGACGCCGGGACGACGTTCGTGCGCAACTTCAACGTCTTCGGCCCCGCGCTCCAGAAGACGCCCAACGCCGAGATGATCTACGAGTCGCTGGCCCGGATCGACTACAGCGACGGCGCGCAGGTCAAGCCCTGGCTGGCCAAGAGTCTCACCTTCGACACGGCCGGCACCACGCTCACCGTCGTGCTGCGCGACGACGTGACCTTCTCCGACGGGAAGCGGATGACCGCGGACGACGTGGTCTTCTCGCTGCAGATCCCGCTGAACGACCCCACCTTCAACCTGGCCGGCACGACCTACGACCGGGTGGCCAAGGTGGACGACTCCACCGTCACCGTGCACTGGGCGCAGCCCGCCTTCAGCCAGCTCAACCAGCTGGCCTCCATCGCGGTGCCGATCGTGCCCAAGCACATCTGGGCGGGTCAGGACCTCAAGACCTGGACCAACCCCAACCCGGTGGGCACCGGCGGCTACACGCTGGAGCGCTTCGCGTCGCAGCAGGTCACCCTCACCGCGCGGAAGGACTACTGGGGCGGCACGTTCGCCGTCAAGACCCTGAAGATCATCCCGAGCACCGCCGACGCGCTCGAGGAGCAGTTGCTGCGCGGCGAGGTGGACTGGGCGCTGTCCGCGTGGCCCAACGCCGAACAGGCGTACGTCGGCAAGGATCCCAAGGAGCACATGTATCAGAAGTACGCGACCGGCGGTGCCTACGCGCTCTTCTTCAACACCGGCCGCGCGCCCTTCGACAACGTCCACCTGCGCCAGGCGCTGGCGATGACGGTTCCGCGCACGGACATCGTCACCGCCCTGCAGCGGCCCGGCACGGAGGCCGGTCCGACCGGGCTCGTGGACCAGATCTACGCGAAGGAGATCCTTCCCCAGTACCGCGGCAAGGTGCAGCAGGTGGACGGCGCGGGAGCCCTCAGGGAGCTGGCGCTCAGCGGATTCACCGTCGAGGGCGGCAAGCTGGTCAAGGACGGCAGGTCCTACACCCCGAAGCTGTCGTACAACACGGACTTCGCCTGGGACCCATATGCCAACATGATGATACGCAGCTGGAAAAAGCTGCTCGGTATCGAGGTCACCGCCGCCGGCGCCCCGGGCGCCAACCTCTACGCGCAGCAGCAGACCGGCGAATTCGACCTCACCATCAACACCACCGGCGGCGCCGGGATCGCCGGCGTCTACAGCGCCCTGAGCAACGCCGCCTACGAGCCGATCGGGCAGAAGGCGGCGACCAACTTCGGCCGCTGGAAGGACGCCGCCTCCAACGCCGCGATCGAGAAGCTGCTGTCCTCGAACGATCCCACGGTGGTGCAGGACGCGGCGGATCAGCTGGAGACGATCGTCGCCGAGGAGGTGCCGTACAGTCCGATCTACGAGAGCTACTGGTTCGTGCTGATCAACGCCTCCCACTGGACCGGCTGGCCCACCCCGGCGAAGTTCTCCTACGTGCCGTTCCTCGGTCTCGGCCCCGACAGCACGCTCACGCTGTTGAATCTGAAGCAGGCTGTCTGATGACTGCCGTGACGCTCCCCGTCGCGTCGGCCGTCGGCAGCAAGACCAGGGCGCCGCGCCGCTGGGGATTCCTGGCCCGCCGGCTGGGGTTCTACCTGGCCGCGGCCTGGTCGGCGATCACCCTGAACTTCTTTCTGCCGCGGCTGATGCCGGGGGACGCCTCGAGCGCGATCGTCGAGAAGCTGCAGAGCGTCAGCGGCCAGCAGATGACGCCGAGCCAGTTGGAGTCCATTCAGAAGATCTTCGGCGATCCGAGCGCCAACCTCGGGAGCCAGTACATCGACTACCTGGACCAGTTGGCGCACCTCGACCTCGGCATCTCGGTCAGCAACTACCCCACGCCCGTCAGCGACCTGCTCTGGCAGGGCCTGCCCTGGACGCTGCTTCTGGTGGGCGTGACGACGGTGCTGGCCTTCCTCCTCGGCACCGGCATCGGCACGGTCGCCGGGTGGAAGGCGGGCAGCCGCTTCGACACGGTCGTCAGTCCACTGACGATCTTCGCCTCGGCGATCCCCTACTTCTGGACGGCGCTGCTGGCGCTGTGGCTCTTCGGCTTCCACCTCGGATGGTTTCCGCTCTCGGGCGGATACGACCCCGACGTTCCGTCCGGCTTCTCCCCGTCGTTCGTGCTCAGCGTGATGCGCTACGGCGCGTTGCCCGCGGCCACCATCGTCTTCTCCGCCCTGGGCGGCTGGCTGCTCGGCATGCGCAACATGACGGTCACCACGGTCCGCGAGGACTACGTGCTGCTCGCCGAGGCCAAGGGGCTCTCCGGCCGCCGCGTGATGCTGCGGTACGCGGCCCGCAACGCGATCCTGCCCAACTTCACCGGTTTCGCCCTCGCGCTCGGGCACGTCGTCGGCGGCGCGCTGCTCACCGAGGTCGTGTTCGACTACCCGGGCATCGGCTACCTGCTCTACACCTCCGTCCAGCAGCGGGACTATCCCGTGATGCAGGGCGTCTTCCTCATCATCACCCTGACCGTGCTGCTCGCCAACCTGCTGGCCGACTCGGTGTACATCCTGCTCGATCCGCGTATCAAGGAAGGGGCGTGACCGGCGTTGCGTGCCGCGTTCCTCAACAGCTGGAAGGTCCGCATCGGCCTCGGCATCCTGGTCTTCTTCCTCCTGCTCGCCGTGTTCGGGCCCTGGCTGACCCATCTGATGGGTCTCAACGAGCAGGCCAACGACATGTCGGCCATCGCCCGGCCGCCCGGGGGCCGGCATCCGCTGGGCACCGACCAGTTCGGCCAGGACGTCCTCGCGCAGGTCATCGTCGGGGCCCGCGGTTCGATGTACGTCGGCCTGCTCGGCGCGCTGGTCGGCACGACGATCGCGATCCTGGTCGGGGTGCCGGCCGGATACTACGGCGGGCGCGTGGACGGCGCGCTGAACTTCCTGACGAACCTCTTCCTGGTCATGCCGGTGCTGCCGCTCATCATGATCGTGGCCGGATACCTCCAGGGCACCGGCCTGACCACCATCGCGCTCATCATCGGCCTCTCCGGCTGGTCGGGCGGAGCGCGGACGCTGCGCGCGCAGTCGATGAGCGTCGCGAACCGCGACTTCGTGCGCGCCATGCGGATGCTCGGCGAACGCGGCCGCCGTCTCGTCTTCGCGGAGGTGCTGCCCCACCTCACCGGGCTCATCGCCTCGATGTTCCTCCAGGCGATGATCGGCGCGGTGATGGCCGAGGCGGGACTCGCGTTCCTCGGCATCTCCGACTCGTCGGCGGTCAGCTGGGGCACGTTGATCGAGTCCGCGCAGCAGCAGAGCGCCGTGCTGCGCGGCATGTGGTGGTGGTTCGTACCGCCCGCGCTGTGCATCGCCCTGCTCGGCACGGCGGCAGCGATGATCAACTTCGGTGTCGACGAGCTCGCCAACCCCAAGCTGCGCGTCGCCCGGCCGGCCCGGACCGCCCGCACGGCGAGGCGGCTCGCACAGGCAGGAGCGAACCGATGACCGTCCAGGTAGAGCAGCAGCGCCCCGCCTCCGCCCCTGCCGGCCACGCGGTGCTGGAGGTCCGCGGCCTGGCCGTGGAATACCGCACCGGCCACGAGCCGGTGCGGGCCTGCGCCGACGTGTCCTTCACGCTGCGTCGCGGCGAGATCCTCGGCGTCGCGGGGGAGTCGGGGTCGGGGAAGTCCACCCTGATCACGGCCCTGACCCGGCTGCAGCGCCCGCCTGCCGTCACCACGGCCGGAGAGATCCTCTTCCACGGCCGGGACGGCGCCGCGCCGGTCGACCTGGTGGCGCTCGACCGCAAGCAGCTGCGCCGTTACCGGTGGACCGCGCTGTCGATCGTGCTGCAGTCCGCGATGGACGCCTTGAACCCGGTGATGCGGATCGGCGACCAGTTCGTCGACGTGCTGCGCGCCCACGACCGTACGCTGGGCAAGCGCGAGGCGTGGACCGGGGCGGCGGAACTCCTCGCCCTGGTGGGCATCTCGGCCGACCGGGTACGCGACTATCCGCACCAGCTTTCCGGCGGGATGCGGCAACGCGCGGCCATCGCCCTGGCCCTGGCATGCCGGCCGGAGCTGGTCGTGATGGACGAGCCGACCACGGCGGTCGATGTGGTGATGCAGCGTCAGATTCTCGCTCAAGTGCTGCGCCTGCGCCGGGAGCTGGGCTTCGCGGTCGTCTTCGTCACCCACGACCTGTCGCTGCTGCTGGAACTCGCCGACCGGATCGCGATCATGTACGCCGGGCGCGTGGTGGAGGTGGGCGAGTCGTCAGCGCTCTACCATGCTCCGAAGCATCCTTACACCCAGGGCCTGCGCGACTCCTTCCCGCCGCTGCACGCTCCGCTGCGTACGCTGCGGGGCATCCCCGGCACGCCGCCCGACCTGCGTCGTCCGCCGACCGGCTGCCCGTTCCAGCCGCGTTGCGCGCGGCGGATGGAGGAGTGCGCGCAGCGGCTGCCTGCCCTGCTGTCGGTGGGTCCCGGGCATGACGCGGCCTGCCTGCTCAACGAGACCGACGACACCGGAGGTGACACCCGATGACCCGTTCCGCACCCGAGGAGGGATACGTTCTCGAGGCGCTCGGCGTGACGAAGCACTTCAGCGCCCGCGGATCCGTCGGACGCACCTCCGTGGTCCGCGCGGTGGAGGACGCGACCATCCGCCTCAAGCCCGGCCGGATCCTGGCGCTCGTGGGGGAGAGCGGCAGCGGGAAGACGACTCTCGCCCGGATGCTCGCCCGCTTCCACGAGCCGACGCAGGGCCGGATCCTGCTGCGCGGCGAGCCCGTCGGCAAGGGGCGCCGAGCGCGGCAGGCGTACCACTCCGACGTCCAGCTCATCTTCCAGGACCCCTTCGGGTCGCTCAATCCGCTGCACCGCGTCCGCTACAACCTGGAACGCGCGCTGCGCCTGCACCAGCCGCGGCTGAACGCGGACGCGCGCAGGCAGCGGATCGTCGAGCTGCTGGAGCGGGTCGGACTGGTTCCGGCCGCCGAGTTCGCGGAGAAGTTCCCGCACGAGCTCTCCGGCGGGCAGCGCCAGCGCGTCGTGATCGCCCGCGCGCTCGCCGTCGAGCCGAAGGTGCTGCTCGGGGACGAGCCGATCTCCATGCTGGACGTCTCGATCCGGCTGGAGATGCTCAACCTTCTGCAACGGCTGCGTACCGAGGACGGCCTGGCGCTGCTCTACATAACGCACGACATCGCCAGCGCCCGCTACCTGTGCGACGAGATCGCGGTGATGTACGCCGGGCAGATGGTGGAGTGCGGCCCCAAGGAGGCAGTGATCGCCGCACCTCAGCACCCGTACACGAAGCTGCTCATCGAGTCGTCTCCGGACCCCGAGCGCGGCGTCACGGATCGCGACGCGCTCTTCGCCGGGGCCGATGAGCTGGGCGAGCCGCCGAGCCTGATCGACCCGCCGACAGGGTGCCGGTTCCACCCGCGCTGCCCGTTCGCGATGAAAGAGTGCGTGGACGAGACCCCGCCGCGCGCCGAAGTCGGCGAAGGCCATTGGGCGCAGTGCTGGCTCCACGCCAAGGGCCGGGCGGGCGAACTCGGCGAAACCACGCACGCCGCGGCCGCCGCGGCCCGGCGCGGCAGTCCCGAGGAGGCATCGTGACAGTGCCGCGGCGCGACAAGGCGCCCAGCCAGGCGGACGTGGCGCGGCTCGCCGGCGTGTCCCAGTCCGCGGTCTCGAGGGTGGTGAGCGGGAACGCCGCCACCGCGCGCATCCCCGAGGAGACCCGGCGGCGGGTCTTCGACGCGGTGCGCGAACTCGGCTACGTCGCGAACCCCGCCGCCCGCGCGATGCGCAAGCAGCGCAACAACCTGCTGGGCGTGCACACCTTCGAGCGCGTGTTCCCGCACGCCCGCGAGGACTTCTACTTCGAGTTCCTGCTCGGCATCGAGGAGCGGGCCGAGGAGATCGGCTACGACCTGGTCCTGTTCACCTCGACCGGAGCCGGCGGCGACGGCGAGCGCAAGATCTACCGCGACGGCACCAACCGGCTCAACCTCGCCGACGGCAGCATCCTGCTCGGCGTCTCCACCGACCGGGGTGAACTGGCCCGGCTCTGGTACGAGGGCTACCCCTTCGTCCACATCGGCCGCCGCGAGGTGCCGGGAGCGGAGATCCCGCAGATCATCCCCGACTACCGCACGGCGAGCGGGAAGATCGTGGAGCTTCTCGCGCAGTGCGGCCACAGCCGGCTCGGCTACGTGCGCGACTGGATGGAGATGGAGCCGTACGCGGATCGCCGCAGCGGCTACGCGGAGACCGTCGAACGCCTCGGGCTGACCGACACCTCGCCGGGCTTCCGCGGCACGCCGGGCCTCGACGAGCCGTGGCTGGACGAGGTGGCGCGTGGCGCGGTGACCGCGGTCGTCGTGGAGAGCGTCGGGCTCGCCGAACGTCTGCGCGACGCGCTGACCGCCCGGCACCGCAAAGTCCCCGAGGACGTCTCGGTCGCCGTGCTGGAGGGCGCGCCGGCCGACCTCGACGGGCAGTGGGACTCCCTGGTCATTCCGCGCATCGAGATCGGCCGGACCGCCGTGGACTGGCTCAAGTCCATGCTCGACGACCCGAAGAAGAGAACCGAGAGCCTGCTGGTGCCGTGCCCGCTGATCCGCGGCACGACGGTCGCGGCACTGAACCGATAGCCCGGCAGCCCGCAGCCCCTGACGCGCCGAGAACCCGTGCGGCGCCGTCCGTCGGTGGCGGCTGCCCGCACACAGAGAGAACCCTGAGCCATGTCAGAGATGCGAACCGAGGTCCTCGTCGTCGGCGGCGGACTGGGCGGTGTGGCCGCCGCGCTCACCGCCGCACGACTCGGACGGACGGTGGTGCTCACCGAGCCCGCCGACTGGCTCGGCGGGCAGCTCACCGCCCAGTCAGTGCCGCCCGACGAGCACCCCTGGATCGAGGGCCCGGCCTGTCCGCCCGGCTACGCCGACCTGCGCCGCCGGGTGCGCGACTACTACCGGCGCAACTATCCGCTGCGGCCCGAGGCGTCGCGCGACCCCGTGCTGGATCCCGGCCTCGGCGTCGTCAGCCGGATGTGCCACGAGCCGCGGGTGGCGGCGGCGGTCATCGAGGAGATGCTCGCGCCGTGGCGGGCCTCCGGTGCGATCAGGGTCCTGACGGGCTACGAACCTGTCGCCGCGCACACCGACGGCGACCGCGTCGAGGCGGTCACGATGGCCGATCGGCGCGGAGGGAACGAGATCACGGTGCACGCCGCGTACGTCGCCGACGCCACCGAGCTCGGCGACCTGCTCGAGCTCGCCGGGGTGGAGCACGTCATCGGCGCCGAGGGCCGGGACCAGACCGGCGAGCCGCACGCGCCCGAGACCGCCGACCCGTTCGACCAGCAAGCCGTGTCCTGGTGCTTCGCGCTGGACTACCGGCCGGGCGAGGAGCACGTCGTCGACCGGCCCGCCTCCTACGAGCACTGGCTCACCACCGTCGCCCCGTTCTGGCCCGGCCCGCAGCTCTCGTTCGTCGACGTCTACCCGATCAGCCTCCAGCCGCGTACCTGGGCCCTGATGAACGCGGACCGGAAGCCCGGCGACCACTTCGACCTGTGGCAGTTCCGCCGGATCCTGGCCAAGGAGCAGTTCGCCGCGGACGCGTTCCCCTCCGACCTCACCGTCGTCAACTGGCCGCAGATCGACTACTGGGAGCAGCCGCTGCTCGGCGTCGACGCCGAGGCCCGGCAGGCCGCGCTCGCGGCCAGCCGCGACCTGTCGCTCTCCTTCCTGCACTGGCTGCAGACCGAGGCTCCGCGCCCCGACGGCGGCACCGGCTGGCCGGGCCTGCGGCTGCGTCCCGACGTCACCGGCACCGTGGACGGCCTGGCGAAGACGCCGTACATCCGCGAATCGCGCCGCATCCGCGCCGAGCTCACCGTCGTCGAGCAGCACCTCGGCGTCGAGGCCCGCGAACCCGGCTCGGGAAGCGAGGTCTACCGCGACAGCGTGGGCCTCGGCAGCTACCGCATCGACCTGCACCCCAGCACGGCCGGGCGCACGTACATCGACATCGACTCGTACCCCTTCCAGATCCCGCTCGGCGCGCTCATCCCCGTGCGCGTCGAGAATCTGCTGCCCGCCAACAAGAACATCGGCACCACGCATATCACCAACGGCTGCTACCGCCTGCACCCCGTGGAGTGGGCCATCGGCGAGGCCGTCGGAGCACTCGCGGGGTTCTGCCTCGATCGCGCCCTGCCGCCGCGCAAGATCCGCGCCGATCAGGCCCAGTTGGCGGACTACCAGCGACTGCTCAGCCAGGACCTCGGCATCTGCCTGGCCTGGCCCGAGGAGATCCGCACCCGGGCGCACCACTACTGAGAAGAGGACCCGCGATGAGCGGACATCACCACGAGATCCGGATCAAGGAACTGCTCGGCCGGATGAGCACCGAGGAGAAGCTCGGGCAGCTGCAGCAGCTCGCCTGGGCCTGGGACACCGGGCCCGGCGGCGCCGACACCGAGGCCGCCACGGCCGCGGCCCGCGCCGGCCTGCTCGGCTCGGTGCTCAACGTCGTCGGCGCCGCGGCCGGCAACGCGCTCCAGCGCGTCGCCGTCGAGGAGTCGCGCCTCGGCATCCCGCTGGTGTTCGGCCTCGACGTGATCCACGGCTACCACACCACGTTCCCCGTTCCGCTCGCCCAGGCCGCCGCCTTCGACCCGGCGGTCACCGAGACCGACGGCGAGGTCTCCGCGCGGGAGGCCCGCTCCAACGGCACGCACTGGACGTTCTCACCGATGATGGACGTCACGCACGAGCCGCGCTGGGGCAGGATCGCCGAGAGCATCGGCGAGGACCCCTATCTGACCTCGTGCTACGCGGCCGCCAAGGTGCGCGGATATCAGGGCACAGACCTGACGGCGCCGGACCGGGTCGCCGCCTGCGCCAAGCACTTCGCGGCCTACGGCGGCGCGGAGGGCGGCCGCGACTACAACACCGTGGACGTGTCCGAGCAGCGGCTGCGCAACCTCTACCTGCCGCCCTTCCGAGCGGCCGTCGGGGCGGGGGCGGCCACCGTCATGGCCGCGTTCAACACCGTCAGCGGCGTCCCCGCGCACGCCAACCCGCACACCCTGACCCGCGTTCTCAAGCAGGAGTGGGAGTTCGACGGCGTCGTCGTCAGCGACTGGACCGGCGTACAGGAGCTGATCGCGCACGGTCACGCGGCGAACGAGTCGGAGGCGGCGCGGCTGGCGCTGTCCGCCGGAGTGGACATGGAGATGGTCTCCACCACCTTCGTCGACCACGGCCGGGCGCTGCTCGCCTCCCGGGCGCTGACGGCCGAGCGCCTCGACGACGCCGTGGCCCGGGTGCTGCGGCTGAAGCTGCGGCTCGGCCTGTTCGAGAACCCGTACGCCGACGAGTCCACCGCCATCACCGCCCCGACCGCCGAGGCGCGGGCGGCCGCGCGCGAGGTCGCGGGACGCTGCGTGGTGCTGCTGAAGAACGACGGCGTCCTGCCGCTCGCGCCCTCGACGCTCCGCTCCCTCGCCGTCATCGGACCCTTCGCGGACACCGGGGACCAGTTGGGCACCTGGTCGCTGCCCGGCGCCCCCGAGTCGGTGCCGGTCCTGCAAGGCCTGCGCGACGCGCTGCCCGATGCCGAAGTGCGCTACGCTCTCGGCGCCGCCGCGGAAGGCGGCGACACCTCGGGCTTCGCCGAGGCCGTGGCGGCGGCTCAGGCGGCCGACGCCGTCGTCCTCGTCCTGGGCGAACCGGCCGCGATCAGCGGCGAGGCCGCGGTGCGCAGCGACCTCGGCCTGCCCGGCGTCCAGGAGGAACTGATCGCGGCGGTGACCGCGACCGGCAGGCCGTGCGCCGTGGTGCTCGTCGGCGGGCGGCCGCTCACGATCGGGAGCTGGGCGGAGAAGGTGCCGGCGATCCTGATGGCCTGGCACCTGGGCATCGAGGCCGGCCCCGCCATCGCCGACGTACTGACCGGCGCGGTCAATCCGGGCGGCAAGCTGCCGGTGACCTTCCCGCGGACGGTCGGCCAGGTGCCGCTCTACTACAACCACGAACGGACCGGACGTCCCTATGATCCGGCCGAGCCCGACACGAAGTTCGTCTCGAAGTACCTCGACGTCGCCGACGGGCCGGAGTTCCCCTTCGGCCACGGCCTGAGCTACACCACCTTCGAACTCGACGATCCGGTGCTCAGCCGTGAGCGGATCAGCGCGGACGAACTCCGGGCCGGCGCGACGGTGGAGGTGGCGGTCACGGTGCGGAACACCGGCGACCGCGCGGGGGACGAGGTGGTCCAGCTCTACCTCCAGGACCCGGTCGCGAGCATCGCGCAGCCCGTGCGCCGGCTGCGCGGCTTCCAGCGGGTGCGCATGCTCGCTCCGGGTGCGGAGCAGACCGTCCGCTTCACGCTCGGCGCCGACGACATCGGGTTCTGGACGAACGATCCGGCCGGTCTGTTCACCGTGGAGACGGGCGAGATCCACCTGCACACCGGAAACAGCTCATCGACTCAGGCCCGGCGAACCCTCGTGGTCACCTGGCCGGAGAACGTGCGGCCGGACGCTCGTCCGGCCGCCGCGTAGTTGTCCACGATTCCCCGTAGGAGATGCAGTGAGAGCAAAGAGGCTCGCCATAGCACTCACCCCGACGGTCCTGGGGCTGCTGCCCTTCGGAACCGTCGCCGCGCACGCCGCCACGGTGACGACCTACTACGTCTCGCCCACCGGCAGCGACAGCAACAGCGGCACGTCGACGTCCGCGCCCTGGCAGACGATCACGAAGGTCAACGGCTTCAGGTTCCCCCAGGGGAGCATCGTCGAGTTCGAGGGAGGGCAGAACTTCACCGGCTGCCTCGTCTTCAACACGACCAACGTGCCCGCCTCGTCCGCCTCGACGCCGTTCATCATCGGCTCGTATGACGGCGAATACGCCACGATCCATTCCGACTGCACGGGCGACTACTCGGCCGCGATCACGGCGGACGACGTCAGCGGCTTCGAACTGAACAACGTCGCCGTCGTCAACGGCAGCACGACCGCGGCCGGCGTGCTGCTGGAGAACCAGACCTCGACGACGGCGGCCGAGGGCATGACCGTGGAGGACTCGAAGATCTCCGGGTTCTCCACACCGAGCGGCAGCAGCACCACCTTCGGCGGACAGATCATGGTCCTCGGCTACGCGGTCAACGGGAACAACGGGCCGTTGGACGACGTGCAGATCCTCGACAACCTGCTGCACGGGAACAGCGTCACCGACGCCTCCGGCCCCGGGATCAACGGCTGGGGTGACGGCGAGAACATCACCAACGTGACCGTCGCGGGCAACTCGGTCTACGACCTCGGCATGACGCCGAAGCAGACGGGCGCCGCCATCAACGCGGACGGCTGGGCCACAGCGGTGATCTCGCACAACCTGGTCCACGACATCGGCGCCAACGTGACCTCCTGCGGCGGCACGAGCGGCATCGAGTCCTACACCTCGGACAACATCACCGTCCGATACAACGAGGTCTACAACGTCCAGCCGTCCGTGTTCACAGCAGGCTGCGACTGGGACGCCATCGACCTCGACGGCGGTACGACGAACTCCGTCGCCCAGTACAACTACACGCACCACAACGCCGGCAGCGGTCTGCTCGCCTACACCTCGACCGCCGGAGGCCACGTCTGGGGTCCGAACACCTTCCGGTACAACATCTCCGAAAACGACGATTCGCTGAAGATCCAGGGCGGCCTGATGGACGTCGTGCCGAACGCGCCGGCGAACGCCCTGTCCATCTACGGCAACACCTTCTACGACGGCAACGCGCAGAAGTCCGACTCCACCGGCTCCGCGTGCT
>Ga0310811_10002650_pt1 | contig 22400 bp, 20 predicted proteins | sample YCmetagenome_FD_207642 | JGI IMG/M metagenome (GOLD analysis project Ga0310811, IMG submission 207642) | Soil microbial communities from experimental microcosm in Duke University, North Carolina, United States - YC | ecosystem: Engineered > Artificial ecosystem > Soil microcosm > Unclassified ...
ATTGAAAGTAAGATTGATTGATAAGCTTACATCTTATGAAACACTTAAGATAAAAGTAGAAGAATTAACTTTCTCACTGTATATGGATATAGGCGATCCCAAGAAATTGCAAGAGACAATTTTACGAGCTCGTCAATTATATCAGATCATATTCCAGCGCACCTTGCCTGTGTTTGAAGAAGCAATTGCAAGAGGCAAAAGAAATACTCCGTATTTCTTTTTTAAAGGAGATTACTTTGATCAGGTACGGGTCATGATCCCAATTCTTAGAAAGCTTGCTGATCTGCAACAGCTGAGTGAATATGAAAAAGCGGCAGCAAAAGATAGTAACCTTGAAGCAGGTAGGCTGGTTCGTGATTACCTGAAATTTGAGGAAATGGTAGGCAATATCCAGTGTGCACGCACACTAATTCATAAAAAAATATGAATTAGTGGCCTATGCAGTAGTGTGTGATTTTCAGTTTATTTAATCCCAGTTAAAAATAACTTTCCCGGCATTTCCCGATGCCATCACATCAAAACCTTTTTGAAAATCATCGATAGCAAATTCATGTGTGATAACTGGTTTGATATTCAATCCGCTCTGCAGCATCGTGATCATTTTGTACCAGGTATCATACATTTCACGACCATAAATGCCTTTGATCACCAAACCTTTCATGATGATTTGACTCCAGTCGATTTCAGTATTTTTTGGTAAAAATCCTAACAATGCAATTTTGCCGGCGTGATTCATATGCTCAATCATGGAATTAAATGCAGTTGCGTTGCCTGACATTTCGAGACCAACATCAAAACCTTCGCGCATATTTAATTCTTTCATGACATTTTTCAAAGATTTTTTTGTCGGATTCACTGCCATCGTGACGCCAATTTTTTCTGCTAACTGCAGGCGGTATTCATTGACGTCTGTTATGACAACATAACGTGCGCCTACGTGTTTTGCGATGGCTGCCGCCATAATACCGACAGGGCCTGCACCTGTGATCAATACATCTTCGCCAACCAGATCAAAAGACAGCGTGGTATGTGTGGCGTTGCCAAATGGATCAAGAATGGATGCAATGTCAGATGGAACTTCATTGGGAACAGGATAGGCATTCGTTGCGGGAATCACTAAATATTCAGCAAATGCACCATCTCGCGTGACACCGACACTGACGTTGCGGCGGCATAAATGTGATCTTCCGGCACGACAATTCCGGCAATGCAAGCAGGCAATATGACCTTCACCGGAAACTCTATCGCCAACTTTGAAGTACTCTTTTACCTCTTGACCAATATCAACAACTTCACCAACAAATTCATGACCAATCGTCATGGGAGTTTTAATATGTTCCTGTGCCCATTCATCCCAATTGTAAATATGAATATCCGTACCGCAAATTGCGGTTTTGTGAATTTTAATGAGTACATCGTTGTGACCCATGACAGGTTTCGGAATATCCTGCATCCATATTCCGCGTTCAGGTTTTGATTTTACGAGTGCTTTCATGTTTTTATTACCTTGATTGTTTTTTCGTGAACGTAAACGTTTGCGTTACCGTTACCGGTTTTTAATGTTCCCGGATTACGCACAAAAAGCGTGCTAATCCGGGCTACAATTATTTTATAATACCTAATTTCTTCCCAACCTTCCCGAACGCGGCAACCGCCTTATCAAGATGTTGAACATCATGTCCCGCCGACATTTGCGTGCGAATACGCGCTTGTCCTTTCGGTACCACCGGAAATGAAAACCCAATCACATAAACACCTTCTTGCAGCATTTCTTCCGCCATGGTTGAGGCAAGTTTTGCATCGCCCAACATAACGGGAATAATAGGGTGATTGCCTGGAATTAATTTGAATCCTAGTTCTGTCATTTTGGCGCGGAAATATTTACTGTTTTCATGCACTTTTTTAATGAGATTATGGCTTTGTTCCAGCATATCGATTGCTTTGATGGATGCACCGGCAATTGACGGACTTAATGTGTTGGAAAATAAATATGGGCGCGAGCGTTGGCGCAGCCATGCAACAATTTCTTTGCGCGCGCTAGTGTAACCGCCGGATGCACCGCCTAATGCTTTGCCTAATGTGCCGGTAATGATATCAACTCTACCCATGACATCGCAGAATTCATGTGTTCCGCGTCCATTTTCCCCCATAAATCCGACTGCATGTGAATCATCAACCATCACTAATGCATTGTATTTATCTGCAAGATCACAAATTGCTTTTAAGTTCGCAGTAATGCCGTCCATTGAAAACACGCCGTCAGTAACAATTAATTTCACGCGCGCATTTTTTGCATCTTGCAACTGTTTTTCTAGATCAGCCATATCATTATTTTGATAGCGGAAACGCTGCGCTTTGCAAAGTCTGACACCATCAATAATACTGGCGTGATTTAATGCGTCGCTAATTACTGCATCGCCTTCTCCCAGCAGCGTCTCGAATAATCCACCGTTCGCGTCAAAACAGGATGAATACAAGATGGTATCTTCCATACCGAGAAATTGACTGATTTTATCTTCCAGCATTTTGTGTATCGATTGCGTGCCGCAAATAAAGCGCACGGATGACATACCAAAACCAAATTTATCTAATGTATCTTTCGCAGTATTAATTAAATCATGATGATTGGCGAGACCAAGATAGTTATTGGCGCAGAGATTAATGACTTCAGAGCCATCTTGCAATTTAATGACTGCTTGCTGCGGTGAAGTGATCACGCGTTCGGGTTTGAACAAACCTTCGATTTTTAACTTTTCAATTTCAGTATTGAGAAATTGCAGATATTCGATTTTCGTCATATTGGTGGATGGTGCGGATGTGCCCATTTTGCGGCTCCCATGGCAGGTGAATTTGGGTGGGATTATGGCAATGTTTGAGGGTTCACGCAATATTGTCAAACCCGCGAAAGGTTGTCATCCCCGTGAAAGCGGGGACCTCCTTGATTTAGCCGTGCAAGCAAACGGAGGGAGATTCCCGCTTTCGCGGGAATGACAGAATTAATACCCCGGAAAATCTTCAACTTTGATGCGTTCTTCTGGTATGTCCAGTTCGCGCAATACCTGATGCAATGCCGCAACCATGGCAGGGGAGCCGCAGACATAAAAAACAGGTTTATCGAGATCAGGCACGTTTTTTACAATTAATTCATCAGTGATAAATCCGACTGAACCCTTCCACTCAGGATTTGGATTGGCGAGCGCAGCGATCATTTTAAATTGCGGATGATTATTTTCGAGTTCATGTAACTCTTCCATAAACGCACTGTCCGCCAAAGTCTGATTGCCATAAAATAGTGTCATTTGCTGTTCAGGAATATGGTTAAGTGCGTGTTTGATCATACTGTAAAACGGTGCGATGCCAATACCACCGGCAATCATGACCGCCGGAATGTGATGATCATCATGTAAAACAAAATTGCCGCTTGGGCCTGCGAATTTTATTTCATCGCCAACAGCCATTTTTTGAAGATTCTTTTTGAAAGCAGATGTTTGTATGCGCGTGACAATTTGTAATTCTTTGTCATCCGGCGCGCTCAAAATGGAAAAGCGTCGATTAATTCCGAGATCATCTGTTACCGAGGGTTTGATGAGAGTAAAGCCGCCATATTGGCCAGCAATAAAATTCATACCTTGCGGTTTTTCAAATGTCAGTTTGATGGTGTTATTGGCGACAGTTTCATTCTTGAGTAATTTCAATGTATGTATGGGCATAACTTCTTAACTTTGGCTTATTTTTTGCGTGACTTTGTTGGGGTGGATTTGATCTTATGTTCCTTTAAATGTTTATCAGAATAAGATTCAACTAATTTTTTATTTTCATTCGTCATCGGAAAGTTTGGTAAATGAATGCCGCAAAATAGCGCGCCGATTAAGACAGATACCATTCTGACGTCATCTTTTGTAATGGTAATGTCTGGCTCTTTCATGCGTGCAACAATTCTGTCCAGCTGCTTTTGTTGCGATGCAGGCAAACCCTTCAAGCTGCGAATTAACTTGATCAGGTTTACTTTAAATTCAACATCCACTTCACGTTGCTTTGGCATTCGATTGCTCTTTACATTAGTGTTACTATTCTTTCAGTATATCAATCAAAAATAAAGAGAACATTAAAGTGACGCAAGAAAAAAATAATCTGGATATGATTCATCAGCTTCCGCGCCTGAAATGGGCTTGCAGGAGAGGAATGCTGGAACTGGATGTTTTATTGGGAAATTTTTTGGAAAATCACTACCCTGAATTAACCGATGATGATAAAAGATTATTTATCATGTTGTTAGAATATACAGATCCTGAAATTTTTTCCTGGTTGATGGGTAAGGCTATCCCGACGGATCAACAACTTGCACGTATCACGGAGATCATACGTAAACATGCAAAATCATGAATTTAACCTTCATTCTTCACGTATTTACGGTTCATTTCTGGTTGCGATGCTGCTGGGTAGTGCGATTATTGTTCTGACTCTGCCATTAGCAATTTGGCTGCGCACACTAATTTTGTCAGCATTGATAGTTTATGGTGCATTGGTATTTAATCGTCACGTACTATTGCGAGCATCAGATTCCATCATTCGACTATGTAGGCTGGACAGAGAGCGCTGGCAGCTGACAACACGGGCAGGTGCAGTTGATGCAAATTTGCGCGGTGATAGTACGGTGACAGCATTTGTTTCAGTTTTGCGATTTGAAGATGTGAGCGGCAAGCGTTTGCTGCCTTGTATCATTTTCAGGGATTCCATGACAGCGGATAAATATCGTCAGCTGATCAGTAATATACGGGCAGGTTAGGATCTATCAATTGGCTGTGGTTTGTTGTTTTCATCAATTGCAACAAATGTGAACAGTCCTTCAGCTGCTTTTATAAGTGTTTCATCTTCACTTTTATTAAAGGAAATTTTCCAGACTTCGATGCGAAACTGCATGGAAGTACGGCCGGTTTTTAATAATTCTGCATAACAGCAAATGGTGTCGCCTACATTAACAGGTGTCAGGAATTCCAGTTTGTCGATTGCGCGGGTGACGGCGCGGCTTTTGGCGCGCCGGCGAGCCACGATGCCGGTTGCCATATCCATATTCGAAACCAGCCAACCACCAAAAATATCGCCGTTGGCATTGGTATCTGCTGGCATGGCGACTGTTTGCAGCGCCAGTTTACCGCGGGGTTTTCCTTGGTCAGACATTGATCAGTTCCTCGTTTGTCATCAACTTTAATATTATACCGTATACGCTATTGGTATATTCCATCAAAATACGTTAATATCATGCCCCTTATCTTGCTATCTAACTGTTTATGAAGAATATTCGAAACTTTTCAATTATAGCGCATATCGATCACGGTAAGTCGACCCTGGCTGACCGCTTAATCCAGATATGCGGCGGTCTAAGTGTACGCGAAATGCAGGCGCAGGTACTCGATTCCATGGATATCGAACGCGAGCGCGGCATTACCATCAAAGCGCAAAGCGTTACATTAAATTACAAAGCGCGTAACGGTGAAACTTATCAATTAAATTTTATTGATACACCTGGTCACGTCGATTTTTCTTATGAAGTTTCACGTTCACTCGCTGCATGCGAAGGCGCACTGCTTGTCGTTGATGCGGGACAGGGCGTTGAAGCGCAAACTGTTGCAGTCTGTTACACGGCGCTCGAACAAGGTTTGACTGTGTTGCCAGTGTTAAACAAAATTGATTTACCACAGGCTGATTCTGATCGCGTTATAAAAGAAATCGAAGACATTATTGGTCTTGAAGCCCAAAATGCTGTACGCATTTCTGCAAAGAATGGCATTGGTATTGAAGATTTACTTGAAAGTCTGGTACATAACATTCCTGCGCCCGAGGGTGATGCAGATGCGCCGCTGCAGGCATTAATCATAGACTCCTGGTTTGATACATATCTTGGTGTGGTATCGCTCGTGCGTGTGAAAAATGGCGTGCTGCGTTCAGGCGAAAAAATGATGGTGATGTCGACAGGACGCGCGTACGAAGTATCAGGAATTGGCGTATTCACACCGAAACGTCTGCCGACAAATGTGCTAAAAGCCGGTGAAGTAGGTTATGTGGTTGCCGGTATCAAAGATATTAACGGTGCTCCAGTTGGTGATACGCTGACACATGCCCACAGACCGGCAACAGAAATGCTGCCTGGGTTCAAAAAAGTTAAGCCGCAAGTTTACGCTGGTTTATTTCCAATTCACTCCGATGACTTTCCTGCGTTGCGTGAAGCGCTGGGTAAGTTGCGTTTGAACGATGCTGCACTGTTTTATGAACCTGAATCATCTGAAGCACTGGGTTTTGGTTTTCGCTGCGGATTTCTCGGTATGCTGCACATGGAAATTGTGCAGGAACGACTTGAGCGTGAATATGATCTTGAATTAATTTCCACTGCGCCGACTGTTATCTATGAAGTAGTCACCACAAAAGGCGAAACAATTTACGTTGATAATCCGGCAAAGTTACCTGCACCAAATTATATTGAAGAAATTCGTGAACCGATTGCCGTAGCAAATATACTCGTTCCGCAAGAGCATTTGGGTAATGTGATTACATTGTGCGTTGAGCGCCGCGGCGCACAAAAAAGTATGTTGTTTCACGGTAATCAGGTCGCGCTGGTTTATGAATTACCGATGGCGGAAATCGTGCTGGACTTCTTTGACAGGTTGAAATCTGTCAGCCGCGGCTACGCATCGCTTGATTACAGTTTTTCACGTTTCGAAGCTGCGGATCTTGTTAAGCTCGATATTCTTATTAATGGCGATAAAATTGATTCGCTGGCATCAATCGTTCACCGTGAAACATCAGTATCACGCGGCAGACTGGTAACGGAAAAACTGCGTGAATTAATACCGCGTCAAATGTTTGACGTGGCTTTGCAGGCTGCAATCGGCGGCCATATTATCGCGCGCACCACGGTAAAAGCGCTGCGTAAAAATGTAACCGCAAAATGTTACGGCGGTGACATCACGCGTAAACGCAAACTGCTTGAAAAGCAAAAAGAAGGTAAAAAACGCATGAAGCAATTGGGCTCGGTTGAAGTCCCACAAGAAGCGTTTCTCGCCGTACTTAAACTGGATGATAAGAAATAGAGAACTTGAACATGAATTTCAATTTCGAATTAATTTTATTTTATGCGACATTAGTTACCGGCTTGATTTGTCTGTTTGATATAATCTTTCTCGCAAAGCGCCGCAAGCTGCGCCGTCAGGTTGCCGGTGAAACCAGGTTGCCGCTGCTGGTTGATTATTCCCGTTCATTTTTTCCGGTGCTGCTCATTGTGTTTTTGCTGCGCTCATTTTTATTCGAACCATTCCGCATTCCATCCGGTTCACTTGAGCCGACATTGCTGATGGGTGATTTTATTCTGGTAAACAAATATGATTATGGTGTGCGTCTTCCGGTCATACATAATATAGTCAAGCCGGGTGCTGAACCACGGCGCGGAGATATTATCGTTTTCCGCTGGCCGCCTAATCCTTCTTATGATTTCATCAAGCGTGTGATTGGTGTTCCCGGAGATAAAATCAGTTATATCAATAAAGAATTATATGTAAATGGCAACAAGATTCCGCAAAACTTTTTGCGGCAAACAGCTGTGACAGATGATGGCGGCGAACCATTTCAAGCACAGGAAAAGCTGGAAGATTTATTCGGCATTAAGCATCGAATTTATTTAGATCCGGCAAAGAAGAGTCGTGATTACAAAGATATCGTTGTCCCACAGGGAATGTATTTTGTCATGGGTGATAACCGTGATGACAGCGCAGACAGCCGCTATTGGGGATTTGTTTCCAACAAAGATATTGTCGGTAAAGCTGTATTGATCTGGATGAGTTGGGATAAGGCAAATACAAACGTGCGCTGGAATAGACTGGGCACACCGATACATTAATTGGATAAGACATGTTTAGTGAACTTTCAAAAAAAATTTCGTACGAATTCAAAAATCAAGAATTATTGCAAATTGCAATGACGCATCGCAGTTATGGCGGTGATCACAATGAGCGCCTGGAATTTCTTGGAGATGCTGTGGTTAATTTTGTTATTGCAGAAATACTTTACCATCGTTTTCCAAAAGCAACTGAAGGTGAATTGAGCCGCTGGCGTGCGTCGCTTGTCAACCGCGAAGTGCTGGCGCAGCTCGCTAAAAAATATGATCTTGGTGCGCATTTACTGCTTGGTCCTGGTGAAGTAAGAAGCGGCGGCAATGAGCGTTTATCCATTTTATCTTGTGCAATAGAAGCGTTGATTGGTGCGGTATATATCGACGGCGGTTTTGATGCGGTAAATAAATGTATTGCCGGTTGTTTTGATGATTTAATCAATTCATTGTCGTCTGCTTCCAGTCATAAAGACCCAAAAACATTGCTGCAGGAATATTTACAGAGCCAAAAAATGCAGCTGCCGGTTTATACCGTTGAATCTGTGGAAGGTGAAGCGCATCAACAGTTATTTATTGTCAGTTGTCAGGTGGATGGAGTGTCGGGAAAAACTGTCGGTCGCGGAACCAGCCGGCGCCGAGCAGAACAGGATTCTGCACAAGCCATGCTTGAGGTGCTGACAAAATGACGGTTACCAAATCTGGTTATGCGGCAATTATCGGACGCCCGAATGTCGGCAAGTCTACTCTGATGAATGCAATTCTTGGTGAAAAAGTCAGTATTACTTCGCCAAAGCCGCAGACCACGCGCTGGCAGATTCTTGGTGTCAAGATTGTTGATGATACGCAGATTATTTTCGTGGATACGCCGGGAATTAATCGCGAACAAAAACGCGCCATGAACCGTTATCTGAATAAAATCGCAAGTTCAGTATTGAAAGACGCCGATGTTATTGTATTTATGATTGACGCTGTCAGCTGGCGCGGTGAAGACGATCTCGTGCTGGAAAAATTAAAACATACTGACAAGCCGGTTATTCTTGCAATTAACAAAATCGATTTAGTGAAAGACAAGGGTGAATTACTTCCGTTGATAGAGCGCCTGCAAGAGAAATATGAATTCAAACATATTGTCCCGATTTCCGCACTTGATGATGATAATCTCGCTGCACTTGAATCTGCAATTGTGAAATTCATGCCGCCGGGACCAATGTTATTTCCTGAAGACCAGATCACCGATAAAAGCGAGCGTTTTCAGGTTGCAGAAATTATTCGTGAGAAACTGATTCAGAATACTGAAGAAGAATTGCCATACGCAGTTTCAGTAGAAATTGAAGAATACAAACAGACTGAAGAATTAACGGAAATCAGTGCTGTTATCTGGGTGGAGCGTCAGGGGCAAAAAATTATTATTATTGGTAAAAAAGGCGCGCGTCTGAAAAAAGTCGGCATTCAAGCCCGCCGCGATATTGAAAAAGTTACAGGAAATAAAGTTTTTTTGCGTTTATGGGTGAAGATCAAGGAAAACTGGACAGACGATGATAGAGCGTTAAGGAGTCTGGGTTACGAATGAAGCGCGTATCTATTCAACCCGCTTTCGTTTTACATAGACGGTCGTACCGTGAAACCAGTTTTTTAGTCGAATTATTGACGCCTGAATATGGACGTGTCACTGTCACCGCAAAAGGTGCGCGACAGGCAAAGTCACCATCACAAGGATTGCTGCAGCCGTTTACACCGCTTACTGTGTCATGGGCTGGAAAGGGTGAGTTAATGACGCTGACGCAGGTGGATGCGAATGGGCCGGTCAGGCAGTTGCGGGGCGAGTCGCTGTTTGCTGGATTTTATCTCAATGAATTATTGACTGCACTGCTGCAAAAATGGGATCCGCACCCAACTCTTTTTAAAGTATACGATCAGACGCTGACTGCATTAGAAGCGGCGCCATTGAATGAACAAGTCTTGAGAGTGTTTGAAAAATTATTGCTGGAAGAATTGGGGTACGGCCTGCTGCAAAAAGACGGCGATGCATGGCTTCAACCTGAAAAATATTATCGCTTTGTTCCGGATCAAGGCTTTGTGATCAGTGAGTTAGGCGAAGATGCTAAAGCAAAATCGACCCTGTTTTCCGGTAAAAGCCTGCTTGCGATTGCCAATGATGACTGGAGTGATGAAGACTGCATGAGAGATGCAAAGAGATTAACCCGCTTTGTTTTGGCGCCGCTTCTGGCCGGTAAACCGATACACAGCCGCAGGTTGTTTTTACAGCCCGAGGAGATAAAACATGAAGAATAATAATATATTACTTGGTGTGAACATCGACCATGTAGCGACACTGCGCCAGCAGCGCCATACAATATATCCGGATACGGTTGAAGCAGTAATTGCCGCGGAAAAAGCAGGAGCTGATGGGATTACAGTGCATTTGCGTGAAGACAGGCGTCACATTCAGGAACATGATATTGAAGCAATACAAAAAATAATGCTGACACGCATGAATCTGGAAATGGCAGTAACAGATGAAATGATTGCCTTTGCAGAAAAGCACATGCCGCAGCATATTTGTCTCGTGCCGGAAAAGCGTCAGGAATTAACGACAGAAGGCGGGCTCGATGTTGCAGGTAATGAAAAACGCATCACGGATGCAGTAAAGAGACTGGCAGATAAAGGGATGGAAGTATCATTGTTTATTGATCCTGACGAGCGTCAGATTGACGCTTCTGTGCGTTCAGGTGCACCTGTCATTGAAATTCACACCGGCGCATTTGCAGATGCTGTAAGTGCGAAAGATGTGGAAGACGAATTACAGCGAATTATTCGCTCGGCGCAATATGCAAGTAAAGCTGGCTTGATTGTGAATGCGGGTCATGGATTGAATGTTGATAATGTGCAAGCAATTGCATGTATACCTGAAATGAATGAATTGAATATTGGTCACAGTATTGTGGCACGAGCGATTTTTATTGGTTTTGAAGCGGCGGTACGCGAAATGAAAGAATTAATGCTGGCAGCGAGGAAAGCAATATGACAGTCAGAACAAGATTTTCTCCAAGCCCAACCGGAAATATTCATCTCGGTAATGCGCGTGCAGCAATTTTTAGCGCGTTATACGCAGCGAAACATGATGGAGTTTTCATACTTAGAATTGAAGATACTGATGCTGAACGCTCAGAAGAAAAATATATTGAAGGGCTGCAAGATGATTTACATTGGCTTGGTATCGATTGGCAGGAAGGTCCTGGTGTCGATGGTAAATTTGGGCCATATCGTCAGTCACTGCGTCAGGAAACGTATAATATTTATTATACAGTTTTAGAAAAGAAAAAATTAATTTACCCATGTTTTTGTACTGATCAGGAATTACTGCTAGCGCGAAAAAGACAATTGTCTCGTGGATTGCCGCCGCGATATCTAGGTACATGCAAAAAACTGACTGCTGAAGATATTCAAAAGAAACTGGATGAAGGCAGACAACCGGCATGGCGTTTTATGGTGCCTGAGAATGAAATAGTGGAATTTACTGATATCGTCAAGGGGCCGCAGCATTTTGCTACGCAGGATATCGGTGATTTCATCATCAGACGCGCAGATGGCACCGCACCATTTTTATTTTGCAATGCAGTTGATGATGCGACAATGAAAGTTACACATGTGTTGCGTGGCGAAGATCACATTGCCAACACGCCACGGCAAATATTATTGTTGCAAGCGATGGATTTATCGTTGCCGCAGTATGGTCATTTGTCATTGATTGTCGGTGATGACGGTGCACCGTTATCCAAACGTCACGGTAGTTCCAGTGTTAAGGATATTCGTGAAGCAGGTTTTTTACCGCAAGCCATCATGAATTATCTGGCACGATTAGGTCATGTATGCGAGTCGCAGGAATTGCTGGATTTTAATCATCTTGCGGAACAATTTGTTCTGGAAAAATTGAGCCGATCTCCGGCACGATTTGATACGACGCAATTAATGTATTGGCAGAAAACTGCAGTGCAGGGGCTTGATGCAGAAAACATGTGGCGCTGGCTGGGTGAGAGTGTCAGCGGGCAAGTGCCTTTGAATATGCAGGATTTATTTATTAAAGTAGTGAAGGGAAATATTGAATTTCCTGAAGATGCGTTGAAGTGGGCTAAAATATTTTTCCATGACAAAATTGATTTTGATGAGGCAAGTGCAGCTGCGATTCGTGATGCAGGCGAACAGTTTTTTGTAGAAGCAGAAAATGCAGTTACAAGAAATGGAACGAATATTAACGCAGTACTTGAAGAAATGAAAACGACGCTGGGATTGTCTGGAAAGAAATTATTTATGCCGCTGCGAGCGGCGTTAACCGGCCGTATTGACGGCCCGGAAATGGCTAATATCGCAGAAATACTTGGTCAGGAAAAAATGCAGCATCGATTGAGCAGGGCGTTCAAGGTGGTGGCGGCGTAAGGTTGTTAACCTCGCGAAAAGGTTGTCATCCCCGCGAAAGCGGGGATCTCCTTCGGTTTCCTGAGAAAGTAAACGTAGCAATGAGGGAGATTCCCGCTTTCGCGGGAATGACATGAAGAATTTAAGGAGATTCCCGCTTTCGCGGGAATGACGGGTGAAAAAACATGTTACAAATTCACAACACATTAACACGTCAAAAAGATGAGTTCAAACCCATACAAAGCGGCAAGATTAATTTCTATGTCTGTGGTGTGACTGTTTACGACCATTGTCACATTGGACACGCGCGCACTTATACCGCCGTTGATGTGATTGTCCGTTACCTGCGCTGGCGTGGATATGAAGTAAATTATGTCAGAAATATAACGGATATTGACGACAAGATTATCAAACGTGCAAATGAAAATAAAGAAGACTATAGCGAGTTAACAAAACGTTTTACTGATGAAATGCATAAAGATTTTGACGAGCTTGGATTCGTGCGTCCTGATCATGAACCACGTGCAACGGAATATATCCAGGAAATGATTGCGCTCATTAATGAAATGATTGCAAATAAACACGCATATGTTGCAGATAACGGTGATGTTTATTTTGATGTGCGCAGCTTTAAAAGTTACGGCTGTCTCTCGCATCATAATCTGGATGAATTGGAAAGCGGCGCACGCGTGGAAGTGGCAGAAGTGAAACGTGATCCTCTTGATTTTGTATTATGGAAAATTGCAAAACCTGGTGAGCCAACGTGGCAGTCGCCGTGGGGAGAAGGCAGACCGGGCTGGCATCTTGAATGCTCGGCAATGTCAATGAAGTTATTGGGTAAGCATTTTGATATTCATGCTGGCGGGCGTGATCTGATTTTTCCTCATCATGAAAATGAAATTGCGCAATCGGAAGCTGCAACGCGTGAGCAATTTGTCAATTATTGGATGCACACCGGCTTTTTGCAAATCGGCAAAGAAAAAATGTCAAAATCACTCGGGAATTTTGTCACGATTCGTGAAGCGATTACCGAACATGAACCGGAAGTAGTGCGATACTTTTTACTGGCATCACATTATCGCAGTCCGCTGGTTTATACTGATGAAGTTATTGGGCAATCCATGGGCGGCTTGATGCGCCTTTATAATGCTTTGTATAAACTTCCTGAAGGCAAAAAACCGGAAAATTCAGAATATGAAAAACGCTTTATTGAGGCGATGAATGATGACTTTAACTCGCCTGTCGCCTTATCCGTTTTGTTTGATCTCGCACATGAAATTCAACGCATCCGCAAGTCGAAAATCAATGAAGCTGCAGATCTTGGTGCATTATTGAAAGCGCTGGGTTCAGATGTGTTTGGAATATTGAATGCTGATCCGGAAGTGTTTTTGAAGAAGCCGGTGTATAAGATTGTTGTCAACCATATTCCTGATGAATTCAAGGTTGATTCACAAAGAGAAGAAGATAAAGTCGACGCATTCATACAACATCATATTAATAATAGAATTACTGCCAAGAAAAACAAGGATTGGGCAGCTGCTGATAAAATCCGTGCAGATCTAAAGTTAATGTCTGTCGCGCTCGAAGATCATCCCGACGGTACAACGTCGTGGCGTTACGCGCTTGATGATAGCAAGTAGTGTGGGTTCTGCACCACTATTCATGGTTCGGCCTATTTAAATTTTTTTTTACGGCACCTTTTGTATCAGGTTAACGAAGGCACGAGTTAGGTTATGGAAACTGTATGCTTCAGCTTGATGCCATACCTGTCTATCGTAGGTGTGGTCCACGAAAACATCGGAGTCACAGGTCTGCTTGTTCGACTGACGTAAGAAAAAAATTTAAATAGGCCGAACCATGAATAGTGACCAAAAAAGACCTTTCTGAAGTTCCGTGCTGCAGGATAATTCGTTATAATAAGCGCAATTTCAAGGACAGATTAAAGAAGGGAGTCGTGTCATATCACCATTATTGAATGATCTTGCAATCGTACCAGTCTGCTTCGCAATGCTGCTATTCCTGTTTTCGAAAACAAGACTGCAGTCAGTTGAATGGAAAGCGACGGTGACACCGCTGGCGTCAATTATTGGCAGTGGATTTTTAGTAGTGACTCCGCTGATGTTAATGATTTGCGGCAAATATGCACCGCTCGCCATTACAGGAATTGTCATTTTTGCGTATGTAATTGGCAGCGTGCTTCGCTTTAATATATCACATTTTTCCGGTCAACTTGATTCATCGCATACGCCGCAATATATAAAAGAGCTGGAGCGTCTTTCGTATCTGACACTCAGTATTTCATACTTAATTTCAATCGCATTTTATATCAAATTACTATCATATTTTTTACTGAAAGCGGTAAATTCAATCGACCCATTTTACGCGAATCTGATTACAACTGTCATACTTGGTAGCCTGGGTGTCATAGGTAAATTACGTGGATTTAAACATCTGGAATCATTGGAAGAGTATTCAGTCAATATCAAGCTGGCGATTATTGCTGCTATGCTCGCAGGTCTCGCAATATATAATATAAATCTCTATAACGCTGGAAAATGGCATTTATTACTTACTACTCCGCCGATTGATTTGACCACTGTGAGAGAGTTGCTTGGTGTTATTATTATTGTCCAGGGTTTTGAAACTTCACGATATTTAACTGCTCAATATAGCCCGGCTATGCGCATCAAAACAATGCGCATAGCTCAAATTATTTCGGGAATTATTTATGTCGCTTTTATCACTCTTGCGATGGTGATGTTTAATGTGATTACTCATTATGATGAAACAACAATTATCGACGTAATCAGCCTGAGTTCAATTATTTTGCCGAGTATGCTGATTATCGCTGCGGTTTTCAGCCAGTTTAGTGCCGCTATTGCTGACATGATTGGTGCGGGTGGTTTAACGCTTGAAGCACTGCATTTACGCACCAAGCCAAATAATGTTTATTTGATATTTGCGTTAATGGCGATCATCTTGATCTGGATGTCAAATGTTTTTCAGATTGTCACAATTGCATCGCGTGCATTTGCATTATATTATGCGATTCAAGCCTTCGAGGCCGCGATGATTTCTTATAAGCAGAGAAGAAATGCGGTATCAATTTCGCGGACAGTGTTATTTCTGATTATGTTTATTGTGTTGATGTTTTCAGTGGTATATGGAATTCCGGTTTGATTATATCTTCCATAATACGACTTGTTCTCTAACAACGTCATTCAGCGAGTCATGTTGCTTATACATTTTTCTTAGCCATTTGCTGCCGTTTGTATGATGCAGAGCAGCTGCTTTTATGTGTGATAATGCAAGACTACTATCACTGGATGAAGCGTGGTATTCCAATTCCAAACACGTTTTCAATATATCTTCTGCTAATGGAATTTGTTTGTTGGCAACAGGATCAACGATGACGGCATCAAGCCCATAACGCGATGCGCGAAAGCGATTGATAAGATAAGTAATGTAAATATCTCGTGAAAGCGGTGGACGTTTTGCCAGCAGCCATTCGCATAATAAATGCATATAAGCAGCAAGGTGACATGCGGTTTCTACAGTTAATGGTGTATCGCAGACACGAAGTTCTACAGTGCCGAATTCTGGTTTTGGTCTGATGTCCCAATAAAAATCTTTCATGCTTGAAATAATACCTAATGCCGCCATGCGTTGATAATAATCTTCAAATTCAGTCCATTGATGAAGCCATGGCGGGGTGCCGCTTAATGGAAATGCACTGATGACAGCGAGACGAGAGCAGTCAAATGATGTATCAATTCCCTGCGTGTAAGGTGATGCCGCTGACAGTGCAATAAAGTGAGGTATAAATCTTGCAATGGCATGACATAAGTACAATGCGTCATCGCCATTTGGGCATGCAACATGAATATGCTGTCCAAAAACAGTAAATTGTTTTGCGAGGTATCCGTATTGTTCCGATAATTTTGCAAAACGTTCTGTCTGGTAGATACGCTGCTCATACCAGCGTTGAAAGGGATGAATGCCGCCGCCGCAAATGCCGATAAATGTTTTGCTTGCCTCATCTACCAGAATATCACGTATTTGTTTTATTTCAGTCAGCAACGAATTATATGATGAATGCGGAGATGAATTGATTTCAATCATTGATTGCGTAATTTCAGGTTTGATTTCAATTGGCAGTTTCATTTCCGATAAACGTCTGAGAAAGTCTTGCGCCTCCATGGCCAGGTTAAAATGATGCAGATTTACAAGCTGTAATTCCAGCTCGATTCCCATAGTCATGGTGTTGTTTTGCTTGAAATTTGGTAATTGACTCATGATCGCTCGCTAGCGTTATTCAGAAATGGTTTCTTTTGATTTGATCAATGCAAATTGTGTACCGATCGGGCCTAATATTTCAAGAATGGCAACAACAGCTGCAATGATTGTTGAGATTTGTCTGTTGATATCAGGATTAAAATCCTCAAGTACGTTTGACATGCTGATGGCGAGACCCGCCATGGGTGTCAATGCCAGGCTGATTGCGAGTACTTGTTGTCTGGTAAGGCGGCTGACAGATGAAAATAGCGATATGCCAATTGTTTTTGCTGCAGATCGCAGAACAATGAATGCGAGTACAGGAATGACTGCCACCTTTAAGCCTTCGATCCTGAGATAAGTGCCGGTCACAACAAACAAAACGATAAAGAATAATTGTGCCGATGATTCGAAATCAATTTCCATTAAAGCATGCTTGTGATCCAGGTTGCGCGTGGCGATACCTAGAATGAATAATGTCATGGCGGTAGGAATTCTCAGCATTTGTGAAACGCCGATGGAAAACAATAAAATCGCGATGAATAAGACAAATTGCGCCTGTTTTTGTTTGCCTATTAGTTTCGCCATGAAGCTGGTGATCATATAAATAATCATGGCGGAAATGAGAGAGCCTGCAACTAAATACCCCGCATGCTTCCAGTATTGATCAGATGTCAGTGAATAGTATTTAGTTAATGGCAGCAGAAGTGTGAAGAGAGCAAGTGCAAATAAATTGTTTAAGCTGGTCATGATAATGGTTCTGCGAGTAACAGGACCTTCTGCATGCAAATCACTCGCAACCATGAGAACAACTGCAGGTGATGTTGCCATTGCAAACGCCCCGGCGAGTGCAGAGGGTAGCCAGCCAAATGCAACATAATAATGTGAAAACAAAAAGATGAAAGTGAATGTTAAGCCGGATTCTGTAAGCGCAGCTGGCAGCAAGCCTTTATCGCTGCGTATCCAGTTAAAATCAAGATGACGGCCAAGATCAAACAAAATCAACCCAAGCGATATATCAACAAATACACGCGCAGTTGATAAAACAGGATGTACCACTAAATTCAATACATCGGGGCCGAGTATGAAGCCAATTAATATATACCCAGAAATTTTTGGCAAAAAAGGTGTGCGTTTGGCGAGTTCGCCGCCGATCAGGCCAAGCAGTAAGGCGATACTTAGCAACGAAATAGTGTTCAATTTCATTGGGAAAATTGGTAAATACGACATTGCTTAATCCCGTGATAATTTTTTATTTGAAGTCAGGGCGAGGTTAACATTCAATAAAAATCATAGCAATATGTATCGCCACGAATTGTGGTAGAATAATACAAAATTATGAATGATGTTGAATATACATGCTAACAATGGAGTGCTGAAGTCATGATAAATTCTTCTAATGAATCATTGGAGTCACTCAGGCAGGAAGGTTATGAGATCGTTGATTTCAGAAATGAAAATAATTCTAATCCGATTTATCCAGTCATCGCAATCAATCACAATGATATTATTGGACGTGGTTCATATGGCAATGTATATAAAGGTTATCCGGTTAATGCTCTCAGCGGGCAATTAATAAAAAATAAAGTTCTTGCGATTAAGATATATAAAGGTTCACATGATTTGAATCCGCAAGAGGCAAGATTTTTTGGATCATATTATGGTGGTTGTGATTTGATGAAAGACGGCGAAGATATGTATATGGTAATGACATATCTTCCGGGCGAAAATATAATGGACGAAATTAATAATAAAAAATCCTGGTTGAATGTTGAAATTTCCAAATTACAATTTAATCTGCGTATTGATGTGATCTGTAATATTATGATGGCGATTAATATTATTCATCATAGAACTCCAAATACAGGAGAGGCACTGGTTCATGGTGATATTAATGGATCGAATATTAAAGTTCACATTGATCCAGATACAAATAAAGTTGATGTTTATATAGTTGATTTTGGTTTGGCACAAGTAATCGAGGATGACCCCAAAAAAATGCAGGCAACAGATATGACGGGTACGCCGTTGTTTATGCCGAATGAGGTTGTTGAGCATGAAGTTCGCGGTATCAAGAGTGATATATATGCATTAACACCAATCTTTGCATCAATATTAGGAGCAGAAAATCCATTTTCCATGCGTACGCAGTTGCGATATTTTGATCGCGAATATTATAAAACACCGTATGATTTTACGGGAATATTCAGTAAGCTTGATGTGCCGGAATATCCGTTTGATATTAAAACTCTGATTGTAACATTCCTTACATTCATGCAGGAAGTGAATCCGAATAATCGTCCTGACAGCGATGACGCGTTGAAATTTTTTGTCACATTAAACAAGATGTGCAAGCTGTTTGCGTACGATAAAAATGATCCAGAAGTACAGTCATGTTTTGATTTAATGATGGAAATAACTCGTAATTTGTCTGTAATTAAAGTTAAAAATTCAACGCAATTTATCAATAATCAATACACATTTTTTTCCTCTGATGCACCCGAAACGGGGACGGTCACTGCTGCGGTTAATAATCAGTTGTCTTCTCCTGCCGGCACGACGTAAAGCAAGTGAACTCATAAAACAATCAATATTAACAATAACTTATACAGCACAAAATATGGTCACATAGACTATACTTATATTTATAACGAATAAGAATAGTCCGTGGAAAATCATAACATGACCAAGCGAAATAGAAATGGTTTTTCAGAGATAGATAAGCTCAAGCGTTCTAATGTAACGGCTTTGTTTAAGGATGTTCACGATAATTATCTCGTGAAAAAAAAGCCGCCGGAAGATGTGTTGCAGCATGGAGACATTCAAAAAAAATATCAAAATTTGTGGTATCTGAAAAAACACGGCAATGATTTTAAAACAGCTGCGCTGGAAGTTATCGCGCAAGAGCTATTTAGATTATTACTTTCAACTCATCCCAAAGCCAGACTTGTTGATACGGGAGATGATCAGTCATATGTGACTTCACGCCAGGTTGATGGATTTAAGGACATTCATTTATTTGATTTTGTGAGTCTTAAAGATAGTATTGCTGCCGGGGAATATAAAGGACTGGGTGAAATATTGGTTATTTCAATCTGGCTGGATGAAATTGATCTGAAGCCTGATACATTAGGACTTGATGGACAAGGTAATTTCATCAAAATTGATGGTGAAAGATGTTTTGCAGCTTTGCAAAAATTGAAAGGGACTCGCGATGAGTATGATTTATCACAAATATCATTTAGCCAGCTTCCATATTTAAGCGGTAAATTTGCGTATAATTGGCTGGACCTGATAATTTATGGGAGAATTAATGATAAAGAGGCAGCGATTGTTAATGATGAATTATTAAATAATTCCAGTTTTCGTCGTGAAGTGAATCGTGCGTTAATGAAAATTATTGTTTTGCCGGATGATCTGCTGTTGAAATTTGTTTATTCTTATTTTCCAGGTGTGAATCGTCTTGCAAATGAAATAATTCAAGAATTATCTTTACGTCGTGACGATGTTTTGAAGTCGGCAATTAAAAGCGAATCATTCTGCAAATATTTGCAAAGTGATGATGCTAAAAATGATTTATCCGAACATATGGAATATATAAAATCATTTACTACCATTAAAAAGACACCAGTCATTGCCGCGCATTCAACAATCCTTAAAGATATTAATGATCGATTTGATAATGTTTGTAAACGTGCGAAAGAAATGCCCGTTAAAGTATCTGAAAAAATACGAAAAAAGATGGCAGCAGAAATCAACGAATATATTCAATCAATGGAATTATATAAAACCAACGAAGACAAAACACTTAATTGGTCTTTAAGTAAATCACAAAATGCCAGGCATGCGTATTGGCGCGTGATTGCAATGGAACAATTAATGGATTTAATCACTCAAAAAGGTGGTCTTGGTTTTGATGAGTGTTTACGTGAGCTCGCGAAGATAGAGCTTACTGATCAACGCATGCAGCAGGGTGAAACATACGGTGGAAAATTTTTTGAAGCAGGCAAGTTTGCACGGACAATTAATGCTGTACAGACGATGATGGAAGCTGACCGTAAATATCAGCTTGATGTGGCGCATACTCATGAGCAAATGAAAGCTGCGAGTTTGAGACTGAAAACGGCGGGGGGCTAGATATCATCCCCTGAATAAAAACATCGTCATCCCCGCGTCAAAACATCGTCATCCCCGCGTAAGCGGGGACCTCCTGATGTCACCGTGCAAACAAACGAAGGGAGATTCCCGCTTTCGCGGGAATGACAATAGGAACAAGAAGGAGATTCCCCCTTTCGCGGGAATGACAATTTATTTCAATATATTCCTCAAGACATACTGCAAGATACCGCCGTTACGGTAATATTCAATCTCATTTACCGTATCAATCCGGCTTTGCAGGATAACATCTGTTTTACTACCATCACTGCGCTGGATAATTGCCTTCACATCTTGTCCCGGTTTCATTTCGTCATTCAGGCCAACGATGCTGACGATTTCTGTGCCGTCAAGTTTCAGCGATTTTCTATTTATGCCGTTTTTAAATTGCAGCGGTAAAATACCCATTCCGATGAGGTTGGAGCGATGTATACGTTCGAAACTTTCCGCAATAACTGCATATACACCCTGAAGTTTCGGGCCTTTCGCCGCCCAGTCGCGAGAAGAACCGGTGCCGTATTCTTTCCCGGCGATAACTACTAGCGGGATTTTCTCTTCCTGATATTTCATTGCGGCATCATAAATACTCATAACTTCGCCGTCAGGATAATGTTTCGTGAAACCTCCTTCCACACCCGGTACCATTTCATTACGTATACGGATATTGGCAAAGGTACCGCGCATCATTACTTCATGATTGCCACGACGCGAACCGTAAGAGTTAAAGTCTTTTACAGCCACGCCTTTTGACTGCAAATATTTACCTGCGGGGCTGTCTGCTTTGATTGAGCCTGCCGGAGAAATGTGATCGGTGGTAATACTGTCACCTAATAATGCGAGTATGCGAGCATTATTGATATCAGTAATATGTCCCGGTGTTTTACTCATATTAGAGAAAAATGGCGGATTTTGAATGTATGTTGAATCTGCCTGCCAGGTGTAAGTTTCACTTTCAGGTACATTCATTCCCTGCCATTCTTTATTGCCAGTAAATACGTCAGCATATCGTTCCTTGAACATTTTGCTGGTGACTTTTGCAGTTTCTTGCGCAACTTCCATGTTGGTTGGCCAAATATCACTGAGATAGACCGGCTTACCATCTTTATCGGTACCGATTGGGTCTTTAGTAATATCTGTGAGAGTGGTGCCAGTTAATGCAAATATGACAACCAGTGGCGGCGATGCCAGCCAGTTTGCTTTTACCTGCGGGTGAATACGTCCCTCAAAATTTCGGTTGCCAGATAATACGGCTGAAACGATCAAGTCGTTTTCATTAATCGTGTTAGTAATTGGATTGGTGAGTGGACCTGAGTTACCAATGCAGGTCGTGCATCCATAACCAACCAGACCAAAGCCGAGATCATCCAGATACTTTTGCAAACCGGATGCTTTCAGATATTGTGTTACAACTTGCGAGCCAGGTGCGAGAGATGTTTTTACCCATGGTTTGGTTTGTAAACCATTTTCAAGCGCTTTTTTGGCAACAAGACCTGCAGCCATTAATACACTTGGATTTGAAGTATTGGTGCAGCTTGTGATTGCCGCAATCACAACATCGCCATGATGCAATTCAAAATCTTCACTGGTTTTGTAAGATTTTTCTTTTTCATTTTGCCGATTGGCATCAATCATTAATTTTTCAAACGCATGTTTTAATCCGGCGAGTTCAACGCGGTCT
>Ga0310811_10002651_pt1 | contig 22398 bp, 18 predicted proteins | sample YCmetagenome_FD_207642 | JGI IMG/M metagenome (GOLD analysis project Ga0310811, IMG submission 207642) | Soil microbial communities from experimental microcosm in Duke University, North Carolina, United States - YC | ecosystem: Engineered > Artificial ecosystem > Soil microcosm > Unclassified ...
CTCACGACATATGCGCAACTGGTTTTGCAAAACCAAAGCCTTATCGATATCAACAACACCCAACTACAGTATAACCTCATTTTCGGTCTGAATAAGTCATTTTAAGGTCAACTGAAATGGACGCTAATTATTTCGGCCTAACCGACATGCCATTTCGGCTCACACCTGATGATCATTATTTTTATCCTAGCCGGGAGCATCGCCGCGCGCTTTCTCATCTCCTATTCGGCCTGTCTCAAGGTGAGGGAATTATCGTTGTTACCGGAGAAGTAGGTGCCGGAAAAACCACCTTGGTTGAGCATCTCTCTGTACGATTAGTCTCCGCCAATTATTCGATCGCCAAGATCCCGGCACCACAGGGTCGGCCAGGTGATTTGCTCAAGTTAGTCGCTTCCGGATTTCGCTCTGACTATCAGGACACACCTGGCGCCATTCTCCTTAAGCTTGTCGACACGCTGCGACGACAGCGGGAAGTGGGGCGGCGCTCACTGCTTATTGTCGACGAAGCACAAAGCATTCCGTTTTCTGGCCTCGAAGAGCTGCGTTTATTGTCCAACCTTTCAGAAGGTGGCCGCGCGCTCCTTCAAGTCATTCTGCTTGGCCAACCTCAATTTCGAACCGCGATAGACGGCGGGGATCTGGACCAGTTGCGGCAGAGAATCCTAGCGTCATACCATATCAATGCGCTCACAAGGGACGACGTCCAGCCTTACATCGAACATCGACTGCGGACCGCCGGCTGGACCTCGCGACCGCGGTTCACGGCCGAAAGCTTCATGACAATCTACGAATTCACAGAAGGTCTGCCGCGCCGCTTAAATCGGCTTTGCGCGCGTCTCTTGCTGCATGCCGCGCTCGAAGAAGCCGAAGATATTACGCCGTCAATGGTTGAACTGGTCGCACAGGAACTCGACGACGATCTCTCGGTGCGTTTATTGAAATCTCAGCCCCCAAATGTCCCCCTTACCAATCGCATTGGTTTGTCTTCGCCCCGAGGATATGCGGACTTTGCCGAGCCCTCCTCCTCATGACCCAAAAGCCGGACACCACTCAACAACCGATCCGCAACGCCATGACGATAGACGTGGAAGACTACTTTCATGTCCAGGGATTTTCTGACGTTATATCGCCCGGCCAGTGGGATGAGTTTCCAGCGCGCGTTGAAAGGAATACAGACTTTATTTTAGAGGCCATGGCGTCCCGCGGTCGGCATGCAACCTTTTTCGTCTTAGGGTGGGTAGCGGAGCGGTATCCTTCCATTGTCCGCCGCATCGTCGCGGCGGGGCATGAACTCGCGAGTCATGGTTACAACCATCAGCCCGCCGACAAAATGAAAGATTGCGAATATTCCCAGGATGTCCTGCGCAGCCGCTTACTTTTGGAAGATATTGGCGGGCTACCCGTCCAAGGATATCGTGCTCCCACCTTTTCCATTGGCACAAGAAATCCCCAGGCCTGGACCATATTGGAGGCCGCCGGCTATCGGTACAGTTCAAGTATTTTTCCAATCAAACATGACCTTTATGGCGTTCCTGACGCCCCCCGTTCACCTTATCGTCCGCAAAACGGGGAATTATTGGAAATTCCGCTGACCACTGTGCGGGTCCTTGGCCGAAATATTCCCTGCTCCGGCGGAGGCTATTTCCGGCTATTGCCCTACTGGCTCTACAAATTCGGCATATCAACCTTGCAGAACCAAGAACAACGGCCGGCGATTTTTTATACCCATCCGTGGGAGCTAGATCCCCTCCAGCCTCGCATAACCAATGCCCGGCGACGCTCAAAATTCCGTCATTATGTCAATTTGCAGCGCATGCCGGCCCGCTTTACGGAGCTGCTCGCCGATTTTGATTGGGGCCGGATTGATGATGTCTTTGCCCCGCTATTATCGCAAACGCAGGGGTGAAGATGACCGTTGAGTGCCGGCTGCTCCAAGCGGAAGACCAAGCACCGTGGGATGCGTATGTCCATAACAATCCCCACGGAACTTTTTTTCATCGCTCGGCATGGAGCCACGTGATCGAGGAGAGTTTTCGCCATAAGCCATATTATCTCATAAGCCGCCGCGCGGGCCGCGTTACGGGCGTTCTCCCACTCATTCGCATCAAGACGCTCCTGTTTGGTGACAGCCTGGTTTCAACACCTTATTGCGTTCATGGCGGCCCTCTCAGCGATGATGCAGAAAGTCTATCAGCTTTAATGGCCATGGCGAAAAGTCTCATGGCTCAATTGAATATTCCTGCATGCGAGATTCGCGGAGCGACTGATCTGGGAGAAGGCTGGACACCCTCCGCCCCCCTTTATGCAAACTTTCACAAGCCCTTGCCAAGGACCGCTGAAGAGACCTTAAAGGCCATCCCGCGCAAGCAGCGCGCCGTTGTGCGCAAGGCGATCGAGCACGGCCTCACCTCGACCGTCGAAGCGTCCCTGGACCCGTTTTTTAACCTCTATGCTGAAAGTCTGCGTGATCACGGAACGCCAATGTTTCCCCGGAAATATTTCACTTCTTTGTTGAAGCATTTTGGCAAGGATGTCGAAATTTTATCGGTTTACGATAACGCCACCCCTGTCTGTTCCGTGTTATGCTTCGTCCACAAGAATGAGATACTGCCCTATTACGCCGGCGGCAATAAGATGTCACGCCGAGTCGGCGGTCACGATTTCATGTACTGGGAGGTGATGCGTCGTGCCGTTGATCGCGGTCTTACCTCATTTGATTTTGGACGCAGCAAAATCAATACAGGTGCTTATGCCTTCAAACGCAACTGGGGCTTTGAACCAACCCCCCTCACCTACTCGTGGCATGTGCGCGCTGGACACGCCATTCCCGAGCATAATCCGCTCAACCCCAAATACCGCCTCATCATCGCCGCGTGGAAACGTCTCCCGGTCAGAGTTGCGAATGTGATAGGCCCACATCTGATTCGCGGCCTCGGTTAACGTGAAGCCAGATCTCCTTATGTTATGCCATCGGATCCCGTTCCCCCCCGACAAAGGGGACAAAATCCGCGCGTTCCACATTCTAAAGCACTTGCAAAGAAATTTTAACGTTCATCTTGGGTGCTTTTATGATGATCCCTCCGATGAATCCCGTATTCCGACGCTGCGCCGTGAGGTTGCCAGCTTAAACTGCCTTCCGATCCGCCCAGCGCTTATGAAATTGAGAGCCCTTTCGCGCGTTCGCCCCGGAAAATCTCTGTCTGTCTCCTATTACCAAAGCAAAGACATGGATCGCTGGATCCAATCCGTTGCAAAACACACCGATATCGCACAAGTCTTTGTGTTCTCCTCGACCATGGCCCCGTATGCTGAGTTGCTCCCGAAGGTCCCTAAATTGCTCGACATGGTTGACGTCGATTCGGAAAAATTTTCATCTTATAGCAAGAGCTCAAAATTCCCGTTCAATTTGGTTTGGTCCCGCGAGGGCCGGACATTGCTAAACTTTGAACGTTCCCTTATTGGAAAATTTGATCGAACGATATTTGCCTCTCAGGCCGAAAAGTTACGGTTTGATGCGTTAGCCCCAGAGAGCGTTGCGAACACTGATTGGGTTACCAATGGCGTCGACACCGCGTATTTCTCGCCAGAGTTAGGATTCACATCTCCCTTCGATTCCAGACCGGCCATCGTCTTCACCGGAACCATGGACTACCGCCCCAACATCGAAGCGGTTCTCTGGTTCTCAAAGCATGTTCTTCCCGCTTTGGGACGGCACAAGAAGGGGCCGGTATTTTATATCGTGGGCGCAAATCCAAGCCCGGAGGTTCGGGAATTGGCGGCGCAAAACAACATCGTTGTCACCGGAAAAGTGACGGATGTACGGCCGTACCTGGCTCATGCGTCCGTGTCAGTGGCACCGCTACGGATCGGCCGCGGCATTCAAAACAAAGTATTGGAAGCCATGGCCATGGCGCGGCCCGTCGTTGTCTCCACGGAAGCTTTAACGGGGATAGACGCTACCCCTGGATACGACCTGATCGTTGCCGACAATGCCCCCGACATGGTGAAGGCCATAAGCGACGTACTAGATCTTAAGCATGGTCAACTCGGACGCAATGCGCGCCGAACGATTTACGAAATCTATAGCTGGCCGGCGGCACTCTCGCGGCTGGATGACATGTTACCCGAACCGCGCATCACCGAGGCCGTTTTATGAGGGCGCTCGCGGTCCTACGACCCGTTTGGCCGGCGCTTACGCTGGGTATGGCGTGTCTTGTCACATTGTTCGTACCCGAGGAGGTTGCGGCATTTCATGTCTGGCGAACGTCCACGGCCTACAATCACTGCTTTTTAATTCTACCGATCGCGTGCTGGTTAATTTTTGAACGCCGCCACGTTCTCACCGAGTTGGCTTTAAAACCAACCGCGTTCGCCCTTCTGCCTTTTTCGTTTTTCTTACTCGTTTGGCTGGTCGCCAATCGGCTAGGTATCATGGAAGGCCGGCAATTATCGGCTCTTGGAATGGTTCAATCATTCTTTTTTGGAGTTTTCGGCTGGTGCATCTATAAACACCTCTCCGCCGGTTTGTTATATTTATTTTTTCTCGTCCCGTTCGGGGCATTTTTAGTGCCTGAACTCCAGGCATTTACCACGTCGTTCACCGCCTTTTTCCTGACTTTATTAGGAATACCGAACTACGTTCATGAATTTACGATTCAAATATCCGCCGGAAGTTTCGAGATTGCCCAAGCCTGCGCGGGGCTTCGATTTCTTGTGGCCGCAATTGCTTTTAGCGTCTTTTACGCGTTCTTGTTTTTCAGGTCCCCTTATCGGCGTGTTCTGTTTATCGCGTTAAGCCTCGTTGTCCCCGTCATCGCGAACGGCTTTCGGGCTCTTGGCATCGTGTGGCTTGGCGCGCAACTTGGCAGCGCCCAGGCGGCGGCAACCGATCATGTTCTGTATGGCTATATATTTTTCTCATTCGTTATTGGCATTTTGATTTTTCTAGGTCTTCCTTTCCGGGAGGATCAGAATCAACAACCGGCCGGACTCGCGAAGCCGAAGGCGGTCACGCAATCCCCATCGGCAACAAAAGCGCTCCTACTCGCATTGGCAATGGTCATCGGAACAACGGGATTGGTGTCCTGGACCGGCCATCTGGATCGGTTAGCGGCGTCTGGCGTCCTTCCCCCACGGCCTGAACTTTTAGGATGTGAAAGCTGGCACGGCGTCGCCGAGACATTCATAACAGGATCGGGCGCGCGAACGGATCGCTTCACTTGCGATGGCGGCGCCATCATGGCCAACATTACGACCTTTCCGCCACGGACAGACCCTAGCGTGATTTTAGACGCTTATCGAAAGATCAGCCAAGAGGACGATCCTAACGAATTTGTATTTACGACAAAGCTTCCGGTCAAAAGGCTGCCGAACTGGGAAATCACCGTCGATTCGGAGAGTCCCCGTACAACCTTCAGTACATTAGTCTTCAATCACCACTCGTCCCTCGGCAACCTTATGTTTCGCATTGCTCAGGCGCGATATGCCATGACCGGAGCGGCCCCACCGCCATCCATTATTGCGGTGTCGACGTCCGGCGATGACAGTATGGCCACGGCACGATTGGAGCGTTTTATCGATAATGAGCATGGGTTTCCATAATCTACTCAACACGCGGGCGGGCTTTTGACGGACACTACTGCAGCCGCAGGGGCGTCGATGATTTCTGCCGATGTTTTATGAGGAGACGTTCATGTTTCGATGCCCCGCGACAGCAACAATAGCCTGCCTCGCCAGCATGCATGTCTGTAGTGCCGCACCTTTGGTGACCGCACCACCCGTACCGCAACCCGCGCATCTCGGAGAACTCGTCGGTTTGATATTACAAAACGCCAGCACCGACCGGATGGACGCCAAGTTGATCACCTTCGGCCAAATATTCGCGCCCGCGCAAGTCTTAAAAAATACCGGGATCGCCGCGCGCGTTGGGCACATAATCGAACCGGTGCAGGCTGATGTGAAATCGACCTATCCGGACGGCTCTGCGCGGTTTGCTATTTTGACGATGGCGTCCCCTCCCCTTGCTGCGCACCAAACGGTTCCAGTGATGTTGGAGGCCACAGCCAAGTCCACCAAGGGATCGGTTGATATCGAACGCGCGCTCAAGATGCATGACATCGAGATGACCCTGAATCTCATTGAGACGGGCAACCCAATCATCACCGGGCAATCGACGCAACACATAACCTTAGACGCGGCATCGCTCTTGGCCGATGCGCTTGAGACTCACACCGCCTCCACCTGGCTCTCAGGTCCATTGGCGCAGGAAACGCGAGTGATCCATCGGATAGCCGGTTCGCTCCGGCTGGTGTTGGACATCCGCGCTTACGCAGGCGGAGCCATTGAAGCGGACATCCAATTTAACAACGACATTGCGATGCAGCCGCAAGGCGGGCTCGCGCACTATGGCGTTACCATCACGCAATCTGGCCATACCGTATTCAGCGTGGCAGACATTACCCAGCACCAATACCAAGACTGGCATACAATCATCCGCAGTGATGGCCGCTCGCCCGTCAATGTCATTCATGATGTCGCCGCCATGGAGCGCGTCGGCGCCGTGCCCTCCTATGAGCTAAAATGCGGTGTCGACGCGCAAGCCTTGAACCTAGAGGCTCGCCAGATTCATTCTCCAGGCTGGGATACGCCACTCTCCGACTCGGGATTAGCAAAATATGAACCGATGACCGGCGGGCGCCCCGAAATCGGGCCAACGACCAGCGCCAATGCCATTTGGTTGATTACCCAATCGCCAACCGCCGCTGTCTATGCCATCAGCCAAGCGGATACGGCTGGGGCCATCCCGTGGCATATGTTCAACTTACAAACGGGTAATTTCCTGACGACGCAGGACATCCCCACTATCTGGACCGACGGCCGCGGCGGCCCGCGGAGCGGCACCGTCGGGTTGACACAGCAAGTTGACGATGCTGACGGATGGCGCCCCAACGTGGCTCACGAGCCGGACCTGGCATATATTCCCTTCCTCATGACCGGAAGCCGCTATTACCTGGACCAACTTAACGCCATCGCCACATGGAACGAAACGAGCTCTTGGCCGGCAAGCGCAGCGCGTAACGAGGGCCAAGGGATCGTCGTTGGCACCGGGAACCAGGTTCGCGGCTCCGCTTGGGAACTGCGCTCTCTGGACGAAGCCGCGTACATCAATCCCGATCATTCACCAATGAAGGCGTATTTCAGCAAAATGGTGGCCAATAATATGAGCCTCTTGCTGACGAGCATTCCGGGATGGACCACCGCTGAAGGCGAAGCGTATGGATATATTCCGGGAGCATATGGAAATTCCGGCGCCATGGCGCCTTGGCAACAGGATTTTTTTGTGACAACGGTTGGTTTTATGGCGCAACAAGGGAATGCCGATGCCAAGACGATTTTAAATTGGCTTGCACATTTTACGACCGGCCGCTTTCTGTCGTCTGACAAAGGGTTCAATCCGCACGACGGAATCTCTTATAATCTAGGCGTCTATGACCCCAGGCTCGGGAGGAGTGCCCGCAGTTGGAAAGAAATTTTAGCGCTTACGGAAGCCGACGGCCAAGCGAATGGCAGTGGCTGGCTTCATTCAAAAGGATACTATGCGCAAACTGCCGCAGCCGCTCTCGCAAGCGAATATAACGCAGCTCATTCCAAAGACCTTTGGAAAGCCCTAGAATGGCTACGCCAGAGCGGTGCGCCTGATTTTGATTTGAACGCGCTGTCAGATCAACCGCAGTACTGGATCGTCCCGCTCGAACAGGCTACGAATGCCTCCCAAGCGGGGGCTTGCTCGCTGTAAGCGGAGACGGGGCTTCAACTGGATCGTGTTTGCACTGGCTAAGGTCACGATCTTTTCGTTTAGCCTTCAGTGGAAGGGCACCTCGTAGAGTTCAGAAATGGAAACAAGGCCAATAAAAGTTCTCTTCACGCACTACGGTGACCAGTGGTTTCGGGGTAGCGAGCAAAGCCTGCTCGATCTCATGACAAATTTTGATCCAGAACGAGTTCAGCCGATTTTGTGGTGCAACGGCAAGTTAATGGAAGAGGCTGGGCGCGCAGCAGGAATCATCACCTATCGCACAGATTTCGACTATTATTTCGATTTCGGCTGTCCGCGTTTTAGTCCTCGCCGCTATCTAGCCTGTGTACTCGAGGGGATCCGCCTCGTGCGTCGTCACGATATCAAGGTGCTTCATGCGAATAGCGCGGCGCCCAACCAGTGGCTACTGCCAGTAGCGAGAATTCTCCGCCGACCGTTGTTGGCCCACCTTCATATTGACTATTTACGACGGGGTAGGTTCGTCTGTTTGCTGCATCAAGCGACGTTGCTGGTTGGCGTTTCCCGTCACGTGATCGGGGATTTCCTGACTGACGGTATGTCGGTGGCGCGCACTCATGTCATATACAATGGAATTGACGCGTCCCGACTCCAAAGCGGTGATGGGCCATCCTTGCGCCAAATCTTGGGGCTGCCAAAACATTCTCTTGTGATTTCAACGGTCGGATCTTTGATCCCGCGCAAGGGACAGGACGTGCTAATACGTGCATTCGCGATGCTCGATCAGAGCAGCAAGGCGAATCTTCTGATTGTCGGTGATGGACCAGATCAAGAGACGTTGAAGCGTCTTTCTACCGACCTTGGCTTGCGGGCACGAGTTCATTTCCTTGGCAATCGGAACGACATGCCCGCCGTTTATGAGGCCACGGATATTTTCGCACTCGCGTCTCGGAAAGATGCTTTCGGCCTAGTTCTCGTTGAGGCTGGTTGTTTCCACCTGCCCAGTGTCGCGACAAATGTAGGCGGTATTCCTGAAGTCATTAACGACCGAGAAACAGGTCTACTGGTCCCGCCTGACGATCCGCCTGCATTAGCAGCGGCGCTCCAGAAGCTTATTTCCGATGCGTCATACCGCAAGGAGCTTGGGCGCAATGCACATGCGCGGGTTTCGCAGATGTTCCTTGTTGATCAGATGGCTGCTTCTTTTCAAGAAACCTACGAAAAATTGGCAGCATTGCCGAACACCAGACTGGGCTGGGGGGAAACGACGAAAGCCCTGCGTCCGTATTTAGGTGTGCTCAAACGGGTCAAAATCCAGAACTTGTTTCTCGTGTGTGCTTTTATGCTTTTATCAATTGGCCATAGGACCATGGCAAAGCGGCCAGAGGCCGCGCCGATTCTCCTGGACAAACAGGACACACGGCGTACGGGGCACACACAGGCAACGGACCGGAGGGCACAGTATTTGTATTTGATGGCTCCATCGTGTTTTTTTAAACAAAAAACGCATCGCGAATGATGGTGCCCACCCTAGGAAGCTCCGGCCGAATCGTCGCTGGGCCTAGGACGCGACGGTGATGGAAAAGTTTCCGGAGGTCTTTGACATTCGTGCTCCAGGAGATGCCAGCCATCTCGGAAACTTTAGCCAAACTGGCCTGGTGATTGCCTGCTCCTCGCGGATTCGGAAACGCGACAAAGGGCTTTTGCGCTATCAAGAGTTGGAGGACTGTGGCCCCCCCGTGCGTGATGGTGATTGAACTCTCGGCGATGAGATCATCAATGCTCGGGCGGCCTATGAATTGTTCACCGTGGGTAAGGTGATAGCGGGATTGCCCTGCCTGGCATATGATGTTCTCGCTAAAAACCCCTTCCCGCGCAAGCAAATCAACTTCTTCAAGAAGTTCGTCAAATGGCATTGTTGTCCCTACGGTGACAAAAATCAAAGAATGCTTCCCACTTGGCTTGATGGATAGGCTTTTTGAAGATCGGCCCATTGGACGATGAAAATTGTCGCCAAACGAAAATAGTAGATAATCTTCCCCGTTGTCGATAGTTGATCTACCCTGGTTATACTTTCAATATAGACGGTGTTTCGTCCTGCGAGTCGGCCGGCGAGGAACATCGGTACTGCATGGCTACACCCCACAGTAACAAAAAACTCAATCGAGTGAGTGCGTAAGAGATATCGGGTTGTGGCATAGGTTTGCAGAAACGCATGAACGCTCCTTCGGAGCGATTTCCTGGTTTTTGTAGAGAACGACGGGACCACATAACCTTTGCCGACAGGGATGTTTCCTTCTCCGGGAACGCCTCCGAATTCCGTCTTGATATAGATAAAGTCAATGTCGTCCGCCATGCTTGCTAAGAGGCATTTTGTTTCAAAGGTAAACCCCCCTCCAGATAGGACGACAAGGGCAACTGGTCTTCGTTGTCTCGCGGACATCGCCTACCCCAAAGATCCCAGTTGTGCATGCCTTCTTCTTAACATGACTTAACCGCATCCCGCCTGAAAACGCCGCGAAACAGCCGAATGACCTCCGTCTCCGCGCCTTCCGGCCGCCCACAGCTCACCCAGGTGGCGAGCAAAGCCGTGACGTAGACTGCCGCACCCAACAGGACGATCTCCCCCAATCGCACGCTTAATGCCCCGCTGCTTGTCGGCCACCCGCCTCTTCCCAGGCCTGAAAGAATAACCACCAAAGCCATAACACCGGCGGCGAACAAGGTGCGCGCCACGCGTCGTACAATGGCGCCGATGGAAATCTGCAACTTTCGCACGGTCATTGTGAGGTAAATGAGCTGATCGGCGATATCGGTGATCGCCACGGCAATCCCTGCCCCCAGAACCCCCATGCGTGGTACAAAGGCGACAAGAAGCGCAACGCGGAGCGCCGCGATGACGATATTGACACGCATCATCGTCCTGAGCCACGCATTGGCAGCAAAAAGCGTAGCGCTCACCGACCCAAACAGCGTGAGAATACCGGCCACGCCAAGCAATTGAACCAGCGGCACCGCCGCCAACCATTTTGTGCCGAACGCCAAACGCACAAGTGGGGCGGCCACCAAAGACAGCCCGCACCCGACCGGCACAGTGAGAACGGCCATCAATCCGAGCAAACTCAGAAAGGTCTGAGCACCATTGTCCCCTTCTCGACGCGCCACCGCAAATCCGCCGAACGCCGCCCGGCACAGTGGCGCGACCAATTCCGAATTCGGTAAGGCGGCGATCTCCGCACCTACACCATAGATTCCGACCTGAGCAGGGCCAAAGATATGCCCGAGCACAAAATTGTCACTCGACGCGCGGAGAACACCGATCAGGCTAATGAGCCACGACCAAAATGAATATCCCGAAATTTCATGCCATTCCGTTAGGCAGAATCGCGGTCGCATTGGGTGGAGAATGTATCCCATGACGATCGTCAAAATCTGCGATATCAAGATAGCACAGATCAAAGCCCAATAACTGCGCAGCCACATCGCCAAACCAATCGCGGCAAAGACCGACACGATCCGCGGCACGACCTTAAGCATAAATTCCTTATCGAAGGCGATAAAACGCCTGAAATCGACGATTCCGATATTCTCAAACGCACCGACCGCGCTGCCCAGTGCCGCCACATATACAAGTTTTACTAACCGCTGATCCCCGAAAAAATGGGCAATAGGACCTGCGCTAATCGCCAACAGGCTGGCCATGACCAGGCCCCGAATGACATTGATGGTGAATGCCGTGTCATAGAGCTTCCGTGTCGGTTTGTCCGCCCGGATGATCGCCTGTTCCACGCCGACAGATGAAATTTGATCCAGCCCTTGGGCGATCGTCATCACCAGAGCCACGGCCCCAAAATCGGCAGGTGTGAGCAGCCGCACCAGGAAGAGGGTACTCACCATCCCCAGCCCACGCGTTACCATCCGCCAGCCGATAACCCATCCCGCGCCGCGGACCGTGCGCTCCAAAATTGTGCCGGGGCGCGCCAAACTATGAAGGCCGGCATCTTCAAACCCGGCGATGCGCCGGCTGGCCTCTTCCCGGTTAAAATCACCCATAGGCAATCGCCGACAATTTCTCTTGGCACCCCATGCGGCGAAGGAACCCTTCAAAAACCAACAACTGCCAGATCGGCTGTGCATGATCGAAGGTCCCGCGCGCGTGTTCCTCGACCATGCGTGCCAGCGCCGCTTCGTTGAACAAGCCGGAGTCCATCATGATTGGGCCCAGCAAGACCTTCGACACAGCCGCCATGTCACGACGAATTCGCACGCCCAGCGGCACGGCAAAACCTTGCTTCGGGCGCGAAAAAACAGATGGTGGCAGCATTGGGGCGGCTGCCGCGCGTAGAACGTGCTTGCCGATCCCCTGCTTGTATTTGAGCCCCGGCGAAAGGGCCAACCCCCAACTGGCAATGTCATTATCCAAAAGCGGGCAGCGTACCTCTAAGCCGACCGCCATGCTGGTTCGATCGGCCTTGACCAAAATATCGCCCGGCAGATAGGTCGCGAAATCAACCCGTTGCGCCGCATATAGCGGGTCTGCGTCGTCGCTTTCCTGAAAAATCCGCAGCATTTGATCGGCCGGCGCGTAATCGCCGATCTCAGCTTGTAGCCTTGGCGAAAACAACCCGTGGCGGCGCTGCTCGTCTGTCTTGCAGAGGGTCCTGTAATAGCCGTGCGCAGCATCCAGGCTGATCTCCGTCAGCGTATTCTTGGCGCGCAACCAGCGTGGCGCTCTGTCTAACTTTGGATAAAGCCGGGCAAAAGATCCCAGCAACTGCCTGCGCATGCGCCCGGGAAAGACTCTTCGCACCGCCTCCGCGATTTGCAGCCACCTATAACGGCGGTATCCGGCAAACACCTCGTCGCCACCATCACCCGACAAAGCCACCGTCACGTGACGTCGCGCCAGCTTGGCCAAGGCCAGCGTCGGTACCGCTGACATGTCACCAAACGGTTCACCGAAAACCCGCGCCTGTGCACTTGCCGCGGCAAGAATGCCTTCTTCGGTTGCCACCTCGGTGTGATGGGCCGCCTTGCAATGCGTTGCAATTTCTAAGGCCGCCTCGCGTTCGTCATAGCGCCCAGGGAAACCAATCGTAAAGCATTGCAGAGGGTCACGCCGCTGGCTTGCCGCCAAGGCCACAACAGTCGCTGAATCCACCCCGCCCGAAAGGAAGGCCCCAACCGGTACATCCGCAACCAGACGGGATGCGACCGCATTGGTTAATTTAAGCCGCAGTAAATTCACGGCGTCCGGCGCGTCCATGGCGTCGGTCCCGCCTGCAGGGACGTCCCAATAACGAAGGGGAACGGGGAAGCTGGCACCATCACGAACCAGGATGTAATGCGCTGCCGGAAGTTTATAGACACCCTGATAAATCGTTAGCGGGTCGGGGATGTAGCCAAATGTAAAATAATCCTCGACAGCATGGAAATTAACCTTATCAAGTAGCCCTGGAACCTCAGCGAGAGCCGAAAGCTCGGAACCGAAGACAAGACGACGATCCGGCGCAACGCCATAGTAAAGAGGCTTTTTTCCAAGCCTGTCACGCGCCAGAAGGAGCGTCCTTTTGTGGCGGTCCCAAAGTGCTAGGGCAAACATGCCGGAGAGCTTCTCTAAAATGCCGAGGCCCCATTCCTCCCATCCGTGTAGGATGACCTCTGAATCCGAACTCGTCTTGAACCTATGACCCGCCTTTATGAGGCTGTTCTGAAGACGCTGAAAATTATAAATCTCGCCGTTGAAAACCAGAATGACGGAGTTGTCTTCGTTACCCATCGGCTGATCACCACCGGCCAAATCGATGATCGCCAGGCGCCGAAATCCCAGCCCAACGCCTGCTTCCACATAAAAGCCCTCACCATCCGGACCTCGATGCGCAATGGCATTCGTCATACGCCGTAGCAGACTCTGGTCCACCGGATCTTCCGCAATGCCACGATTTAGACGATGATAAATTCCTACCAGCCCGCACATGGCCCACGTCTCCGCCCACTGGTGAAAATCACCGCAGATCGCCCGTGCCAGCCCGTTCGGCTCCTGCATGCCGTGGGCGTATCCTCCCCCGCATGACGTCTCACTTGCATGCTAGCCTCCTCCATTTCTTTCCCCTGAAACAGCTGTTTGCGGGATTAGCTGGATAAACATCCGTCAATCATCACCCGCCACCTCTGAACCATCAGCTCCTGGCCGTATTCCACATCGACGCGCCGTCGATTGGCCCAACCGATCCGATGTGCACGCGCGGGATCATCAAGCAAGCTACCGATCGACTTGGCGAGCGCGATCTCGTCGCGCGACGTGAGAAATTCCTGATTTTCTTCGGCAACCATCGAATGAATATCTCCGACGCACGTCGCGGCGATCGGCAACGCCGAAGCCATTGCCTCCAACACTGAAAGCGGCATCTGTTCTGTGTCTGAAGCCAAAGAAAATATCGCAAAGCGACGATAGACCGGCGCGGGATCCGCTACATTGCCAAGGAATTCCACGTTAAGCGCCAAGGACCGGGCCAGGCCTTCAAGCCTGTCCCGCTCCGGCCCCTCCCCCGCGATCACCAGACGAAATTTATGGGTCTCTTTCAAACAGGCCGCCGCCCTCAACAGGCGGGCGATATTTTTTTCTGGCCGTAAGGCCGCCACACATCCGATAATCGGTACCTGTTCGGAAGAAAATGCCGTAGGCCTGAACCTTTGATGGTCAATGCCGTTAGGAATATAATTCAGATGCTCCCGAGGTAAGCGCCATGTCTTATGCGCCAAGGTCCACAAGACACGCGACGGCAACACGACTTGCGCCCTCCTCAAGGCGAGTCTGCGGGTTAGTACCCGCCGATATATTTGGCGGTCTTGCTCGGCTGAACCAAAGCCGTCCTCCATATGGATGTGCTTAAAACGCGACCAACAATTACCCAAGGCCCAGTCGACGGTCCCCCAATTGCTGGTGATCAGAAGGTCCGGATTTAGTTGCCTTAAAACCTCCCGAATTTTACAAATCTTTGCCCAAGACGTCCGCTTCGGGAGACGAACCTTTAGGAATTTGACGTCGACGTCTCTCTGAAGCCGGTCCGCATAGGAGGTATCACCATCCAGCGCGATAATTTGATGGGAAAAATCAGGGCCAAAGGTATTTGCCAAAGTGACAAAACGTGCCTGCGCGCCTCCCGCCGAGAAGGTCGGAAATATGTGCAAGAGACGTGGTCGCTCATTGCGCCTCATCGGTCGGTCACGACTCCACAAACGCGCCCGACATTGCCGGCCCAGGTCAGATTACGTGCCACGACCTCCGCGGCGGCCGCTGCACCAAGTTCGGCACGTAGCATCACATTCCCCGCCAATTCTTCGATGGCCGCCCACATCGCCCCGTCGTCCTTGGGGTCAAACAGAAAGGCGGTCCGCCCATGCTCAACCAGTTCGCGGATATTATTTTGGTCCGGCGCGACAATGGCACAACCGGCCGCCATGTATTCAATAAGCTTAAGCGGCGAGGCGTAATCGACGGCTTGCGGCTGCAATGCAATATCAAACCGGCTTAACAGGTGGGGTATGTCGTCGCGTGGGACCACACCCGTAAACTGCACGCGTTCAGCAACCCCCAGAGAAGCCGCTATCCGCTCGAGCTCATCACGTGCCGGGCCATCCCCTGCGACCACGAGGTGCATGGGAAATGCACTCCGTGCCATGCCCCTGATCACTGCATCCAAGCCGTGCCAAGGCCGCACAAATCCTACGAACCCAAGGACCGGACTTCGTGACTCATGATCGAGCGGCCGCTTCTTAAAGCGGCTTGGCTCAACCCCATTCGGGGTCACCACGATCCGATCCCGGCTTACCCCGGCCGCCACGATGCGGCCCGCCAAAACATGGCTTACGGCCAGAACACAATCCGCACCTCTCCAAACAAATGCTTCAGTCGCCCGCGCTAATCGACGTAGCTTTAGCCCTCCATGGCGCTCCCGTTCCTCGGCCAACGGCGAATTGACTTCTAAGAAGTACGGAATCTTGCGCCGTTTCGCACAGTACCACCCTGCGACAAAAAACAAATTGTAGCGCTCATAAATCAGCTCTGGTTTAAACGTCTTAATGGCGTTGCGAAGCCTCCACCAGGCGGGAATGTTATACAAAAGCTCGGCCAGCTCGGCCAACGCTGAAGGCAAAATCTTGCGTATGTGCGTGACGAGGCGGCTTTCAGCTCCAAACCCCGCCGCATCATAAAATCCCGGCCCGACCACAAGCACTTCATGACCATGCGCACGAAAGGCCGAAACCATTTCTTCCAGATGGACCGACTGTCCGTCACGAGATTGAATGCGATGGCTGTATAGGATGCGCATGTTATGCCGCTACGTCTTCCAGGGCGTTTTGTTTCCATAGCCGGCGCTTTTGCTTTCCCAGCAAACTAACCCCGTATTGCATCCAACCGCGTGGGGAACGGGAATTTGCAAAGACAACGCCCACGCGTTGACGCCGCTGTGCGGCCCATAATTTCTTATAGTGATCATCACCCCGACCGAAATCGAGTTCAATCAACGTATTCTCTTCCATGAGAGAACGTATCGTTAACGCGGTTAAGGCCGTGCCGGGCGAGAGTGCGGCGGCCGCTTCATCATGGGCTAACTTGTGCAACAGAGCGACGCCCCCCGAGACCGTCCAGATCTGCCCGGCTACCGCCTGATCGTCGACAAATAACAGAGATAACCGCAATACGCCGCAACTTGCAAATGCACGTATAAGCGCGCCATGAATGTCAAGAAACGGCTCTTTCTGCTTCCACGATTCTTTATAAACTTGGTGGAACAGCTTAATTCCGCGTTCCAAATCATGGCCCTCGCGAATCCACTCCATTCTGGCGCGCTTATCCAGCGCCTTCAATTTCCGCTCTATCGTCGAACGCAAAATCCCCGGTCTATGCGCCAAGTACTCGGAAAACGACCACCCTGCGATCGGCTGGTGCCAGTTGCCAAAATGGCGAAATTCCAACGGCCAAAATCTCGCGTCTTCTAGCGCGCGCTGCATGGCGGCAAACCCAACATCGTCCGCATCTAATGCATCAAATCGAAAAACCTCGTCTCTCTCGCAAAACCGGGCAAACGCCTGCGCCGCCTCACGCTCATTGACGCCAGACGCAAATAGCGGTCGATACGTCACGCTATAATGACTGGAAAGAGAGCCTTTGAGGGCTCCATGTTGATCGCACCACACCGGTAAAGCCAATTGCGCTACACCGCCACGCCGGACAACAATGCATCGGGCATGCCATTTCTCCGGGACCGCGTGTCGCGCGAGCGTTCTATACCAAAGAAGACTGTTAAATAACGCCTTTTCTGGTTCCGCAAAAAGAGCTTCATCGCACGCCGGCATCCTCTCGAACAACTCCGACGACACGGAATAGCCACCCTGGGTCATATCGCGGCAGCCTCATTGCAGATCTGCACAAATTCCGCAGCCTTGTACTTCCAATCCATCCGTGCCGCATGGCGGAGTCCTTGTTCGGCAAGTGCAGAGCGCCGCGCCCTGTCGTTTCGTAGCGAGCTCATGGCCTCCATGATGCCTTCAACTGACCGGCCATCGACGATCACGCCATTCACGCCATGCTTTACAGCGTCGACGCTACCACCGTCTTGACCGGCGATGACCGGTATGCCCGCCGCATTGGCCTCCAAAAACACCAGGCCAAACCCTTCCGTATCGCCATCTGGTAAAGCCCGATTCGGCATCACGAATACATCCGCGAGATGAAAATGCGCCGGCAACTCCTCTTCCGGAACCTCGCCAACAAAAACAACCTGTTCCTTTACTGCCAGCCCTTCCGTTAATTTCACTAAGGCCTCGGCGTAGGGGCCCGCGCCGACAATTAAATAGCAACAAGAGCGATCACCGCCGTACAACTTACTGAACGCGCGAATGGCCTGGTCAACGCCCTTTTTTTCTAACAATCGGCAGACTGTAAGAAAAATAAATTTTCCATTAAGCCCATATAAAATCTTTAGGTCGCTTCGACGTGGCGCTGGCGCAAACCGTTGACTATCCACGCCATTTTCGATCAGCTTAACAAGCTTTTTTTCTGTCCCCCTCAAGAGTCCACGCACCGCTTCAGTCGTAAAGCGGCTCACAGTAAATATGACGTCAGCACTTTCCAAAGCCCGACGGCGACGAGACCAGTCCGGGTCATACTCATCGGCCGTCGTAATCTCTTCTCCGTGAACATACACAGCGCACTTTAGGCCCGGCCAAAACCGCAATATCCGCAAGAGCCACGCGCTTGGCACAAGCTCACCAATGCAGACCGTGCCGATCGGCTCCCAGGCCAACAGAATGAGTATTTTGAACAGTAGCCTAACTCGAATCCACAAATCGCTCAAAAAAAACGCCAGCCTTCGAAGGGGCCCTTCCCCGTTCATCCCCATCCGCGTTCGCAACAGCTCTACTCTCGTCACGCGGTACGGGACCAGCCGATCATGATCGCGCCATCCGATAAGGGACAAGCCGTCGATATAGCTTCTCTTCGGCGCCATCAGGATCACGTTTCCATTGGCATGCCGCGCCAACTCTGCATAAACCATCGAAGAACCGCCGCGAACCGGCGGCGCGTTATTTGCAACGAGCAATATTTTATTTTTTTTCATGACGCGGCCGCGCGGGGAATGGAAAACATCCCCGGAAGGTCCGGCGCTGCCACGAAGTGGCATCCCCCTTCTTCCGAGAGATGGCCCAGAATTTCCGAAAGCCGGTCGTAAAATTGATGCAATCCTTGTTTATCGCGGACATAGGGATTATGCCCCGGCCAAAGTGAGGAGCTATGAAAACTCACCGGAAGTACCGTGGCACCACGCGCCTGAAGACCGCTTACAAGCCTTCTCATGGCGCCGACATCGTTCCCTTCTGGCGAAAGCGTAACACGTTCGGCGATCCGGCAAGCGGCCAGCACACCAAGGGCCGGGTTGGATTGCCGCGGCGTCCGTCCGAGGACCGCCTGGTATAACGCCACGCCTGCGGCGCCGCCCCAACCGATGATGCTGCGGCACAATGGTAGCTCGAGGATGGCCCGCGACCGGCCGAACCAAAACGCTTGGAAATCATATTGACTAAAATCAGGCCCCTGCTTATCTAACATTGAACTACGCGGCGCAACACTTGTGTCAACGTCAAATCCAAACTCTTCCAATAGATCCGGTGTGCGCGGACCAAGGCCATAGCGACCAGCGCGGAATATTTTGGGAGGATAACCAAAACACTCTATAAACCTCTCAGTGAGTCGGCCAAGCTTTGCAACCTCCAACTCTCCGCTGAGATTTCCTGCAAAAGAGGACGCCACATTTTGACGCCCTTCAAAAGGAGGCGTAACCCATGAATGCAACTGCACGCCAAGAGAACATTGGCCGACGTCAAGAAGACGACGCAATCGAAAAACAAAGCTTTTATTTTCGAGAACCGGATATGTTAACAAATACGTCGGCTTAATCCTGTGCGCCTTCCAAATGATATGCAAATCCGCCAAATGACTTAAATATGACGTGTCATGGTTCGTACCCTCGACCGGAAGATTCCAGTCGAAGTCCTCCTCAGTATCAACAATCACTGTCGCCAGCTGCCGCTCATCACGCAACTTTGCTGGCTTATAACAAGGAAATGTCAACTGACCCATTATGAGCAGAGATGCCACAGTCATTACGATCACGCAACCAGCTAATCGTCGACGGATATGCCGCAACGTTGGCACCACCGCCTCCCAAGCGGGAATTGGCGTTGCTCTGGCAGGATCTTGAGTCCCGCTCCGATGCCGATTTTTTTCAGACCTGGCTTTATCTCGGCTGTTGTTATGAGGAGCGTTTTCCTCAGCCACTGTTATTACAGTTGGAACAGCACGGCAAGATTGTCGCCCTCGCGCTATTGAACCGCAAGATTTATGCAAATTTTTTTAATTTGTATTATTTACACGAAACGGGAATACCTCTTTGGGACGGCCTCTTCATAGAACATAACGCTCCGCTTTGCGCCCGCAACGCCCCCGGCGCCGAGGCCGCCTGCTTTTCAGCCCTCGTCAAATTCGCCAAGATGCAGCCGTTGTTCCCCTCCCCTTGTCGCGTCTCCGGCGTGACTGACGCAACGCTGTGCGCAGCACGGCAAACCGGCACCGTTCTACTTGAGGCCACCAAACCGGCTTGGGCTGTCGATTTAAGGGCTTTACGCGTTAAAAATGACGATTTCCTGTCGACACTGTCAACGAATACCCGTTACCAACTACGCCGCTCTCTACGCCGCTATCACGAAACCGGTCCGATTGTGGTGACACGCGCGAACGATGTCGGGCAGGCACGGTCCTTTCTTCTTGCGCTTACTCAACTTCACCAGACCACCTGGAATAGGCGTGGCCAAACTGGCGCCTTTTCAACAGTGGAACTCCGAAACTTTCATGACGAGCTCATCGCCAACGGCACAGCCGATCGCCGCGTCGACGTTCTGAGAATTTCCTCAGGCGACCGGACAATCGGCTACTTGCTGAACTTCCTCCATCGTGGACGCGTATATAGCTATCAAAGTGGGATAAACTACAACGTCCTGCATCCCCATGAAAAGCCAGGTCTCACGTGCCACGCCGCCGCCATAATGCAGTACCTCAGAGAGGGTTATCGGATATATGATTTTTTAGGCGGCGACACGCGGCACAAAGCAAGCTTAAGTAGTATGAAATACCAGCTGCACTGGATATGGCTAACGCCAGGTCCGTCACCGCTCAAGGCCATTTATAAGCTCAAATCACTGCTGAACCCTCGCGTTCGACAGCCATAGAGGTCCCCTCTTCACCATAACGGCCGAGCCAACGACTCCCTTGACGAATCCACATCGCTCAGCGAAAGTTAGCCATTGTGCAGGCTTCTGATCAACCCGGCGCACAGGTCACTCCCATGGCAAGTCTTCCGGCGCTCAAAATATCTTTTAGACGTAACAATGGAACCTATCTCGTCTTGCCTCACCGTCATAATCGTACTCCATTATAATGGACTCGAAGACACCCTCGTTTGCTTGGATAGCTTGGTCCCACAACTACATCAGAACCTTGAACTTGTAGTCGTTGACAATGGCTCTACCATCAACCCGATCTCCCATTTGTCCGCAAGACATCCTTCGGTACCCGTATTACGGCTTCCGGTGAATCAAGGATGGGCTGGCGGAAATAACGTCGGCATCGAATGGGCCAAGAAACGGGGCGCCGAATTTGTGTGCCTTCTTAACAATGACACAATCGTTCCTCCATTCGCCGTCGACCTTCTGGCAAATGCCGCACGAAGGGTCGGAGATTGTTTGCTGCATCCGGCGATCGATTTTGCGGACGCGCAAGACGGCGTTCAGTTAGATCCCACGCAACTTTCCTGTGCTAAGGAATACCCTGATCATCCCGGTATATATGAGTTAGATTTTGCCTACGGCGCTTGCTTGATGATCCCCTTCACTGTGATCGAGCGCATCGGCGTCTTCGATGAACGGTTTTTCCTCCAACTCGAAGAACAGGATTATTTTTGTCGCGCTCGAAAACGGGGCATCCCTGCTTTATGCCTTCCCTCGGTGAGAATTATCCACCGCGAATCCCGCAGCTTCGGAGGGCGAAAGGTACCGTTAAAAACCTACTACATGGCTAGAAATTCGCTATTATTATCTTCTAAACACGACCGCGGCTTACCCGCTTACTTTCGTAGCTTTCGAAAGCTCGTTTGGTCCCTTTACGGGCTGGCCCGCACCGGAAGTTCCGCTCGAAAAGCGTCCCCCTCATGGTTAACGCTTTGCCTTTGGGTCACATCATCCGACCAACATGCTGCCTTCACTCGAAAAGGGATTATCGATTTCATGCGCCACAAATTTGGTCCTTATTCAGGTTGAGAACCACAATGATCATCAAGGGCCGTTAGGACCGCATAGATCCCCTCTCACAACTCCAGGTTAAATACCTCTTTGGCCACGTATCATTCGGCGCAACCGCCCCACTGCCGCCGCTCAAACCGTAAGAAGACCAGGTTCTGTCGCCCCCCTTCAAGTCCGGCGGCTCTTCACGCAAATTGCTCTAATTTACCCGAATAGGCGTGGCGTCGATTGTTTTTTCCGTCAATGACGGATTCGAACACCTGCCGCTGCCCCGCGCTGACTTCCCGCCATCCGTGCGAGGCAGCGTAGATCTGAGTCTCGATCCGAGATGGCGGTTTGGAAAGCAACCCACGCACCGCCTCGACAATGCCAGCCGGGGAGTTTTCTTTCGTGATAACACCCGCTTCACCTTTTCGCACCACTTCGGAATTTCCTGAAATTGGCGAGGCGATCACTGGGGTCCCACAGGCCATGGCTTCCAAAAGAACATTCGCCCATCCCTCCCGGCTGGAGGCAAGAATCAGCGCCTCGGCGGCGGAATAATAGAGCGGCAATTTAGCCTGGACCACGCTGCCGACCAAATGCACCCGGTCGGCAACATTCAATACGGCCGCCAGCCGCAGGAGTGCGGCGCGCTCAGGTCCGTCGCCGACAATCATGAGTTCAAACTCCGGGAGTTCCACCAGCGCCCGGATCACCCGATCGTGCCCCTTGCGCACAATCAAATGCCCCACAGAGAGCAACATTTTGCGGCGCAGCTGCAGCTG